>ERZ1034626.144-NODE-144-length-49536-cov-122.941958_pt1 | contig 49536 bp, 47 predicted proteins | sample MGYA00520652_ERZ1034626 | MGnify/ENA primary metagenome ERZ1034626 (study PRJEB33766, sample SAMN09781765) | gut metagenome | biome: gut microbiome | host: Homo sapiens | place: Madagascar | study: EMG produced TPA metagenomics assembly of the PRJNA485056 data... | reverse complement strand
GTGTAGCTAGACCTATTTTTATATTATTTCTCGGCAAAATCTTCTTTTGCATAAATCTTGTTACAATCGATGTTGGAGATATCCCACTGGAGAGACAATACCTGATTGTACTTCTTGTATTTATAGGTTTTGCCATTTACTGTAGTAAACTTAACCTCGTAATTATCTGCTATTCTCAATGGTGGAGTTGTAATGCTGGAACCATTCTGCAGGGTAGATTTATAGCTCCAGATAGCTTTCTGTTCTCCCTTCTTGTAAATCTCAATGTTTGAGATGGCAACTTTGTCGTTCAGATTGTTTGTGAACTGAAGCGGTGCATAGCGATCTCGTGTGAAAGGTTGCAGGTCGATGACGTAATTAACATTACCTATGTCTGTATAGGTGAATGTATGAAGATCTTTTTTGGATGAGACAAAACTCATGGCACCATAGGTTGGCCTAGCGATAAACCTGATGGCTATAGGCGATTCATCCGAATTGTCTTTCATTTTTGGCATATACCATGCCCATGCAGCATTCACTTCGGCAGTAGCTCTATATATGTTGGAATTTCCTTCCTCAAATCCACGGTAACTTTGCCATCTGAAATATGGCAGGTTCTTGAATACCAGCTCATAGGCTGCAATGTTCTTCCTCTGCGTATTCTTGATGTCCATGTCGTTAATGGTATAGGTCTTGGAGTGAGTCCATGACCATGCTGCCTTCAGGTTGTATTTTTTTTCAGCATATGGCATGTCTCCCTTTACTCCTGCTGCTACGGATACCCCAGCTTCTACACCACGAGTATGTGAAGAGGTATAGGTAACCTGGTTAATTGTTGTTTGTGGACTAGGTGTTCCGCTCGCTGTAAAAAATATATCGTCTGTACCCAATTCCGTATATACCTTTTTGCCATTCTTTGTCTCACATTTCAACGGGATACATTCCATGGCGAATGCTTTGCCGTAGAAACCGCAAATACGTACATACGAACCTCCGTGTCTGTTCCACCATCTACCCTTGTACATGTCATTATTGCTTACGCTTGACGACATGTTCACTATATAGTAATCGCCCGAACCTGCCTGGCCATCATAGCAATGAACCTGATAGATGTCAAACGAAACATTGATGGCTCCGCTGCCTTCGATATAATCCCGTTTCGACAATGCCAGATGGCGAACTTCCTTTTTGTCATTATAAGTAAAAGTCTTACCATAATGGTACTGGGTAAAATCCTTGCTGAGGTCATCATCACCATTTGAATTTTCTACTTTCTTTTCTTCGTATTTGTTCATATCTGCTACCCATCCGTTCAGATAGGTATAGATGTCGTTGTCCCCAAGTTCCGGATCTACAGCATCCAAGTCGGCCATCTCATCACCGGAGCCGTCATTATTCAGGTCTTCTTCCTGTAGTTCTGGCTGATTCCATTCCACGTCATCAAACAGATTGGTATATGATTGGGTTTCAGCCGCTTCCTGGCTGTTGTCAACGAATACCTCGTCCTGGTTAGGTTCATATACCTTGTAGCTATACCCCTGACCGTCCGTAGCCGATAGCAGAATATCATCAGAAGGCTGGTAGGTTGCTACAATTCCGCCCTGCTCCATAACTTGCTCAGCTTCCTTCTGGTATTTATCCCCGGCAGGGATAATCAGCAGGTCGGTTGATTCCGAAACCGTGGCTTGTCTGTTAGGGAAGAGGAGTTCACAGGCTTTCCTCATTTCAGCCTTTTCGCTCAATCCCAGCATTACAGTATTGCCCTTATATTGAACACCAGTTATAGCGCTGTTGAAATGGGTTTCTTCATCTGATGGTGGAAAGTTTTCCGCCGAAGACGTTTTGTCATCATCCGAACAGCCTGTAAACATAGTCAGCGAAGCTATGAGAAGCATCACCAAGTAAGTAGCCTTGTTTAAAAATAATGTTACTTTTTTCATAATCTTGTCCATTTATCAGTTAATGTGTTATTTTGCATAGAACGTAAACTTGTTCTTGTAATCTCTGTTCACGCAGACGGTTGCCTTGCGCTGGGAGAGATTGTATACCACCGACCACTGGGTATGGCTCGTTGGATTGCCTGGAGTTTCTGCCTGACTCACACCATTGAGCAGATTCATGGCTCCTTCCTCAGACAACTGATTGTTGTTCTGCTTGATGACGAATTCCATCATGTCGTAGCGGGTCTTGCCGTGGTTCGAGAGTTTCGGACCTTTATCTGAACATGCCATGGTTTCAGATACATAGAAGTTGCTGGCATAGCGCTTTTCTATCACCTCGCGGGTGTTTGGCAATACGTCAGGATATTTGAAATGAGTCTTTCCGTCTTCTCCCGTATATTCATCGTCGATGTAAATCTTGCTTTGGTGATCCTTGTCATATACGAATTCTACGATGGCATAACGGCCCGTGGCATCTGCCATGTAGAAATGATAGTTGCCGTCATTATCCGGTATCCAGAGGTCATATCCGTCCAGAATCTTGAGAGCTTCATCTACCGTTCTTGCATGATCCAGCATCATGCGTAAGGCCAGGGTTGTTGTCAGTTTCTTGCCCGTGCTTGCCTGCTGGGTTGGCTTGCCATCGAGATGGAGTACGGATACGGCAAAGCCGGCCTCGTTCATGCCGTCCATCAGAAGATATGGAAATGCCATGATATAGGAAAGGTCTTGTGTCTTATACTTCTCAAACTGTTCCTTGTTATATAGAATGTAATGCCAGAGATCCTGCCGGTAACCTATCCAGTAGGCATCCACCATGCTGATGGATTTCAGTCCACCTTCTGGAGCCGTGCGAACCAGGGCTGCTGCAATCGGTTCATTATCGTGAGAGTAGTCAAAGTTGCGCCCCATCAGATAATCACCAGTATCTGGTGTCGTAACAGCAAAGGCACTGCAGCCGGCATCCAGCTTGACTTTTGCCTTGAGCCAGGATGGTGTTTTGTCGCAGAGGGTTTTCAATACGGCACCAATCAGTTGGGTGTTGTCGGTAAGATTATAGCCTGATATGGTAGAGAGTTTGTAATCCTCCGTATAGTCAAGATAGAAGAATCTTCCGTCTTTCAAGTCCTGGATGGACCGGACCATCTCCAGTTTCTTGGCATCGGTCAGCAGACTGGCTGGTACGTCCTGATAGTGTGCCTGATTGTTTACTTCTCCATGGTCATCATCGCTGCACGAAGATAGCAGAAACATACAGAATGTGATGCTGAAACTTAAGCATAAAAACAGAAACCATTGTATGTGCTTACTGTTGAAAGTGATATTCTTTTTCATACGTAATTAGTATTAAATGATTGATAAATGATTTGAATTTTCAAATGCAAAAGTAATGGAAAACCACTCTCGGTTGGGAGAAAAGTACACTGAAAAATGCTGATTTTTCTGGAATTATAAAAAAATATCCCTCAAAATACATCAAAACCAATCTTTTTTATTATTTTTGCAAGAAGAAAAAGCGATTCGTCTGTCTGTGCAAAATGATTCGTCAGTCAGGGCAAACCTGCCTCATCTGTCAATACGAAATAATTTATCTATCCATTATGAATATGAAAGAAAAGAACGCAAAGAAATCTAAGATACATCAGTTAGGGTTCTCTTTCCTGAAGAGAGAATCTAATTACTTGGACCGCCAACGTCAAGCTATCCTTGTGTGTTTCTCCGTGATGCTCTCTTTGGGCATCCTGTCAAATATCCTGGGCTTGTCTGGAGCCTTTGATTCGTTTTTTACCGTGTCTAACATCGTTTTTCTTATTGTCGTGTTATCCTCCTTCATGGCTTATCTCTTCGGGAAAATCCCAATGGTGAGGGCAATCGTTTGTATCGCTATCGCCACCCAGTGCTTTATTGGAGCCGATATCCTCTACAGTGCCTTTATGCCTACGCTGAAAGATAACAGAATGGTGATTCTCATCAATATGCTTATCCTTTCAGGCAACATGTTTTTCTCGCTGGCGGCTTATCAGGCGCGTCTCACACGCTGGCTGGTGGGAATAGCTTTTGGGGTTTATATATTGAGTGTGATTGTAACGGGGGATGAATCGCTCATGGATTATTTCTTCATGATGATGCTCATATTGCTTTTTATCAGCGTGCTGAGTCTGGCTGTTGCCAGAAACGGTGAGTATCTTGTCAATGCGAACAGAACGTTGCAGCGTGATGAGGAAGAACTGCTCCAGGTGCTGAAGATAAACAAAAAGCAGATTAAGGCATACGTGGCTCTGGCGAAGGAAAGGCATGATGTTAAACTTACTGCGCATTTGCTGGAACTTCTGGGTGAGGCTTCGCAGAAGAATGTCATAGACAATGTGATGCAATATCTCCAGACCCGGGAATTGAGCAAACAGAACATAGAACGTGTCTTTCCCGAGTTGAGTGCCTCTGAACAGGAAATCTGTTACCTTATCCTGCAGAACAGAAAGCTGAGTGAGATTTGCACGCTGCTCAACAAGTCGGAATCGAACATCACTACCCAGCGGGCCAACATCAGAAAGAAGTTGGGAATGGGCTCTGCTGATAACCTGAAGAAGGTTCTGGAGAAGCGCATAGCTGAAAGCCAGTAGGCCGATGAGGCTGATACTGAACCATATCCTGTTATTTTCGGAAATTTTGAACATATTGTGATAAGATGTGAATAGTCATTTATCACCGAAAAGCCGTACCTTTGCACCCAGATAATAAATGAAACGTAAATCAATAGAAATCATTAAGAAGAAATGAAGAAAATAATCATCTTATGTTTCGCGCTCGGAGCTTTCCATACACTTGGCGCACAGGAGACGCTTACGCTCAGCCAGTGCCTGCAGATGGCAGTGGATAATAACCTGTCGCTCCAGAGCAGCCGAAACGAAATAGCTAAGGGAAAGTACGCTATCAGCGAAAATCAGGCTAAACTCTATCCGCAAATCAATGCGGTGGCACAGCTCAACGACAACTTTACGCCGCCTGTTTCGGTTACCGACGGCTCGGCTTACGGCAAGCCTTATAATGTAACTAAGACGCTGCAGTATAATGCTTCGGCGGGAGTGCAGTTGCAGATGCCACTGTATAATCAGATGATTCTTACCGCCATCGACATCACCAAGATTGCCGATAAACTCAACCAACTCTCTTATGAGAAGGCGCGTGAAGACCTGATTGTGCAGACTGCCAAGATGTATTACATGGCGCAGAACACATCTGAGCAGATCCGTCTGACGGATGACAATATCAAGCGACTGATAGAACTCAGAAACATCACCCAGGCATTCTATGACAACCAGATGAGTCTGGAGGTAGATCTGAAGCGTGTGAATCTCAATATCGAGAACCTCACCGTGCAGCGCGATAATGCCATCGCCATGCTCGAACAGCAATATACCATGCTCAAGTATGTGATAGATTATCCTGCCGAGAAGGAGATGAAGGTGACTGCCGTAGACCCGGGAAAGATAGAGATGGTGAAGGCCGACGGACTGAATACGGGACTCTACGAACTCCAGTTGCTGGAACAGAAGAAACAGCTCACCCAGAAGCAGACCAAACTAGCCAAGGACGGTTATCTGCCATCGCTCTCGCTGACCGGAAACCTGATGTATTCTGCCTTTACCGATAGGATAGATCACTGGATTCATTCGGGCGAATCAAACCACTGGTATGGTTCCAATGGTCTGGGCATCCAGCTGAGTGTGCCTGTATTCGATGGTTTTGAAAAGCGTTCTAAAATCAGAAAGGCGAAGATAGAGGAGGAGAATGCACGCATCGGTTACGAGGATGCCCTGAAGGGACTGCAGGCAAACTATATGAATGCGGTGAGCGAGGTGAACAACAGTCAGCGCAACTACAAGAAGCAGTTTGATAATTATACCATGGCTCAGGATGTTTACAACGTAACTGCCGACCAGTATAAGGAGGGTGTGGCTTCGATGACAGCGGTTCTGCAGGACGAGATGCGCATGAGCGAGGCAATGAACAATTATCTCACAGCCTATTATCGCTACAAGGTTGCCAATCTCTCGCTGCTCAAGTTGACCGGACAGCTCAACCAGATTTCGGTTGCTAAATAACAGAACGGAATAAATCATTATAAGATAAAATATAAACAGGAAAACGGGATATGAAAAAAGTTAACTTCATATTCCCAGATTCCAAATTACAATATAACTATGGAACAGAACGAAAATAAAAATGTAGAAACAGCAGAGGCTACACAGGTATCTCACGAAGAAACCATGAAGAAACTGAAGAAGCAGCGCGTAAGACAGATTATCGCCAGTCTGATAGGTGTTGCCATTCTGGCTTTCGGACTTTGGAAGATTGTATGCCTCTTCCTCGATTATAGCTCTAACGAAACGAGCAATGATGCTCAGATAGAGCAATATATCTCACCGGTTAATCTCCGTGCATCCGGCTATATCGCCAAGGTATGCTTCAGAGAACATCAGGAAGTACACAAGGGAGATACCCTCCTTGTGCTCGACGACCGGGAGTATCGTATCCGTCTGATGGAGGCTGAAGCAGCCCTCAAGGATGCCAAGGCAGGAGCCAATGTCATCAACGCTACAGAGCAGACCACCGAGACATCAGCTTCTATCTATCAGGCATCCATCGATGAAATAAATGTACGTCTTGCCAAACTCGCCAAGGACTGCGAACGCTATCGCAATCTGGTAGAAAAGAAGGCTGCTACTCCTATCCAGCTCGAACAGCTGGAGGTGGAATATGCTGCTACCAGGAAGAAACTCGAAGGGGTAAAGAAGCAGCAGGCTGCTGCCTATAAGGGAGTAAACGAGGTAACTACCCGCAAGCAGAATGTGGCTGCCTCCATCGAGCGTGCCGAGGCTGCCGTAGAGATGGCAAAGCTGAATCTCTCTTACTGTGTGGTTGTGGCCCCTTGTGATGGTAAACTGGGTCGCCGCTCTATCGAGGAGGGACAGATGGTGAATGCAGGAACCACCATTACCTACATCATTCCAACCAACAACAAATGGGTGATTGCCAACTATAAGGAAACCCAGATAGAGAATCTCTATGTAGGACAGAAGGTGCGTATGACCGTAGATGCCATCAGTAACAAGGAATTTGAGGGTACGGTGACCGCCATTTCTGGTGCTACCGGTTCGAAATATTCGCTGGTACCTACAGACAATTCGGCTGGCAACTTTGTCAAGATTCAGCAGCGTGTGCCTGTAAGAATCGATTTCAACAACCTCAGCAAAGAGGATAATGAGCATCTTGCTGCCGGCATGATGGTGGTTGTCAAGGCTGAGAGAAAGTAAAAAACAGCTAGATGGAAATGAAGTAATATATGGAAGAAGAATATAAGAATTATCCGTTTTATGATTGGGTGCCCAAACCGCTCGGCATCATCTTCATGATCATCCTCTTCGTGCCGATGATTACGATGAGTGGTGTCTATTCTGCCAACAGCGGCGAGATGATGAGCGGGCTCGGCATCCAGTCGGAATACATCGCCTTTGCGGGCTTCTGTACCTCGATAGGAATGGCGGCTTTCTCGCCGTTCTTCTATGAACTGGTGTGCATCCGTAGAGAGAAGATGATGTGTATCGTGGGCTTCTCCATTCTCTTTATCCTCAGTTTCGTGTGTGCCCAGACCGACTCGCTGTTTATACTCGGACTGTGCAGTCTGCTGATGGGTTTTGTCCGTCAGACGCTGCTGATGGCGCATCTCTTCGTGCTCATCAGATATGGTTTCGGAATAGAGGCTACGAGGAATATCACGCCGGGATGCGAGCCTACTACCGAGAAAGCATGGGATGCGGTAGATTCGGAGAAGATGGTTTCGCAGCCGGTCATCTATCTCTTTTTCATGATTATCGGACAGTTGGGAACCTGGCTAACGGCATGGCTTGCCTATGCCTATGAGTGGCAGTATGTTTATCATTTCATGATGGCATTCATGCTGGCGGGCATCATCATCGTGTTCTTCACCATGCCTTATCATAAGTATCCGATGCCGAAGTTCCCGATAACGATGTCGAAGTTTGGCAATGTTACGGTGTTCAGTATCATGCTCTGTTCGTTTGCTTATGTCATGGTTTTCGGCAAGACGCTCGACTGGTTTGATGATCCTACCATCCGTTTCTCTTCGGTGGTCTGTCTTATCTTTACCGCTCTGTTCATCTATCTGGAGAAGACGAGGCGTTCACCTTATTTCATCATGGAGGTGTTCCAGCTCAGGGTCATCAACTACGGCATCCTGCTCTTCTTCCTGCTGATGGTCTGCAATTCGAGTGCCATGTTTGTCAACGTGTTCACCAATGTGAGCATGAAGATAGACAACTGGCAGAACGCCACGCTAGGCAACTGGGTGATGGTGGGCTATACCGTGGGACTGATATTCGCCGTCATCGCCCGAGCCAAGAATGTTCACCTGAAGTGGATGTACTGTCTGGGCTTCCTCTTTATCGGAGCCTATGCGCTGTACATGTATTTCGAGGTACAGAACGACGGCATGTATGAGCGTATGAAATGGCCTATCATCATCCGTTCTACGGGAATGATGCTGCTCTATTCGCTCATCTCCACGATAGCCAACCAGCGCATGCCTTACCGCTTCATGTCAACCTGGGTTTGCATCATGCTTACCGTTCGTATGGTCATTGCCCCTTGCATCGGCTCTGCGCTCTATACCAATGTGCTTCAGCACAGACAGCAGTATTATGTAACCCGCTTTGCCCAGGATTACGACCGCACGAGCATCGAGACGGCGAAGACTTACGACCAGACGGTGAGAGGCATGCAATATCAGGGCAAGAGTGTAACCGAGGCGCAGAATATGGCTGCCATGAGTACGAAGGGAAAGGTACAGGTACAGGCCACGCTGGTGAGTATCAAGGAGATGGCCGGCTGGACCTTCTACGGCTGTCTGCTGTGTGCCGGACTGATGCTCGTTCTCCCTTGGCGCAAGCGCAATATCGGGGAACTGACGCGTGAGTATCTGCTGAAGAATGTAGACGTGAAATCCCTGGGAAGAAGGTAGGGGAGTGCTAAAATATCATAAAAGATACAGGCTGCTCATCTGATGAATGGATATTTTTGTTATCTTCGCAGTTAAATCTGAAGATAACAGACCCATATTCATCATGAAAATAACAGATAATATCATCATATATGAGGCTCATGAGTTTCCTCAGCTGTTGATGCAGCCTTTCTACTCCGACTATGTCGGAATCGTAATCTGTCATCAGGGGATGTTCCGTTTCTGCGTAGACGGAACATCCTTTGTTGCATCTGAGGGTGAGACCGTTTTCCTCTCCAAAGGAGTGATGTTTCATGTGCAGGAAACAGGCAAGAGCCTCAGATATACCCTTCTTTTTTACCGTGCTGAACAGATTCGTCACATGTTGGGCAATACCGTGGTTACCATGCGTCTTTATGCTACGATTTATCCCAAACCCTGCCATGTCAGGACGACGGGCTATGAGGATATGCTCACTTCTTATGCCCTGATGCTGAGGAAACTGGAGCTGGAAAAAGAGAAGAGTGGTGAACTGGATGCCTATTGTGTGCATGAGCAGAAACTGTTGCTGATGGCTGTTACGTATCGGTTGTGCAGCATCTTCTCGGCATCGTTCAAGGCTGCCGGCAAGGAGATGGAACGGAAAATTGCCATCTTTGAGTCGCTGGTGCTGCTGATAGAGAAGAACTATATGCGTGAGCGCAGTGTGGCTTTCTATGCGGATGAACTCTGTCTTACACCGAAATATCTGTCGGTACTGGTCAAGTCGGTTTGCGGTCAGACGGTCCAGCAGTTGCTTTTCAAGGCGATGATCCGTCGCAGTATCTATCTGATGAAGAACACCACGAAGACGATACAGCAGATAGCCAATGAACTCAGTTTTCCCAATGCTTCAGCCTTCGGAACCTTCTTCAAGAAACATACCGGTCTTTCGCCTAAGCATTACCGCAATTGGGAAGAGGGGAATGAACCGCCTTCTTTCAAATAAAGATTTCATCCTATACCTATAAAATAAAAAAGGGACAGAGGATTTGTGCTGTCCCCTGTCCCGAAACTGTGATATAACTAAAACAACTGAGCGAAAGCTTCGGCTGTCTTTCCTGTATAGGTCTTCATCTCTGTAACCGGCTTGTAACCGAAATCCTTGAAGGCAAGGAGCTGTGTGGCAACAAACTGGTGGTCGTCAGAGATGCAAGCCTGTAACTTCATATTACCCATGCTGATGGCAGAAACAGGGAAGTTGCTGATCGCTGTTTCTACATCCTTTGGGGCTGCACTGAGGATGTTCTCAAGCTTTCTTCCATCCTCTGCAGAATATTCCTTCTCTTTTATCTTAATCACACTGTTGGTAGGTTGATAGATGAGCTTGACTGTCAAACCCATGAAACCTTTCTTTACCTGTACATCCTGGAGTGCCAAAACATCAGCACCCATCTCTAAATGATTAATCTTTGCCATAATTTTATACTGTTATTTGCTTATTCTTAATTCTTGAAAAATAATATATATTGGACTGTTTTTTGTTTTGAATAGGGGTGTAACCAGTCTTATCACATATCTTAGGAAAGATGCGATAAACCTATATGAAATTTTAAAAAGAGAAAAGAATAAGCACTAACAGAGCAGATGTCGCAGGCAAATGACATAATACTTGCTGGCGACATCAAAGTGGATTGGGGCAGTTTCCTGTCGGAAAGGCTCCATGCCACCTTCTATAGCTGATAAAAGGGATGATAAATAACGGATTCTATTTGTAAGCAATCTACTGGCAGTCTGACTGTTGTGCATGTTGCCACTTGGCAATAAGCGCTGCGGACGGCTGCTACAGATGCGGTAAGCAAGCTGTGAGGCGTTTTCAAGCTGTGCCTCAGGCTGGCTCTTGTCATACTCAACCTTTGTCAAACCATCTTTCTTATGGCTTGCATATTCGGTATAAGAATCCTCGGGAGTAAAAGAAATAGAGGCAGCAGATACCTCTCCATAGCCTGAGAAGACCATGGACACCAGAAAAATGATGTATAGTATCAACTGCCTCATATTAAATATATTATAGTGTCAGGAGAATTTCCTGATACCGGGGATGATTAATAACTTCTTGCGATGATGACACGGGCTACGGCTGGCTTGCCGCTTACCATATCTACACCTGGAGTCTGCTCGTAAGCGAAAGGCACGCAGCGGATGGTAGCCTGAGTCTCCTCCTTGATCTTAGCCTCGGTCTCGGCTGTACCGTCCCAATGGCAGAGGAAGAAACCACCGTTCTTCACACGCTCCTTGAACTCCTCGTAGTTGTCGCACTCGTAAACGTGAGCATCACGGTAAGCACGAGCCTTCTCGAAGATATTCTTCTGGATGTCTTCCAACATATTCTTTACGCGCTCTACGATGCCGTCGAAGCTTACGTTCTCCTTCTCCAAGGTATCACGACGCATAATCTCGATGGTGTTGTTCTCCAAGTCACGGCCACCCATAGCCAGACGTACAGGAACACCCTTCAACTCATAGTCAGCGAACTTGAAGCCAGGACGCTTGGCAGGGTTGTCATCATACTTCACGGTGATGCCCAACTCACGGAGCTGGTCGATGACAGGCTGCAACTTAGCAGTAATCTGAGCCAACTGCTCGTCGCCCTTGTTGATAGGAACGATAACCACCTGGATAGGAGCCAGCTTTGGAGGCAATACGAGACCGTTGTCATCGCTGTGAACCATGATGAGGGCACCCATCAGTCGGGTAGAAACACCCCATGAAGTAGCCCATACATACTCAGGCTTGTTCTCCTTGTTCAAGTAGGTAACATCGAAACTCTTGGCGAAGTTCTGACCCAGGAAGTGAGAAGTACCGCTCTGGAGAGCCTTGCCATCCTGCATCATTGCCTCGATGGTATAAGTGTTCAGGGCACCTGCGAAACGCTCAGTCTCACTCTTCACACCCTGCAATACAGGAACACCCATGTAGTTTTCAGCAAAATCAGCGTAAACCTTGAGCATCTCCTGAGCCTTTGCCTCAGCCTCTTCCTTAGTGGCATGAGCGGTATGACCCTCCTGCCAGAGGAACTCAGAAGTACGGAGGAACGGACGGGTACGCATCTCCCAACGCATTACGTTACACCACTGGTTGCAGAGGATAGGGAGATCACGCCATGAATGGATCCAGTTCTTATAGGTGTTCCAGATGATGGTCTCAGAAGTAGGACGGATGATGAGCTCCTCATCGAGCTTTGCGTTAGGATCCACCTCAACCTCTTTGCCATCCTCTGTAGAACGGAGGCGGTAGTGGGTAACTACGGCACACTCCTTGGCGAAACCTGCCACGTGCTCAGCCTCACGAGAGAAGAAACTCTTCGGGATGAGGAGAGGGAAGTATGCGTTCTGTACACCTGTCTGCTTAAACATCTTGTCGAGCTGCTGCTGCATCTTCTCCCAGATAGCGTAACCGTATGGTTTGATAATCATACAACCACGAACTGGTGACAACTCAGCGAGATCAGCCTTTACTACCAAATCATTGTACCACTGACTGTAGTTGTCAGCGCGCTTGGTTAAATTCTTGAGTTCTTTAGCCATATTGCTTTTTTCTATTTATTTTGTTTTTTATTTCTTCTGTTACTTATATATTAAGGTATAAGCATGAGCCCCTTCATCATCTGCTGAAGGCAGTTCATCTGTCTGCAGGTGTCTGAAATCCTACTTTTAGGGATTTTCCACCCCCAAATAGGTGATTTCCTAGCTCTATTTCGACAAATACCCTTAAATTTGCATGCAAAAATACAAAAAAATATTAGAAAACTCTCCATTATGGAGAAAAAAGAGTTATCTTTGCAATTAAATAACATAAATATAGGAGATTTTAAAATGAAAAAGACTAATTTTGCAGTTGCAGGCCTCTCTTTGTGCTTGCTTTTTTCAAGTTGTGGAACCAATCAGAAGACAGGTACAGCAGTAGGTGCCGGTTCTGGTGCAGCTTTGGGCGCTATCGTTGGTGGATTGCTCAACAATAGCCATCGTGGTACAGGTGCTCTCGTAGGTGCTGCTATCGGTGCAGCTGTTGGTGGCGGTGCTGGTAACCTCATCGGAAAGCACATGGATAAGGTAAAGGCTGAGGCTGAACGGGTGAAGAACGCACAGGTTGAGACTGTAACAGATGCCAATGGCTTGTCTGCCGTTAAGGTAACATTTGCTTCTGGTATCCTCTTCCCAACTAACGGTTCTACTCTCAGCAGTAGCGCAAAGACGGATTTGGCTCAGTTTGCCGGTGTATTGAAGAACAATACCGACTGCGAGGTTTCTATCCAGGGTTATACTGATGCTACAGGTAATGATGGTATCAACTTGCCTTTGAGCCAGAAGCGTGCTGAGGCAGTTTACAATTATCTCGCTTCTTGCGGTGTTACCAGCCGTCAGGTAAAGAATGTTCAGGGCTTCGGTTCTGCTAATCCTGTAGTGAATACTACTGCAGCTTGCGCTCAGAACCGTCGTGTAGAGGTTTACATGTATGCTAGCCAGGCTATGGTTAACGCAGCCAACAACGGTACATTGAAGTAATAACTTTCATGATCCCGGAAGGGAAAAAGCAAATAGATGATTTTGAAGAAAATCAAGAATATAGTAAAATGGGTGGTGGTGCTGTTTTTCAGTACCACCATTCTTGCTGTAGTGGCATATAGGTTCATTCCTGTATATGTCACTCCTCTGATGTTTATCCGATGCTTCCAGCAAGTAGCTGATGGAGAGAGTATTACCCTGCATCATCATTGGGTTTCGATGGATAAGATTTCGCCTCATATGCCTGTGGCGGTGATGGCGAGCGAAGATGCTAGATTCCTGAAACATCACGGTTTCGACTTCAATGCCATCGAGAGTGCTGCGAAGAATAATGCACGTGGCGGAAAGGTGCATGGAGCCAGTACCATCAGTCAGCAGACCGCTAAGAATGTCTTCCTGTGGCCTGGCCGTTCATGGACCCGCAAGGGATTTGAGGTCTACTTTACCTTCCTCATCGAAATGATGTGGAGCAAGCAGCGTATCATGGAGGTTTATCTCAACAGTATTGAGATGGGACCGGGTATCTATGGTGTGGATGCGGTTGCAGAATATCATTTCGACAAGAAAGCGAAAGATCTGTTTCGTGGCGAGTGTGCGCTGATAGCAGCAACACTTCCTAATCCGCGCAAATTCAGTTCGCTGCATCCTAGCGCTTATATGAAGAAGCGCCAGCGACAGATAGAACATCAGATGAGATTTATCCCTACCTTCCCTCGTGAGGGCGAAGATTTCGACCCGGGCACGGCTGTGGGAGGATATAGGGGAAAGTAATACTTAGTTGATAGTTTATAGTTTATAGTTGATAGGGGTGACCTTAAAATAGTTTTTTGCCTCAAATATTGATTCATGGATTTACTGAAAGACTTGAACGAAGCGCAGCGTGCTGCGGTAGAGTATATTGACGGACCTTCGCTGGTGATAGCCGGTGCAGGTTCGGGTAAGACGCGTGTGCTTACTTATAAGATAGCTTATCTCCTGAGCCAGGGCATGAAACCCTGGAGCATCATGGCGCTCACCTTTACCAACAAGGCGGCAAGGGAGATGAAGGAACGTATCGGAAAACTGGTGGGAAATGATCTCGCACAGCATCTCTATATGGGTACTTTCCACAGCATCTTCTCCCGAATCCTGAGAGCGGAGGCTGAGCATATCGGCTTCAACAACAACTTTACCATTTATGACGAAAGTGACTCGCGCTCGCTGATCAAGGCGATAGTGAAGGAGATGGGGCTGGATGATAAGAAGTATAAGCCTGCTGCCGTTCATGCCAAGATTTCGATGGCGAAGAATAACCTGATGAGTGCTGCTGCCTATGAGAGCGATGCGGCTATCTTCGAGCAGAATAAGCGGGCACAGATGCCTGAGGTGGGTAAGATCTTCGTGGCTTATGTGCAGCGCTGCAAGCAGGCGAATGCCATGGATTTCGATGATCTGTTGACGCTTACCTATCAGCTCTTCAGGGAACATGAGGATATTCGCCACAAATATGCCGCCCGCTTCGATTATGTCCTGGTGGATGAGTATCAGGATACCAACCACGTTCAGATGTCTATCGTCATGCAACTCTGTCAGGAGAAGCTGCGTGTTTGTGCCGTGGGTGATGATTCGCAGAGTATCTATAGTTTCCGTGGTGCAAATATCGATAATATTCTCAACTATCAGCGCCAGTTTCAGGGCACGCGTCTCTTCAAACTGGAACAGAACTACCGTTCTACCCAGACTATCGTTGAGGCGGCTAACAGTCTGATCAAGCATAACCGCAACCAGATTCCTAAGGATGTGTTCAGCGAGAATGCGAAGGGTGAGAAGATTCAGTATAAGCCTGCTTACAGCGACAAGGAAGAGGCGGCGATTGTGGCGAAGGATGTGAAGCGTATCCGGCGCGAGGATGGCTGCCAGTATAGTGATTTTGCCATTCTCTACCGCACCAATGCCCAGAGCCGCAGCTTCGAGGAGGAGTTCAGAAAGCAGGGTATTCCTTATCGCATTTATGGCGGACTGAGTTTCTACCAGCGCAAGGAAATTAAGGATATTATTGCTTATTTCCGTCTGGTGGCAAATCCGGATGATGAAGAGGCTATCAAGCGTATCATCAACTATCCTGCACGTGGAATAGGTGCTACTACGGTGCTGAAGATTGCTGACTGTGCCCATCAGAACCAGGTGAGTTTCTGGGAGGTAATCGGTGCCCCTGAGCAGTATGGACTGGCTGTAAACAAGGGTGCGATGAACAAGCTGGAAACCTTCAGATTGCTGATTTCTTCGTTTATCGAACGGGCTCAAACTACGGATGTCTATGAATTGGGTGATGCCATTATCAAGGAGAGTGGTATCAGTCAGGATATCATGTCGGGCAAGGATGCCGATGATCTGGCACGTCAGGAGAACCTGGAGGAATTCTTGAGCGGTATGTCGGCTTTTGTGGAGGAACGCCGTGAAGAGGGTAGGTTTGATGAACTCTTCCTGCAGGATTATCTGCAGGATGTGGCGCTGCTTACCGATGCTGACAGCGATGGTGATAAGGATGAACCTCGTGTTTCTCTGATGACGGTTCATGCTGCCAAGGGTCTGGAGTTTCCTACGGTCTTCGTGGTTGGTTTGGAAGAGAATATCTTCCCAAGTCCGCTTTCTGCTGCTTCGCTCAGAGAACTGGAGGAGGAACGGAGATTGCTTTACGTAGCCATTACGCGAGCTGAGAAACTTTGTATCCTGACGAACGCCAAGAACCGCTGGCGATATGGCAAGATGGAGTTTGATAATCCGAGTCGGTTTATCGATGAGATTGACGGCAAGTTGATTGATTGCCAGGATGTGGCTGGTGGAAGCTTGTTTGGCTCTATGTCTGAATCAAGGCTTGGTTCAAGGTCTGGTTCAAGGTTTGGCTCTAGAGCTGATTCGATGTCTGACCAGCCGGAGTGGGCGAGAGCGCAACGTCCTCGCAGACCGTGGGAGGATGCTGAGCAGCCTAGATACAGTAGCAGGTATCAGAATTCCAAACCGGTAGCATCGCAGTTTGTAGCAGATCCTAAGCCTTCTCTTTCAGAAGGAAATTTCAAGTCTGTTAGAGCGCTGAATGCAGCTAAGCGTTATATGGAGACGCATTCTTCTCATCCTGCTTCTCGCGGTACTGAATCTTCTGCAGCATCAGTTTCTTCTTCTACAGCTTCATCTGCTGGCAGTTCTTCTTGTGGTTTGCAGGAGGGAATGAAGATTGAACATCAGCGTTTTGGACGGGGAACAGTATTGAAGATTGAAGGTACTGGTGAGAATACGAAGGCTACGGTTGAGTTCGTTCATTCTGGCACCAAACAGCTTCTGCTGAAATATGCCAAGTTTACGGTAGTAGATTAAGTTCAGTAGTCTGATTTTGCGTTTTTAATAATATATTAGGGCTCTTTAGTATGTTAAAGTACTAAAGAGTCTTAATTTTTTATATAATTATTTGTTTGTCTAGTAACTTTTGTTTATATTTGTAGCATATTTACGAACGATATGCAAAAAAGAGTTTAATATTTAACTTATAAACAGAACGATTATGAAGAAATTAATGATGATGGCAGTAATTCTGCTTGCTGGTGTAGGAAGTGTAATGGCACAGAGCGATTACAAGCGCGGTATCTTTAACCATGTAGGACTTAACGTGGGTGCAGGTACCGAGGGTATTAGTGTTGGTGTGGCTGCTCCTGTTACTAACTTCCTTGAGGTAGAAGCAGGTGTGAACATCATGCCATCTTTTAAACTGTCTGGTGATTTGGATGTAGATGTCAATACCAGTTCTTTGCCTCAAGTACCTAATGTTACTTATCCAACCGGTGCAACCATTCACGCAGAAGGCTCATTCGACCGTACCACCTTTAATGTAAAGGCTAATCTGTATCCATTCGGTGGTGGCAGCAAGTTCTTTATCGCAGCTGGTTTGTCAATCGGTGGTGAGAAGATAGCTGAGGTTAGCGGTTCATGCGATGAACTTCGTGACTTCTCAAATAAATACTTGAAAAATAATCCAGATTTGGAGAAGCAGTTCCGTCAGACTTTATCAGCTAACTTGGGTGGTTATAACCTGGAGCTCGATGAGAACTATAACCTTCAGGGCGATATCCGTTGCAAGAATGTTCGTCCATACCTCGGTTTAGGCTTCGGCCGTCTGGTTCCTAAGAATCGTATCGGTATGCGCTTGGAGTTGGGTTGCCAGTTCATGGGCAAGCTCAAGGTTTACCAGAATGGTAACGAGATAGATATCGATAAGGCATTGGAAGATGCTGGCGAGGATGATCTCTCTAAGTTCGTAAAAGACTTGAAGGTTTATCCTGTTTTGAAGTTCTCTCTTACAGGTAGAATCTTATAATATAGATAAAGAGTTATAAAAATAGATTGGGCAAGACCATCTCTGGTCTTGCCCTTTTTGTTTCTATATACTATAAATTGAAAAAGCGTCCCCGCAGTAGCCTCACGGTCACTACGGGGACTTATATTACTAACATCTAACTTTAGCATTTTTGTTTAAACTTAAAAACAAATTCTTTAAGAGAGTATTTTCTCCATTATCTATAAACATAAACCAAGTATCTCATATATTGCAAGTAACTTGTATCCTGCAAATATCTTGTATTCTTAAATGCAAGTTCTTAGAAAAGTTAAACCCATAGACCAGTATCTCTACTAATATCTTGATTATTTTTATTTTATTGCTTTTTGTCTATTTAATATTTAATACTTTTAAGTTCACAATGCAAAGATATAAAAAAAATGGGTAAACTCCAAATTAATTTTGCTTTATTTTGTATTAAATGGCTTTTATTGTACTTATGCGGCGGTTTTTAAGGATTAACCGGCAAAGTTAAAGAGGGTGTATCATAAACAATCAAATGCTTTATGATACACCCTCTTTCTCAGGATTCTGAATATTGTCGTGTTTATAACGCTTCGTCTTCAGGACGTGGCATCTGTGTCTGGGGCTTCTGTTTCTTGCCTGACTTCATGAATAGTTTCTTCTTCTTGAGCCATGCAGCCTTGCGTATTTCGTATTCTTCGCGATGACGCTCCAAAAAATTATCAGCCATGTTTCGTTTCCTTTTTTACTTTGCGTTATGAATGCTTATTCTTCTTTAAACTTACTGTAAATCACCTTTATCTGTATAGGACTTGTCTCCTTGCCGTTGCTGTCGGTGGTTATTACACCTCTTTTCAGTCGGGTAGAAGCGAGTGACATATCGTGATTAATCTTGGAGATGACGGTAGTATAGCCCTGTGTGGTTGTGATGACGTTTACAGGAACCAGTACTACTTTATTCCAGTTTTCCCCCTTGCCCTTGTTTTTATACATGGCAGAAACCAGGTTGGCGATGTTCTGGAATGTATAGGCATTCTTGTAGGTGCCGGTACTGCTGTAGCTTGCCGTATAAGAAGTACGGTTGTCAGCCAACTTGCTCTTTTCGAAGAACGACTGCAAACTGTCTTTCTGAACCATCAGGATTGTGCTTGGTGTAGCAAAGTTATATGCGTTGTCTTCGTCTTTATTGTTGAGCCGTGGGAAGGAGATGGATGCAGTATTGAGCGTATCCTTCTCATGTCCCTTCATGATGTCTTCGATTGGGAGGGTAACCTCGGTGAAGATACCTGCCGGCGACTTGAGGTAAGTCCAGTTCTGCTGACTTGCCAACTTCTCCAAGTTCTTGGTATCGTTCTCAATCTTGTTGAGCTGCAATACCTCTTCTGTACCATCGAAACGGTTGTATCCGATGCTTACAGCAGTACTGTCTGTAACGCCATCCTTAGCCTTGATGGTCTTGTGGCGGGTCCAGTAGAAGATAAGCTCTGTATTCCAGATCTTAGCCATGTTACCCGTACCGCCTACGTTCTTGATATAGAAGCCAGGGCAGACGTTGTGCAGGAACTTGTAGTTGGTCTTGAAGTACTCAGGATGTTCAGCGTATGTCTGCATGATGTAAGAACCATAGTTCTTGTATGTCTTACCATCTTTGGTGGTATATGGCTTATTCAAGTAAATCTTGAAGTTCTTGACATCTGATGTATTGCTCAAGTTGTAATTACTGCTCCAATGCGGGTTGTTTTCGCTTACCCAGCCTTCCTTGAAGGCATCATAATTAGAGTAATACTCCTTATCTTCTGACATCGGCTTTGTCATCTCATAGGCTGTCACCTTCATTGGGGCGATAGTATCACCATAGCTGGCGTTGTATGAAACCAGGAGGTAGCATGAGTCTGCTTCGATAGAACCTTTGTTTGCCTGCTTGATGTAATCGAGTGTATCTACATCGAAAGTAGGCAATACGCTCAGCTGGGTCATGTAGTCTCCCTTTACATAGTTGCCAGTTTCCGGGTCTTTCATCTTTCCGATGAGTCCCATGTTGTTGCGGCTCAATACGGAATCTGCTACTATAGACTTTGTGGTAACATTGAACGCTGAGTTAGAAATGTTAATGTTGTCTATCTTATTAGTGATGCTACCACCGATTCCCTCGGTGGTATCATCACATGCAGCGAAAGTAAGCGCTGCTATAACTAATACTGTTAAGAGTCTTAAAATTTTCATTATCCTTGTATGTATGTGTCTCTGTTGTCGGAATTTTATTCTGCGTCAGGACAAACCTTGTTGATGAAGTCTGCGTATGGCTCCTGGATATCTTCTCCCGGATAAGTCAGTACAGGCTTGTTCTTCTCCTTCGCATAATCAAAGAGAATCTGGGTAGCTTCTTCTTCACCTTCTACCACACCGTCGCTATAGTCGATGGCGAGTTTGCCGAGCTCAATGAAGTCGAAGTCGTCCTGATAGCCGTCGAGCAGTTCAGACTTGGCATCGCGGAAGGCAACGCAACGTTTGAAGTTGGTACCCAGTTCACCCTTGAGTTCGTTGGTATAGAGAGCGGTAATTACCTTTGATTCTGCAAATGAAGGCTCTTCGCTGTAGGCTGTCTTTACATAGAAAGGCACTACTGCGCTAGCCCAACCCTGGCAGACGATTACGTCAGGCTGCCAGCGGAGCTTCTTTACGGTTTCCAATACACCACGTGCAAAGAAGATAGCTCTTTCTCCGTTGTCGGCATATTCCTTTCCGTTTTCATCGGTGCCCATCTGGCGGCTCTTGAAATAGTCGTCATTATCGATGAAATAAATCTGCTGTCGTGTTGTTGGTATAGATGCAACCTTGATGATCAGCGGATGGTCTGTATCATCTATGATAAGGTTCATACCAGACAGGCGAATGACCTCGTGCAATTGTCCGCGACGCTCGTTGATGGTGCCCCACTTAGGCATGAAGGTGCGGATCTCAAAACCTGCTTCCTGCATCTTCTGAGGCAGTTCGCGTCCCATGATTGACATGTGAGACTCGGCTACGTATGGGTCGATCTCCTGATTGATAAATAATACTTTTTTTGCCATAAAATTTAAATTTTATTCTTACGAATTACGTGCAAAGGTACAAAAAAAACTTCAAATAGGGGCATTTTTTCTCCGAAATTCATTATTTTCGGCAATAATTCGCATATTTTTAGGTTTTTTCTTTCTCATTTGAGAAAAAAGTTGTTATTTTGCACCCGAAAACAGATTATGACGATGAAAGTATTCAATAAGATTGTTGACCTCCAGAACGAACTCTTCATGTGTCGTAAGGAGGGAAAGGAAATCGGCCTTGTGCCAACTATGGGTGCGCTGCATGAGGGTCACGCCTCTCTTGTTAAGCGCAGTGTAAAGGAAAATGGCGTGACTGTAGTTTCTGTGTTCCTGAATCCTACACAGTTTAATGATCAGGGTGACTTGGATCGCTATCCTCGTACCCTCGATGCTGACTGCAAGCTCTTGGAGGCTTGTGGTGCTGACTATGTGTTTGCACCATCGGTGAAGGAGATGTATCCTACACCAGATACACGCCACTTTGAGTTTCCACCTGTTTCTACCGTGATGGAGGGTGCCAAGCGCCCGGGTCATTTCAATGGTGTATGTCAGGTAGTGAGCCGTCTTTTCTATATCGTTCGACCAACCCGTGCTTATTTCGGTGAGAAGGATTGGCAGCAGATTGCTGTCATCAAGCAGCTCGTGAAGTACATCAACAGCGATGTGCAGATTGTAGAGTGCCCTATTGTCCGTGATGAGGACGGTTTGGCTAAGAGCAGCCGTAATACTTTGCTGGCTCCTGATGAGCGTGCCATTGCGCCAAACATCTATAAGGCCCTGAAGGAGAGTGTAGAGTATGCCAAGACTCATACCGTACAGGAAACTCACGATAAGGTGGTTGCCGACATCAATGCTGTAGAGGGTCTGGAGGTAGAGTATTTCCAGATTGTGGATGGCGACAGCCTGCTGGATGTTTCTTCATGGGAGGATAGTGCATACGTGGTAGGTTGCATCACCGTTTATTGCGGTAAGACTCCTATCCGTCTCATCGACCATATCAAGTATAAGGGATAATTCCTCGATAGATATTCTTTATTAAGTTTAATCCGTAACAGATCAAGTAATAACAGAACAATGCAGATAGAAGTATTGAAGAGTAAGCTCCATTGTGTGACCGTAACTGAGGCTAACCTGAATTATATGGGTAGCATCACCATCGATGAGGACTTGATGGACGCTGCTAATCTGATTGCAGGCGAGAAGGTTCAGATTGTAGATAACAACAATGGTGAGCGCTTGGAGACCTATATTATCAAGGGTGAGCGTGGCAGCGGTTGTATCTGCCTGAACGGTGCTGCAGCCCGCAAGGTGCAGGTGGGCGATACCGTCATCATCATCGCTTATGCCCTGATGGACTTTGAGGAGGCTAAGACCTTCCAGCCAACCGTGGTTTTCCCAAAAGAGGGAAACAAGGTATAGAGTTCTATTCAATGGAAAATGAAATTAAGGTGTGTCTGAAACGGTATTCCCGTTTCTGGCACACCTTTCTTTTTAATGTCCCACAGATTTACACAGATTTTTCGACCTATGCGGTCGAGGGGCTTAAACCTCATTATATTTTAGTCACGCAGATTTCGCAGATGACGCAGATTCTTTTCATCCGATAAATCTGCGTCATCCCAAAGACCGAATAGGTCGAAAAATCTGTGTAAATCTGTGAAATCTGTGGGATATAAAAATTGAAGGAGAAGAAAAAATCTGCGTCATCTGCGAAATCTGCGTGACCTTATATTATCCGCGTGCGCAATATTAGATTTTATTCTTCGAGAAATGACTCATGATAAACCTGCCTCCGAAACTCAACACCAATACGATGATGGTGAGTACCACAGCAGCGGCGTAGGCTCTGTTCTGAACATCCTCCTGAGGCGCGCTCAACTGGAAGAACACGCTCAATGGGAGGGTGGCTGCCTGCTGGTTTAGTCCATGGGGAATATGATCGGAGAATCCTGCCGTAAACATCACTCCTGCACAATCGCCGATGGCTCTACCGATACTTAATAAGGTGGCAGTGGCGATGGCTGGGGCTATCTGTCTCAGTACCACACCGATGGTTTCTATCCTCGTGGCTCCCAGACTGTAGGAGGAATCGAGTATCTCCTGTGGAATCGTCTTCGCCACTTCGTCCATCGAACGGATGAGTATCGGAACGATGAGCAGGGTGGTGACGAGAATACCTCCGCCCAGCGATGCCCTGATGCCCAGCCAAACCATCACCGTAAAGGCGAAGGAGCCATATACGATGCTAGGAATTCCGAAGAGGGTATCATAAGCCAGACGGGCGATGTATCCGAATTTTGAGTTGGGTTTGAGATATACATTCATATAGAACACTACGGGCAGCGAGATAAGCAGACCGAGCAAGGTAGAGCCGCCCACGATATAAAGGCTGCCCACGATGGCATTGAGGAAGCCGCCCTTGCCGCCCAGATAGAACCCGCCGCTAGGCAACTGGCTCACCATCTCCCAGGAGAGCACAGGAAAGCCTCGCTTGAAGATAGTCCAGAGAACGCTCAACACGAAGAAGCCCACAATGCCTATCGACCCGAGCATCAGTAATTTCACGATTCTTTCTTCCAAGTATTTCATAAGCCTTTTTTTACTCTTTTACCTTTTTACTCTTTTACCTTTAATAGCACGATTCTCGACCCGAGATTCAAAATAACGACCACGAAAAACAGCAGGAAGGCGGCAAACATCAGGGCGCTGTCATAAAGCGGAACTGAAAGCATTTCACCATAATTATTGGCGATGAGCGCCGGTATCGGGTAGCAGGCATCGAGCACGCTTCCCGGAACGATGGCGAGGTTTCCGCACACCATCAGTACAGCTATCGTTTCGCCCAGCGTTCGGCTCAGCGCCAAGACTACAGCGGCAATCATTCCCGGTCGTGCCTTTCTCAGCACAACATGCTTGATGGTTTGCCATTGCGTAGCGCCCAGCGAGAGCGAAGCTTCTCTCAAATCTGTTGATATGTTATCGAATATCTCCATAAACAGGCTCACCAGAAGCGGGATGATCATCACGCTCAATACGATGCCGCCCGCCAGAACCGTATATCCCGAAGAAAATTCCACGAAGAGGGGAGCTACGTGTTTCGAAACCCAAGGCACGATGAGAAGGCTCCCCCATACGCCATAGATGACGGAGGGAAGTCCGGCAAGAATATCGAGCAGCGGATATACGTATTTCCGGATGCTGCGGTGGGCGTATTCCGTGAGATAGATAGCCATGAGCAGGGAGATGGGGAGGGCGATAAGAATGGCGAGTGCCGTACACCAGAAGGTGCCGGCGAGGAAAGGCAGGAATCCGAACTTGCCTTCCATCGGTCGCCAGTTGCTCTCCGTGAGGAGTTCCCACAGATTATACTGGCTCAATATCGGTTCCGACTTGATAAACAGTCCCACCGCCATGATGATTACCAGGAATATGGAGGCGATGGTCAAGAGAAACATCACCTGTCCTGCTATCTTATCCTTTGCTATTCTATAATCCATACTTGTATTTTATTATCCAAGCAGGCTAACGCCCAATCCCAGCAGCAGAAAGGCTGCTGCTTCCAATATATTGATGATTAAATTCTTCATGCTTATCTTTGATGTAGTCCGCACTCTCGATGTTCCGGCGATTCCCACCACCATCTTCCGGCTCGGATATCCTCGCCTGGCTTGATGGCCCTTGTACAAGGTTGGCAACCGATGCTTGGATATCCCTTGTCCTGCAGCTTGTTATAAGGAACATGATGCTTTTTTACATATTGCTCTACATCCTCTTCGCTCCAGTTGATGAGCGGGTTCACCTTAATCAGGTTATGAATGTCGTCCCATTCCACTACCTGCATATCCTTGCGGGTTACGCTCTGCTGCTTTCTCAATCCGCAAATCCATACATCCAGTCCCTGCATCGCCCGCTTCAGCGGTTCCAGCTTTCTAACCTGGCAGCAGCGGTGTCGGCTTTCAATCGAATTATAGAAGAGGTTGATGCCTTCTTCCTTCACCATCTGCTGCACCGCCTCATAGTTTGGGAAGAATACTTCCAGGTTGATGCCATACGTCATGTTGGTCTTGTCGATGAGCTGGTAGGTCTCCGGAAAGAGTCTGCCGGTATCGAGTGTGAAGATGCGGGCAGATTTATCTATCTTCACGATGATGTCGGTAAGCGTCTGGTCCTCGATGCTGAGGGAAGAAGAAAGAGCGATGCGCCCTTTGAATGCCTGAAGGAAATAACCGACAATATCCTCGGCAGGCGCATCGCTGAATTTCTTATTGAGCTCCGGAACCAAATCCTTTATATTACTTTGAACTTTGATCATTGAACTTTGAACTTTATGATTACTCTATATTACTTTGAACATTCAACATTCAACATTTAACATTCAACATTATTTAATAAGTCCTGCTCCCACGGTTTCATTCGTATCCGGGTCGATGAAGATGAGGCTGCCCGTTACCTTATTCTCCGTATATTTATCGAATACCAATGGGTTGGCGGTGTGGATGGTGATTTCGGCGATATCGTTCATCTTCAATTCCGATACACCCTCTTCCTTTTCCAAGGTGTTGATATTGCGGCGATAGTTGATGTTGCGAATCAAGCCCTGGGTCTCGAAGGTGGCCTGACGGATTACGTATTTGTTTCTTACGGCAGCAGGACGCTCGTTAAACCAGCAGACATCCAGCGTGATATCCTGTTCGATGTTTGGCTGCTTCTCGTCTGCCTTTACGAGGGTGTCGCCACGCGAAATGTCGATATCATCGTTCAGCGTCAGGGTAACGCTCATTGGGGCATACGCCTCCTCCAGGTGTTCCTCTACGAAGTCGATGCTCTTGATGGTGCTCTCCGTGCCCGATGGCAATACTCTTATCTTATCGCCCGGACGGATGATGCCACCGCTCACTCTGCCCGCATAACCACGGTAGTCAGGGAACTGGCTGCTGATAGGACGAATCACATACTGCACCGGGAAGCGGAAGAAATCGCTCACCATCTTATGACCTACCGGAACCGTCTCCAGATAGCTCAGCAGGGTTGGTCCCTCATACCAAGGAGTCTTCTCACTCTTATTCACCACGTTGTCGCCATCCTTGGCGCTGATAGGGATAAATACCACGTTCTTGATATCCAGCGCCTCCGACATCTTCTTGTAGTCGGCAACAATCTTGTCGTATACATCTTTACTGAAATCAACCAGGTCCATCTTGTTGATAGCCACCAGAATATGTGGTATGCCGAGCAACGAAGAAATATAGCTGTGACGTACTGTCTGCTCCAGTACGCCATGACGTGCATCAATCAGAATGATGCTCAGGTCGGCAGTACTGGCACCCGTTACCATGTTGCGGGTATACTGAATATGTCCCGGAGTGTCGGCGATGATAAACTTGCGTTTCGGTGTAGCAAAATAGCGGTAAGCCACATCGATGGTGATGCCCTGTTCGCGCTCAGCACGGAGACCATCCGTGAGCAAAGCCAGGTTCACTTCCTCATTACCGCGGCTCTTGCTAGCAGCCTCCACCGCCTCCAACTGGTCTTCGAAAATCGACTTGCTGTCATAAAGCAATCTTCCTATCAAAGTACTCTTTCCATCGTCCACGCTGCCCGCAGTAGAGAAGCGGAGCAGCTCCATATCTAAATAACCTCTTGTAGATTCCATCTTGTTCAATTTTAAATGTTAATAGTTTAGAAATATCCCGCCTTCTTGCGGTCTTCCATTGCCGTTTCGCTTCGCTTGTCATCGGCTCTTCCTCCACGTTCAGTAACGCGTGTAGAAGCAATCTCGTCGATGATATCCGCTACGGTAGTCGCCTTCGATTCCGTGAGACCGGTGCAGGTAATGTCACCGATGGTGCGGCAGCGAACCAGCTTCTTTACCACTTCTTCTGTAGGCTTGCGCTTGATGCAAGGCAGGGCTGCGAGCCATTGTCCGTCACGGTTGAATACCTCTCTTTCGTGGGTGAAGTAGAGCGAAGGCATCGGAATGTTCTCCAGGAAGATATACTGCCATACATCCATCTCGGTCCAGTTGGAGATAGGGAACACACGGAAGTGCTCGCCCATGTTCTTTCTGCCGTTGAAGATGTTCCAAAGCTCAGGGCGCTGGTTCTTCGGGTTCCATTGTCCGAACTCGTCACGATGACTGAAGAAGCGTTCCTTGGCACGTGCCTTCTCCTCATCTCTTCGGGCACCACCGATGGCTGCATCGAATTTATATTCCTCCAGGGTGTCGAGCAGGGTAGTGGTCTGCAGTTTGTTGCGTGAAGCATAATAACCCGTTTCTTCCTTCACTCGTCCCTTGTCGATGCTTTCCTGCACGCTGCCCACGATGAGTTCGGCTCCGAGTTTCTTCGCCAGTTCATCACGATACTGGATGGTTTCCTCGAAGTTATGTCCCGTGTCGATGTGCAACAGCGGGAATGGAATCTTCGCAGGATAGAAAGCCTTGTAGGCGAGATATGTGATCACGATAGAATCCTTGCCACCCGAAAAGAGGATGACTGGACGCTCGAACTGGGCAGCTACTTCGCGGAGCACGTAGATAGATTCTGCCTCCAGTTCCTTGAGATGTTTGATAGTCTTATTGTCCATAATCTATGTCTTTTTTTATTATTATTTTCTGGGTGCAAAGGTACTGCGATTTCCCCACTTGGGCAATACCACATGGGGTGTAAAAAGACTACCATACAGGGAGTAAAGGACATACCATACATTTGGTATAAGGCTGCCAAACGTATGGTATGTATGATGGATAAGGATGTGTGTCCTATATATAATAAGGTGTAATTGGTATAGACCAATTAAAATAGTATCTTCATTTTATTGCTAAATAATTATAAAGAAGTTGTTAGTATCAAATAAAAAGAGTATATTTGTACAATATAAAATTAATAAATCATGGCATTACCAATAAATATAGAAAGCCTTCTTAGTGGAAGTGCAGTAGAAAGCAACCAGCTTGAATACAAGGAAGGTTGGAATCCAGATACAATATATCGTAGCATCTGTGCCTTTGCCAATGATTTTGAAGACACTGGTGGTGGGTATATCATTGTTGGTGTAAAGGAAGAACGCGGTCATGCAGTTCGTCCTGTTTTAGGTGTTAATCCTAATTTGATAGAACAGATAGAGAAGGATATGGTTGGTTACAATAATCTTATCCGTCCATACTATCAACCTCGTCTTTTCATTGAAGAGGTTGATGGCAAGACTATTCTTGTAATCAAAGTGACGGCAGGAGAACGCCGTCCATATAAGGTGCCTGATCGTATTACTGCAAAGCAGAAGGATTTCAACTATTATATCCGCTATAATAGTAGTAGCATTGTGCCGAAAGATGAGTATGAACGTGAGCTGATAAATTTGGCTAATCGTACTCCTTTTGACGACCGTGGCAATGATCAGATAAGTCTTAGGGATATTTCGGCTACTTTGTTGAGAGACTTTCTTGTTGAAGTAGGTAGTGATTTGGCAGATCAAGATCTATCGGGTGAAAACTTGAAAATAGTTCTTGACCAAATGGACTTGTTGGAAACTACACCAGAAGGCTTCAAGGTCAAGAATGTTGCTGCGATGATGTTCTGTGAGCATCCTGAGAAATTCTTCAAAATGACCCAGGTTGAAATCGTGATATTCCCTAAGGGGAGATTACAAGATCCTGATAATATGATAGAGGTTGCACCGATAAGGGGTTGTGTGCCTAAGATGATTCGTGATACGATGAATTATCTCAAGACAAATATTATTCAGAAGACAATTCATAAGCCAGAGGATACAGAACGTTCCGTTGTTACATATAATTATCCTTATCAAGCTTTGGAAGAAGCTGTCGTAAACAGCCTTTATCATCGCAGTTATATTGAAAGAGAACCTGTTGAGGTAACTATTGAACCAGATAAGATTAGTATTCTCAATTTTGGAGGACCTAATCACACAATATCTATGCAGGCTATAAAAGAAGCTCGTATGCTTCGTTCTCGTCGATACACAAACCGCCGATTGGGAGAGTTCTTAAAGGAATTGAATTTGACAGAGGGTAGAGCTACGGGGATTCCTACTATTCAGCAGAAGTTGCAGGAAAACGGTTCGCCTCGTGCAATAATTGAGACCGATGAGGAACGTACATATTTCTTAATAGATATACCATGTAATTTAGACTATATCGGTGTGCCTATTGGTAAAGAATGCAAGAAAGAATGCAAGAAAGAATGCAAGAAAGAACTGTCTGAATTACAGATGCTTATCATGGGGGCGCTGTCTGAGAATGCTAAGTTAACAATACCAGAATTAGCAAGAAAGATGGGCATATCTGCAAGAAAGATTTCTCAGGAACTAAAGTCTTTACAGGAAGAATTTCAGGTCTTGAAACGTGAAGGAGGTCGCAAGAATGGTTATTGGGTAGTATTGGATAATGACGTATAAAACGTATTATAAAATACATATATTTCTGTACGATAGCAAGTGCTTTCTAAAGTAACTCGAATGGTTTGGAGTTATTCAGAGCATAACTTGCTATCGTCAGATATTTCGTTCTGTTACGGATAGATTTCGATATGGCTGCTGCCGGAGTTGCCATTCTTGATAATCCTTATCTGGGTGGTGATGCGCTCGCTCATCGTGTCGGTATGACTGATGACGCCCACCTTCTTGCCTTGCGAACTTTGCAGCATGGCGAGGGAGTCGATGACGGTGGCTAGAGTATCGGGGTCGAGGGTTCCGAAGCCTTCGTCGATGAACAGGTTCTCGAAGGAGATGTTGCGGGAGGACAATGCCGACAAGCCCAAGGCTAAGCCCAGACTCACGATGAAGGTTTCGCCCCCTGATAGGGAGGTGGTGTCTCGGATATCGTCGGCACGGTCGTGGTCGATGACTCGGATGCCCAGCGAATGCTTTACCTGCTGCAGTTCGTAACGGCTGTTGAACTTTCTGATTTCCTGGTTGGCGTGCGCTATCAGGAAACTGAGCGTATAGCATTGGGCTATCTTGCGCAGCGTCTTGCCGTCTGCTCCGATGGCATCTGTGATGGCTGTCCAGTCGTCCTTTTCCTGTGTCACGAGTTGCAGAGCCTCAGCCTTGTCACCCAACTGCTTCACGGCTTCCTGATGGTTCTGCATCCTGGCTTTGGCAGCAATCAGTTCGTTGCGCTGACTTCTCTCCTGATACTCCTGCTGAATGGCTAGGAGAGCATCACGGCTTTGGGCAGGCTGATGTTCCAAGTGCTGCTGATGCGCCTTTTCTGCGCTCTGGTAAAGGGCGGTAGTTGAAGCCACGGCTTTCTCCTTTTCGTCCTTTTCCCGACGGATGGCATTCCAGTCTTCGGCGGAGTGAAGCATCTCTCGGATGATATTTCGGTCGATAAGGCTTGGTTCGATACTTCTTTCCTCGATGCCTTCCTCTTCGGAGTCTTTTCCTTCGATGCTCTTTTCTTCAAGCTGCTTGTTGTATTCCTCAATCCAAAGGTCGAGTTTCTTTTCCTTCGCCAGCAGATTGTCTTTCATCGTCTTGTTCTGAGACAGCATGGTTTGATGCGAACCTTTACAGTTGGCGAGTTCCGCCTTCAGTTTGTTGATATTCTCGTTCTGGTTATCTGCTGCTTTCGTAGCCTCATCCTTTGCTGCTGTCAGTCTTTGTTCAGCCGCATCTGGTTCTTCTCCATTCAGAATCTGCTTGTATTTCTCCTGCCATTCCTCCATTTCCTTCTTGGCGCTATTCCATGTCTGAAGGGCTTTCCCGTAAGCCTCCTCCTTATTCTTTTGCTGTGAAGTGAGGTTGATGGTAAGTGCTTTCTGCTCAGCTAGTTTTGTGGTGCATATTGAAGTGTTTTCCTGGACTTCATTCAGTATTGTTGAAGCCTTGCTTTCATACGCAGCTTCATCCTTTACAGCCTTATCCTTGAGTTGGGTCAGCCGTTCTATCTCTTTCTGAATCTTGTTAAAGAGGCTCAGTTTGCTGCTCGCATCTTTCGCCTTGTTCTCATAGATAGGCAAGAGCGATTTCAGTTCTGCCTCTGCCTTTGGAATCTTTGGATACTGGGCGATGAGCGCCTTCCATTCCTCTTCGTAAGTTGCGATTTCTCCCGACAGCTTTTCCTGTTGTTTCTGGAGCGTCTGTACTTCGCCGTCGTTCTGTTTTCTCTCGCCGGAAAGGTTCTTCTCCTGTATCTGCTGCTGTTTCAGCAGATCCTCCTTGACTTTCAGAAGTTGCGAGAGTTCTGTGGTGGCTTCCTCAAACTGTCTGTTGTCGGTATGATAAGGATGGGTCGTGCTGCCACAGAGCGGACAAGGTTTGCCTTCGGTCAGGTTGGCACGATGAATCTCCCATTTCTCACTCACCATGAGGGTATAGGCATTTCTCAGCGTCAGGGTCTCTTGGGTCAGCGCCTCGATGGTCAACTTGCCCAGCGCCTCATCTATCTCTGCGTTTCTCTTGCCCAAAGCTAAAATCCGCTCTTCATTCTTCTTTTTCTCTGCTGTGGATGCGTCGAGATGCGCCACAACCTTGATGGCTTGCTGGACATCTTGCAGTTTCCGGTCGGCTACAGTCTTGCTGTTCTGCAGTTCCTCTATATTCTGTCCGGCAGTCTTATTTCTTTCCGTCTCCCAAGCCTGTTCAGCGGCTTGTGTCGCTTCCTGCAGAACCTGTTTCTGCTTGGCAATCTCTTCCTTTGTCGTTTTGAGGGCAAGGTTCGCTTTCTCCGTTTCTGCTTCCCATTTTTGGATGTTTCGGGCGTTTTCCTCCACGTCTTTCAGGGCAGTTTGATTCTCTTTCTGCGCCAACTCCAATGCCTCTTTCTTTTCTTTCAGATTCGGCATTGCCGCTTCCATTTTTGTTTTCAGTGCCCTTGCTTCAGCGATGACCGGCAGGGCCTTTTCGAGCTGTTCCTGTGCCTTGCTTACTGCTTCCTTCAGACTGGCGAGAGTTTTCTCGCTTTCGCTGATGGCAGACTCTTGACTTTTGATGTTTCCTTCCGCTTTAAGGATGTTTTCTTCCTGCTCGTGGATGCTTTGCGTCTGTCGTTCTACTTCCTGCAGCAGGTTGACTGCTGGCTGTACTTCATCGTGCAACTGCAGACGGAGAATCTGGGCTTGCATCGCTTTAATGGCATCTGCTGCTTGTTCCATATCTGTCTGGCAGATAGCGATTTGTTTTATTTGCTTGTCGTTTTCCTCAAACCATTGCAGGTCTTTTGAGATGGCTTGCAACTGGCAGTCGAGTTCCTTCTCAGCTTTTTCCAACCGGGCGATTTCCTCCTGCAGTTGGGCGAGTTCTTCATCGTTCAGCAGGTTCTGTTTAACGGCTTCCACCGATGCTGCCATCTGGTTGTAGGCATCCGTTGCCTGGTCTTTCGCCTTCTTGATTTCAGTAGCGATGTTCGTATAAGTTTCCTCGCATCCGATGAGTTTTTCCAGGAGTTCGTACCGCTCGTTTTCCTTTGCCGTCAGGAAGTTGGCAAACGAGCCTTGGGCGATGAGCACGGTGCGGAGAAACTGGTCGTAGTCGAGTCCGATAATGTTCGGCAGTTCGTTCCAGTCGGCAGTTTCCTCCGTCATCTCTTCTCCGTTTCTCGTGATTTTATAGAGCGCAGTCTTGGCGTTCTCGTAGCGCACTCTCTGGAATCTGACGTGCCATTCTGCGCGGTAGATGCTGCCGTTGTTGGCAAGGAAGGTGAGTTTGCTGTAGCCCTCTTTCTTGCCCCGGGTCAGGATGTTTCGGCTGTCGGTAGGTGTCAGACGGTTACTTTCGCTGGCATCGGCAGCTCCGAAAATCTCTATGTTCTGGTTCTTGTCGCCTTTCTTCCTGGGGTAGCGAGGGGCGCGGTTGTAGAGGGCAAGGCAGATGGCATCGAGTAGGGTAGACTTGCCACTTCCCGTCGGACCTACGATGCTGAAGATGGTACTCTCGCCTAAGGCACCTTCTTCAAAGTTGATGACCTCGCCTCCCTGTTTGTCAAGCGAAGCGAGGTTGAGTATTTCGAGTTGTAGGAATTTCATAATGATGATGTCGTTAATAAATCGGATAACATTTTCTCCTGTCTTTCGTTCATCGGAGCGTTGTGCCTGATGGCGAAGGCTTCTTTCAGCGTATCGAGCGGAGGACGGTTGATGATGTCTTCTATGCTGGTGATGTGCTGGGAACCCTGGATGGTGGAGAGGTCCAGTTGCGGGATGATGCGCTGGATTTTGCAGAGCACGGCATCCTTTTCGTTGACGTGTTTCTCCAGTTCCTTGATGTCATCGCTGGATAGTTTCTCCTGTTTTACCTTCAGCATCACGTAGTCGAAGTGGTCGCTCAGTTCGCCGTCAGTTCTCTCCGAGAGTTCAGAATTGATGAGCTTCTGCCATTTCTTGAAGGTCAGCTCTTTCTCATCTTCGGGCAGGATGCGGAGGGCGTGCTGAGGCTTGTATTCCAGGAAATCTACTTTCCATTCCTTGCTCTTGCCGGTTTCCTTTCCTTCCTCCTCTTCTCCGTGTTCTATGGTGATGAGGTCGATGCCGTGAGTGTAGTCTTTCTCGGCAAACGACATCGGGAGGATACTTCCCGTATATCTTGCCCAGTCGGTGTTCCAGATATGTTGCCGTTTGTGGATGTGTCCGCATGTCATATAGTCGGGATGTTCGTTCCATCCTTCCAGGTCCACTTCCTCCTGTCCACCGATGATGATTTTCTCGCTCGCATCCTTTTTGGCGATATCCGAACCCTTGGCGTACATGTGTGCCATCATGATGCATTTCCTGCCCGGGTGTTTCTTTCGAGCCTCAGCCGTCAGTTCTCTCAGAAAGTCGTTGACTCCCTGCGAGTAACTGGCGTTCTGTACCACATCGCTTCTTAGGAAAGGTACGGCGAGGATGATGACTTCTTCTCCTGCCTCGTTGGTTACGGGGATGATGAGGTCATCGAAGGAATAGATCCAATGTCCGCCGGTTTTATCATCGTCCTCGCTTTCTCCCTGCTTCCAGATTTTCCTTACGTTTCCTCTTATTTCCACGTGGTATCGGGTGAGCAGCGGACGGGGAGCCTCCAGTCGGCTGGCTGAATCGTGGTTGCCGGCGGTAATGATGACCTGCATGTTAGGGCACAGTTGGGTAGCATCGGCAAGAAACTCGTAATAAACGGTCTGTGCCGCTGCCGATGGATTTCCGTTATCAAAGATGTCTCCTGCGATGAGGAGAGCATCGGGCTTTTGTTCTGCGATCTGTTCCAGGAGCCATTTCAGGAAATGCTTGTGTTCCGGCAGACGGTCGTTGCCGTGAAACAGGTTGCCCAGGTGCCAGTCGCTGGTTGCTAATATCTTCATACTCATAAGAATGTCTAATCTTAGTCTTTTTCTTTGTCTTTGGTTTGCAATCCTTTGACCTTTGGTTTGCAATCTGACTACAAAGTTAACACAATTATTTGGGATACGCAAAGAAATAAGCTCAAAAAACGAAGAATTATGGCCGGAAAAGTAAAGATATTCAGGAAAAGTCTTGTTTTATATCTGATAAAGTTGTATCTTTGCAAGGTAGAAATTTTCGTTCATAAACATTGAATGTCCGTTCAGTGTCTTTGAACGGCGGTTCATAGACTTTGAATGTCGGTTCAATGTCTATGAACGGAGATTTCTCCTAGGATAAAATACTTTTCTTCCTAGGTTTGTGGTCTTTTCTTCTTAAGTATAACAATAAATACTATAGGATGTAAAGGCTGCTGCAATAAGAAATACTAATAAACTAAAATAGGAAAGGAAACTGATATGGCTAAGTACAAATTGCAGGAAATGGGGGATATGCGCTATGATGGCAAGCGCAGAGTTTATCCCAAGATGGTGACCAACCGGACACTATCCCGAAAAGAGTTCGTCAAGATGATGCAGAACTACCATCGCGGTATTTCGGAAAGTACAACGGAGGCTGTATTGACCGATGTGGTTGATATGCTGAGAGATATGCTCTCCATGGGTTACAACGTGAATCTGGAAGGTTTCGGCACCTTCTCCCTCTCCCTCGCTTTCGAGGATGAGAAGCCTAGGGAAATTCTGAATCCAGATGATAAGATGACGTACCGCAAGGTGGGCGTGAAGGACATCAACTTCAAGGCGTCTCCTGAGTTTGTCAAGGATGTGAAGCGTGAAACCGATCGTGACCTGGAGCGTGATATGGGTGGCGTAAAGGTTATCCGTAAGCAGCTCTATTCCAAGGAAGAGCGCATCGCCCGTGCCCTGGAGGTGATAGAGAAGAACGGAGTCCTCACCCTAGGCGATTATGCCTCCATCAACAACCTGAGCCGTACTGCCGCCTCTATGGAACTGAAGGAGCTGACCTGTGATAAATCTTCGCCGATAGATTCACTAGGCCGCGGCAGCCATAAGGTTTGGGTGAAGAGGAAAGAATAAATGCAACGATAGTATTAAAATAGATGTTTAATTTAAAGTCCAAATAATTATGGAGCAGATTACTATAGATTTTAAGAACGCTTTTGATAGTTCCAAGAAGGAAAAGTCGAAGGTTTGTCGCTCTGGCTATGTACGTTTGGTTCGTTTTATGGATGATAAGAAGCATACTAGACCACAAGTGTATGAGGGCGATTTGTTGGAGGCTATTATGGATGTAAAGAGGGGGAATGTCAAGAACTTCGATACATTGGAGGATATGATGAACTATCTGGAAGCTTAGACATGAGTATAAAATGCCTGGTTAAGAAGTAAATCATTGAACTTTTGCATGTGGTTCAAGCACGGGCTGAAGGCCCAAAAGCTCCTAGCCCAGGACAACACCCTGGGTATTAAGACGTTGTCCCCCTGCGCCCTGTAAGGGCAAAAGCCTTGAATATATGCTGCTTTATAACCAATTTTATTGGGATTTGCAAGAAACTATTTCTCTTTTAAATCATTTGCCGACTTTTCGAAATCAGCTTTGATTTCATCTAATAGTGGATTTCTGTTTTAGCATAAATGTCAATGCCATCATATTGTTTTTCTGGTCTTGTGCCGTTAGTTCTTTTTCAAAGTCATCTGCATTTGACCATGTTCGTTCTTCATTTAGTTTATAGAAAAACTCTTCTACACTATAGCTAACACCTGTTCTTTCATACTCCGCTTCAATAGCTTCAATCCTAGCCACGGCTTCTTCTTCATTAGCCGGATGCCAGCCAATAGGAATCGGCTGCTCTTCTTGTAATGTATATCTTTTCTCCTTCATAAGCTTTTTCCTTTATAGTTTTCTTTTGAATTGTCTGATCAGATATCTAGGGCTTCTTCTCATATCCCATAAATCTACGAAAATGACTAGGTCGTTGGCTTCGTCGTAGCGATAGATAATCTTCCAATTCTCTTTGATAATCGCACTATGGTAAGGGCGGTGGTAAAGTGTTAATCTTATGCTAGCCATGGATATTGTGCAATTAGTTCTTTTTCAAATTCTTCTGCATCAATATATTGCCCATTCTCATACTCCGCCTCAATAGCTTCAATCCTAGCCACAGCTTCTTCTTCATTGGCCGGATGCCAGCCAATTGGATATCTTTTCTCTTTCATAAGCTTGCGTATTTTATCTGCTGCAAAAATACGATTATTATCTGAATCATGCAAGAAAAATGGGAGAAATGTTTTATAAAGTATCTTATAATCAAGGTTTTTGTTCTTTGTTGGGCTTGGGGACGGTTCTGAAAAAAAAGTCACAATACCTAGCTGATAGAGCTGGGTATTGTGACTTTGCTTTTTGTTATATGTGTTTATTCGATACTCTCTTCTATCGACTTCAATACGTAGTCGAGTATCTCATCGGTGTGGCAGAGGGAGATGAAGTTGCCCTCAAACTGCGATGGACTTACGTAGATGCCACGGTCCAGCATATTGCGGAAGTAGCGGGCGAAACGTTCCTGGTCGCTCTTCTTGGTGTCCTGGAAGTTGCGCACAGGCTGGTCGTTGAAGAACATCGTGAACATCGTGCCTACGTGGTTCACCTGGATGCCCTTGCCTTCTACTATCTTCTCAAGACGGGAGAGGAAGCGGTTGCTGCGCTCTTCGAGGAGTTCGTAAACACACGGTTCGCCCAACTGCTTCAAGGTTTCATAACCGGCTGCCATTGCTACTGGGTTGCCACTCAGGGTGCCTGCCTGATAAACTGGGCCTTCTGGAGCCAGAACACTCATGATATCGGCTCGACCTCCGAAGGCTGCGGCAGGGAAGCCGCCACCAACGATCTTTCCAACGGTAGTCATATCCGGAGTGATGCCGAATCGCTTCTGGGCACCGCCATAAGAAAGACGGAAACCGGTGATGACTTCATCGAAGATCAGGATGGTGCCATGCTCCCGGGTTACCTTGCGTGTTGCCTCGATAAACTCACGGGTTGGAGGAACCACACCCATGTTGCAGGCTACCGGTTCGATGATGAGTGCAGCTACCTTGTCGCCATTCTCAGCAAAATACTTCTCCAAAGCCTCGGTATCATTGTATGGAAGTACCACGGTATATTGGGTGAAACCGGCTGGTACTCCGGCTGATGATGCATTGTTGAGTTTGGCTACGGCAGATCCGGCACTTACCAAAAGATGGTCGGCATGACCATGATAGCAGCCCTCGAACTTAACGAGGATGTCGCGACCGGTGAAGCCACGAGCCACACGGATGGCTGACATGGTAGCCTCGGTTCCGCTGTTGACGAAGCGAAGACGCTCCATCGATGGGAAGGATTCTCTTACCTTTTCGGCAAGAGTGGTTTCGGCGAGGGTAGGGATGCCGAAACTGCTTCCGTGGAAGATGGCATCGGATGCAGCCTGGCTCACCTTGTCGTTGTTATGACCTAAAATAAAGACGCCCCATGACATGCAGAAATCGATAAACTTGTTGTCATCGATATCGTAGATGTATGGACCCTTGGCGTCACGGACGAAGAGCGGGGTGGTTCCTACGCTCTTCAGGGCTCTTACTGGCGAATTTACTCCGCCTGGTATTATCTGTTTTGCCTGCTCGAAAGCGGCGGCTGAGTTTTTTCTTTCTTTCATATTAACCTATCTTAATATTCCACTCTTCTGCCTTCTCTATAATCTCCTTGGCATAATAGGTGATGATATATTGGGCGCCGGCACGCTTGATGGCGATGAGGCTCTCGAATGCTACACGGCTCTCATCGAGATAACCGAGCTTGGCGGCTGCCTTCAGCATCGAATATTCGCCACTTACCTGATAGGCTACCATCGGGATGTTAGGGAACTTCTCTACGCCGCGGGCTATCATGTCTAGATATGGCATCGCTGGTTTCACCATCGTCCAGTCGGCTCCTTCTTCTATATCGGCAGCAATCTCATCAAGACCCTGGTCGTGGGTGCGGAAGTCCATCTGGTAGCTCTTTCTATCGCCAAAGCTTGGAGCTGAATCGGCTGCATCTCGGAAAGGACCATAGAAGGCTGAGGCGTACTTGGCAGAATATGCCAATACCTTGCACTGCTTGTCAAGACCACCTTCGCGGAGACGGTTCTTGATGGCTTCTACCTGTCCGTCCATCATGGCTGATGGAGCAACGAAGTCGGCGCCTGCCTTGGCATGAACATAGGCTTCTTCGGCGAGCAATGGGAGGGTGGAGTCGTTATCTACATCGTGATGATGCAGGAGTCCGCAGTGACCATGGCTGGTGTATTCGCAGAGGCAGACGTCGGTGAAGACGATGATGTTCTTGCCAAACTCAGCCTTGATGGCTTTTACGGCACGGGCGATGAGGGCATCATCGGCATAGGCAGCGCTGCCTCGCTCATCCTTCTGCTCATCAGGAATCACTCCGAAGAGGAGCACCTTGTTGATGCCGAGGTTCTTGATTTCCTCGATGTCCTTCAGAAGGGTATCGATGCTGAAGCGATAGATGCCTGGCATGGTGGAAATCTCCTCCTTCTGGTTCTCGCCCTCTACTACGAAGTAAGGGTAGATGAAGTCTGCGGCACTCAATGATACATCGGCATACTTGTCGCGAGTAGCCTGATCTTTACGTAATTCTCTAAATCTTTTCATATCTATGTCTGTTTTATATTATTTATTTAATACTTCTTCCAGATGCGCCTGGGTGATAGGACCACGGGTGATGAACTCTGTGTTCTCAGGCAACTTGCCATACAGTTTGATGAAGTTGTCGATGGTAGAAGGCGATGTGAAGACGATGCGCTTGAAATGGTTGAGATTCACACGGCGCGGATTCTTCGGGAGTTCATTGTTATAGACAACAGCGCTTAGTACGTTGAAACCTAATTCCTGCAAAGCCAAAGGAATATCTTCTGGTGATAGGGATGAATGAGGATAGAAAACTAATCTATTTTCATACCGATATACGAAGTCTGCTAACTCGTGATCATAATTATCTAAATCCATCTTTTCAAACAATTCAAAAGAATGCTCGTATTGTGGTCTTGCAGCATCAAGTCTTTCTTTCTCTTTTTTGAACCATTCTATCACCCCATAGCGATTGTCTTGCTCTACCTGTATAACATTTTTAACGCCAGCCTTATGTAAAGCCTCTGTTGTAGTGTCACCAATGGAGATAAACACATGCTCTTCTTGCTCTTTGAATATCAAATCGTAATAATCAAGTGTTGCTTGAACGCCATATTGGCTTGTAAAGATATAATATAAAGCTTGACTTTCATCCCACTCACAATACTCGGTAAAACTTTTTCCATCGTAATGCTCACAATAATTATCTTCGAGGATTTTCGTAAAATAACTTGGGTGATAACTAATCTCTATCAGCGGCGTATAGGTGTAATCTGCCTTGCGCTTTTCTATGGCAGGAAGAGTACCTGTATAGAGGGTTGGCTTGATGTCCGATGCCTGATGATGCTTCAATCCTGCCACGTAGCCGATGAGGGCGATGAGAGGGGTCGGGAGATTCTGCATCTCGCCGTTTCTCAGATTCCAGAGGGTGGTCTCGAAGGTCTGCTCATCGGGGCGGCTCACGTTGTAGGTGAGGAGCACAGGGGTGTTGAATGCCCAGCCTTCCTTGTCGATGAGTTGGGTAGCGATGGTCTGCAGCTGTTTGGCACCCATATAATACACCAATGTTTCTGCATCGGGAGTTACGGGTTGCGGAGTATGACCGCTGACCAGGGCTACGCTTGATGAGAAGTCGCGATGGGTGAGACTGATTTTCTGGGATGCGGCAAGGGCTGAGGCTGTGGTGATGCCGGGGATGACATTCACTTTTATCAGATTACTCTCCAGGTACTCGATTTCCTCGCTGCCATGAGCGAAGATCATCGGATCGCCACCTTTCAGACGAACCACATTCTTCCCCTCTCGTGCTGCATCGAGCAGGAGGCGATTTATGTCTGCCTGCTCCTTGTGATGATAGCCGGCACGCTTGCCCACATAAATCTTCTCGGCTTTCTTATCTGCCAGATAGGAATCGTCGATGAGGTCGTCGTAGAAGATGATGTCGGCGGCATCGATGGCTTTTGCAGCCTTGATGGTAAGGAGGTCTGGGTCGCCGGGACCGAAGCCTACGAGGGATACGGAGCCTTGCTTATTGAGAATGCTTTTGGAAGCGAATGCCTGCTGCAATGCTTGGCTTCCTTTCTTTGCGGTGATGGCAAGGAAGCCCTGTAATGGATGAGTAGGGAAAGGAAGCACTTCGGTGATTTCATCCTCCATGCCGAGTCGCTTCAGGGCACAGGTGGCTACGATGGCAGCATCGTATTTGCCATCTTTTACCTGCTGAACCCTTTCTTCAATACAGCCACGTATGCCTTTGATAGTCAGGTCTGGACGTAATTCGTTTAAACCTTTCTTGCGGAGCGGACTGCTGGTTCCGATGATACTGCCGGCAGGGAGTTCTGTCAGTTTCTTGTGGTCTCTGCTCACGAGTGAATCGGTGGTGTCGAAAGCAGGGAAGAGGGCGATGACTTCGATATCCTCAGGCAGAGGATAGGGCAGGTCTTTCGCCGAATGGATGGCGATGTCGGCATCTCCCTGACGGATGGCATCGTCGAGTTCTCTCGTAAAGATATCAGCAGGAGCTTCACCGTTCAGGAGTGAAATCTGCTGGTTCTTGTCGCCGTAAGATTCCAGGTATTTGATCTCGTAGGCGAGTTCCGGGAAGTTCTTGAAAACCTCCTCTACTTGCAGTCGGGAGAGACGACTGCCTCTTGCAATAACTTTAATCTTTTTATTCATCTTTAAAAAATGTCGGTTAAGTTTATGAATAAAATTATTATGAAATATATTTCTTTCTCCTTTCCAAAGCCTCCTGCATCTCCAGAATTTCTTCTTCGATGATGGCTTCGGCTTTTTCTACTTCGGCTCCTCTCACGTCGATGTTCTCACGCACTTTCTTCTCCACGTCTCTGATGTTGTAGAGCTGCACGTTGGGGAGTTCGCTGAGGCGGGAATCGATGTCGCGGGGGAAGGCGAGGTCGATGGCGAGCAGGCGTTTCTGCTCGGGGATGTCTTCCTTGCGGATGATGAGATGAGGGGCTGAGGTGGCGCTGATGAGGATATCGGTCTGTGCCAAGAACTCCTGCTTCTCATCCAGGGTATATACCTTGATGCCGAGCGGATCGGCAAGGTAATGTGCCTTGATCTGGCTGCGGTTGGCGAGGAACACCATTCTGGCTCCCTTATTCTGGAGGAACTTCAGAATGTCGGCAGTCAGTTTGTTGACGCCGATAATGGTGATTCTTGCATTCCTTAAATCTACATTTCCCAAAGATTCGATAATCTCGAGGGCTGCAAGACTATGGGATACGGCACCGTGCGAAATCTCGGTTTCGTTTCTTACCCGCTTGCCTACCTGCAATGCGCTTTGGAAAAGGCGATGGAGTTCGGCGGTCAACGGGCGCTGAGCCTTGGCAGTATAGTATGCTTCCTTCACCTGTCCCTGAACGGCTCTTTCGCCAACGATGGCTGATTCCAAGCCCGATACTACACGGAAAAGATGGCGAGCTACCTCATCGGGAACTTCGCCCTCACCGTAGTATATCTCGCTGCGGTTGCACGTTTTCAGGAAGATATAAGGAACTTCCTCATCGGGCTGGCTGCTGATATGAACATGATGGGGAATTCTGTTTGTCTTGTTGATATGACTTCCTTGTATTTCCAAGAGTGTATCTTGTAGAAAATCATCGAAGACTCTTTCCTGCTCCTTGATGTCGGTTCCTTCAGCGAACTGGCTTTGGTCAATCGATTTGTAATGTATCATTTTCTATCAACTCTTTTATTCTGTTTCTTACTCGGATGCTTCGTTTCACATCCCTCGAATCGCTTCCCACGGCAATGGTGAGGTTGTCGTTGCGATAGATGGCGGGCGAGATGAAGTCGCACTGTGCCGGATCATCGCAGACACTGGTCAGAATATGCCGCTCGGCAGCGAGCTGTTTGATGTGATGGTTCAACTCATGGTCGCCTGTGCAGACGAAGAGGAGTTGCACGCCATCCAGGTCGCTCGGCTCGAAAGCCTTCTCTTTCGTTTGGAAGGGTAGTGCCTTGAGCTCATCTGTAATCTCTGGTGCCACCACCATAGCTTGGTCGGTGAAGCGGGCGAGAATCTGAGCCTTGTGGGTCGCTACCTTCCCTCCGCCAACGATAAGTATGTTGGCGGAGACGATTTTAATCGTTATTGGAAGATAGTCCATTTAGACATAGATTGAATTTTATTTCTTTTTGATGAGAACCTTCCAGTAGTTTTCTACTTTCTCGGTAGAGAGGATGGTATGGCCCTCGTTTTTCACGCTTCCCGGTACGTTCTCGATAGGAGCACCGTCGTCGAGGAGAATCTCCAGAATCTGTCCGCTCTGCATTGGGGTGAGAGCAATCTTCGTCTTCACGAAGTTCATCGGACACATCACGCCTCGGAAATCCTTCTTTACATCCGGAACAATGGTTTCTGTTTCTTCTGCAGCTGAGGCTTTCTCTGCTGGAGCTTTTTCTTCAGAAACCTGTTCTGCAGGAGCTTTTTCTTCAGCGGTTTTTTCTTCAGCAACCTGCTCTACTGGAGTCTTTTCTGCAGGAAGTTTGAACTGGAGCGAATCGTCCATGTTCTGATAGAGATCGTTGAGCAAATCAGCGAGTTCATCGATCAATGGCTTTTGCTCAATCAATGATTCGTTGTTTCTTGCCTTATCGGTCAATACCTTGAATTTCTGAGGGATGATGCCGGCAGCGATGAATTCCTTCTCAAATCCATTATATACATCTTCATCGGTACGAGGGTCGAGACCACGGGTAACGAGAAGCATTCGGTTCTCGGAGAAAACAATATCGTGGAGAAGTTTCTCTATCTTGCTTGTTGCTTGCTTGCCGTCGGATTGCAAATCTGCCGGAACGCCTTGCGGGATATTTCCCATCAATAGCTCCACTTCCTTCCGCTTCTCTCTGATGGTATCCTGGTCGATTTCGATGATGTCGAAGAGTCCGGCTGAGCACTCAGCCTTACCGTATTTGATGAGCGAGAATTTCTCGTCATCTCCGAAATCGAAGAAGGTATCAGGCTCTTCTGAATACGGAGCCACCTCCTTGTATTTCGCAATCAGTTCCTTCACGATGTTCACGCCTCTCTTTGCCACATAGTCGTAATAATCGGCATAGTTGGCCTGTTCGGCTATCACATCACGGAGATAATCTTCAACAAATGCCGGAATCTTCTTGGCGGCGATATAACCCTGCTGCAGGTCAATCTCGTGCTTGCCCTTTACCGGAAGCCAGATGGTGTAGGCTGGATATGGGTCATCGCCCACTCGTCCTACACGCCCGCTGAATCCTAAATCTCCCCAGGTGGCTAGCGCACAGATGTTGGTACAGCCGTTCATGCGGAGTTCGAAGTCAGGAATGGCATCGAGGTTCAAATCGCTGTTGAGAAGTTGCTTGGCGATACCGTCGATGGCGCCCTTTGGCAAACAGATGCCGAGGCGGCAGGTATCGGCTCCCGTACAGCAGGTGAGGTTGGTAACCACCACAGGATAATCTATCTGATAAACACCCAGTTTCTTGAAGAAGGCGTAGATGTTGGTGAGATATTCCTCTGGGATATTGCGCACCTGAATCTGCTCTTTCTTGGTGAAGCGGATTACATCGTTGCCATAGTTGCCCAGATATTCGGCTACTTCTGCAAAGAAATCCGTGGAGTTGTTGCCGTGGCGCAATGGGATATAGGCATACCAGAGGTTCTCCTTCAAGCCCTCGGCATTGGTCTGCTTGTGGGCGTAACGGCGCTTCCAGGTTTCAAAATCGGTTGGAGCTTTAAGTGGAGGGAAGTTGGGCTTATGATGTACCAATGGCAAAGCCGAAGCCTTGAAATCGATTGAACCATCTTTCTTAAGTTCCTCAAACTCTTCGAGATACAATCGCTTGGCTTCTTCTGTTCCGTATTTGTAGAACACGTATCTCATGCGTGCCTTGTGGCGGTTTCTTCTGTTTCCGTATTTATGGAACCAGTTTTTCAGAGCCTTGGCTGCACGATAGAGATCCTTCTCTGGAAGAAAGTCGAATACCTCCCAACCGGTGTGGGCGTTGCTGGCTGCACTACCGGCGATGAGCACTCTGAATCCTCGCTGTCCGTCCTTGATTCGTGCCTGCAGACCCAGGTCGGCGATATAGGAGTAGTTGGCTGTAGCCACACTGGTATCTATTGCCACCTTGTATTTTCTAGGCATCGTGAACGAATCTTTCTCGGCGATGAGTCGGGAGGTGAGTTCCTCCACGTAAGGATAGACATCGAATTCCTCATCGGCAGTGAGTCCGCTCCGGTCATCCACCATCATGTTTCTTACGGTGTTTCCACCGCCACCTGCGCTGGAGATGCCCACCTTTTCCAGTTTCTTCAGAGCCGGAATGGCATCCTCGATATCAACATTGTGAATCTGAATCTCCTGTCGGGTGGTAACGTGGAGATGCGAAGTGGAGAGCTGGTGTCCCACGAAGGCAATCTTGGCAAGCTGCTTTGGGGTGACAAGACCGCCGGCACAGCGAAGGCGGAGCATATAGTGCTGGTTCTTGCGCTGCTCGTAGATGCCCATAGGCACGCGGTTTGACTTCAGTTGACCAGCCTGAATCTCGCCCGCCTTGAACTGGTCGATGAGCGACTGGGTATAGTCCAAGTCTCCATTTAATGTAGAAGGTATTCTGTACATGTTCTTGTATCGTTTTAAAATTGTTCAAGGGAATCTGAATATTCCCATCATTCACTTTCGAAGTGAACTTCCTTATCCACCACCTCTCCATTCAGAACCTTGAATGAATTGAGGTGAATCTTTCCGTCGAGCAATGAGAGGATGGCATAACGGATGTTGGGATCGTTTGCCAGCCGAAGGTCTTCCTGCGAAGGGCGGGAAGGCGATGCTGGGTGACTGTGCCAGTTGGCGAGAATCTTCAAGCCCTTGCTTCGGGCATATTTCAGAGCCGCAAACTGGTCTTTCGGAGCAAAAGAAAAGTGCTCCTCGCTATGGTCGATGTTCTCCATCCAGTAGCTTTCCGTCACCACATCATCTTTGCCTAACAGAAGTCCGCAACTCTCGATGGGCGCATCCTTCTTAGCTTGCTCGATAATAACCTTGATTACGTCGTCGTTAATCTTCATAAGCTATAGCAAAAATAATCACTAATAAATAATCACTAAATCTTAGTGGTGCTTCAAATCGCAGGCTGCCTGCTCGTAATCGATGAGATGATCGATGGTAGGGTGGTCGCCGCAGATTTCGCAGGATGCACGCTTCTTCACCTTGATGGTGCGGAAGTTCATCGTCTTGGCATCGAAGGTGAGCAATCGGTCGGTGAGCAATTCGCCTACACCGAGTAAGTACTTCAAAGCCTCTGCTGCCTGAATGGTTCCGAGCATACCGGCAATGGCTCCCAGAACGCCTGCCTGACTACAGGTAGGAACTGCGCCTGCTGGAGGTGGTTCCTTGAAGAAGCAACGGTAACATGCCGTGCCTGGCAAGTGGGTAAAGGTCTGTCCCTGGAATCTCAGGATGCCGCCATGCGAGAAGGCTTTGCCCAGACGTACGCAGGCATCATTGATAAGGAACTTTACCGGGAAGTTGTCTGTTCCATCGATGACGAAATCCCATGGCTTGATGATTTCCTCGGCATTGTGAGAATCGAGGAAGTCGTGATAAGTGGTCACTTCCACATCCGGATTGATGGCAATCATCTTCTCCTTGGCGCTCTCTACCTTTGGAGTGCCCAGATCCTTGGTCTGATGAATCACCTGGCGCTGCAGGTTGCTGAGGTCTACCACGTCAGCATCCACGATGCCGATATGTCCCACACCTGCTGCTGCGAGGTAGAGGGCAACTGGAGAGCCCAAGCCACCGGCACCCACGATGAGTACCTTGGCATTGAGAAGTTTCTCCTGACCTTCGAGTCCTACATCCTGAAGGAGGATGTGGCGGCTGTATCTCTCTATCTGTTCTTCTGTTAAATCTATCATCTTGTTTCTGATTTCTTTTATGGATGAATACTGTAACTTATTAAATGCGTCGACGATACAAAAAAACGTACATCAACGACCGACGTAATCTTATATATAAGAACTGCCTAATAAGCCTTTTATTGTACTACTTGTTTACTTTTTTAGCAGGCGCCTCCTCCCATGAAGTAGAGAAAATCTACACGGTCGCCGTCCTTGAGCAGAATCTTCTCATAGTCTTCTTTCTCAGCAAAGTCCTCGTTCACCTGGATAGTTACCATCTCTGGCTGGAACACCTTGTTGATCTTAATGAGTTCTGCCAATGTCAAAGGAAGAGATACTTCCTGCTTTTCGTCGTTTACAATAATCTGTGCCATATTCTTTCAAATTTTATGTTGTTATATTCTTTTTAACTGTATGCCCCGTCTCCTTAGCTGAATGCACCATTGAGATATTCCTGTGTCAGTTCGTGCTTAGGATGATGGAACACTTCCTCGGCGCTTCCTTCTTCAATCACCTCACCCAGATACATGAAGATGACGTGGTCGGCGATGCGGAGAGCCTGGCGAAGGGTGTGGGTTACCATCACGATGCTGTAATCCTTCTTCAGTTCCGTGAAGAGTTCCTCAACCTTCTTACTGCTGATTGGGTCGAGGGCTGAAGTACTCTCATCTGCAAGCAGATAGCTTGGCTCAACAGCAAGACTGCGTGCCAGGCAGAGGCGCTGCTGCTGACCGCCGCTCAACTTGGAAGCCGGACTCTTCAATCTATTCTTTACTTCCTCCCAAAGACCTACAGCCTTCAAGTAATGCTCTACGATGCTGTCCAACTTCTTCTTGTTGCGGATACCATGGATGCGGCAACCGTAAGCCACATTGTCGTAGATGCTCATAGGGAGAGGACATGGGCGCTGAGGAACAAGACCGATGTTGCGGCGCACCTCAGAGAGCTTGCTGCTGCTGGCCTTGAGAATGTTGCTCTCACCCAGGTTCACTTCGCCGTTCATCTTCAAGCCTTCCACGCGGTCGTTCAGTCGGTTGAAGGTACGGAGAAGAGTAGACTTACCACAGCCAGAAGGACCGATGATGCAGGTAATCTTTCCCTTAGGAATACTTACATTTACATCTTTCAAGATTTGTGCACCATTGATATATACATTCAAGTTCTTGGTGTCGAGCTGTGCATGATTGTTGTGAACAAACTTTGTAGTCATATCTAAATCTCCTATATTTTAAGAGTCATACTCCCTATATATAATAAGGTGTAATCCTCAGCGTTTATACTTCTTATTTTCGTTTGCAAAGGTACGACGATTTTGCTTATTGGGCAATACCTTATATGGGGTAATTTCATACCCTATATGTGGTATATGGGAATGGTACGAATGTGGTATTGCCCCTTCTGCATAATCTTTATACCTTTGCAGCCAGTTAGTAATATATATAATAAGGTATAGATATGAGAAAGAGAATCATAGGAATGATAGTGATAGGAACCTCCTTACTGTTAGCCAGTTGCGGAAGTAGAGGAGAGGTGAAGCGTGGTGCTGACGGCAAGCAGGTGCTGAGCGGTTACATTACGCTGTCGGGTGCTTTCGCCCTTTATCCGCTGGCGATACAGTGGGCAGATGAGTTTCATCGTCTTCACCCTGATGTAGATATTGATATCTCGGCTGGTGGAGCAGGAAAGGGTATTACCGATGTTCTTGCCGACCAGGTAGATATTGCGATGGTGAGTAGAGAACTGAAACCGCAAGAGAAGGAGAAAGGTGCTCTGGCGTATGCTGTGGCAAAGGATGCCGTTGTGGCAACCATCAACGTTAATAATCCGGCATATAAGGAATTGTTGAAGACGGGATTGAGCCAGAAGCAGGCTACGGCGATTTGGGAAGGAAAGACGAAGATGAATGTCTACACCCGAAGCGATGCCTGTGGTGCCGCAGAGACCTGGGCAGCGTTTCTGGGAAAGAAGCAGGAAGACCTGAAGGGAACGGGAGTCTTTGGAGATCCGGGGGTTGCAGAGACCTTGCAGAAGGATGTGAACGGCATCGGATTCAACAATATCGGATATGCCTATAATGACAAGACTCACAAGCCAACAAAGGGTATCGCCATCGTTCCGATAGATGTAAATGGAAACGGGAAACTGGATGCAGAAGAGAAATTCTATGATACGCTGGACGAACTGATGGATGCCATCGCCAAGGGAAAATATCCTGCTCCACCAGCCAGGAACCTCTATCTTGTAACAGCCGGAAAGCCTAAGAACCCTGTGGTGGTTGAATTCTTGAAATATGTCAGGACGAAAGGTCAGAGGTTGAATGGTCCTGCGGGATTTGTACATATTTGATGGGACGGATCAAATCTATCAGAACGATAGGATATATAGAAAAAGGTCGCAAGCAATCATAGCTTGCGACCTTTATTATTCTTTATAAATTATCGAATTATAAATTCCCGAATCAGGAAGTATAATTCTCAAATTCTTGATTTACTCGATAACTACGAGTGCATCCTCTTCGAGCACAGCCTGACCAGGCTTAACGCAGATAGCTGTAACCTTGCCATCCTTCTCAGCCTCGATGTTGTTCTGCATCTTCATAGCCTCGAGAACGACAACAGTATCACCTGCCTTTACCTCCTGACCAACAGCTACCTCGATGCTGGTGATAGTACCAGGGAGAGGAGCCTTTACAGCGTTGGCTGTATTTACGTTGGCAGCTGGAGTAGCCTCAGCATCATCAGATGCAGCAGCTGGCTGACCGAGCACAACCTTCTTCTTCTCTGGCTCAGCCTCCTGTTCCATCTCAACCTTGTAAGCTTCGCCATTCACGTTCACGCTTGCAATGTTACCCTCAACAGCGTCAATCTGAACCTTGTATTCTTTTCCGTCAATTGTATATTTAAACTCTTTCATTTCTATTACATTATGGTTTAGCTGTTAAACTCAAGAACTTGGCGTTCCACATCGTCTGACGTGGCTTGATAGTGATGATGCCAGGCTCCTTGTCGTGTACGTTATTGCCCTGATACTCATAGAGTGCCATTGCAATCGCAGCATAAATATTCTTATCCATTCGTTTTTACTTTAATTTTGAGTGTTGATTGTTGAGTGTTGAATTAGGCTTGCGCCCTTCTGTTATGTTGAGTCTGTATATAACTCAACATTCTACACTCAACATTCAACATTTCTATATTACATTGGCATACAGCCATGCTTCTTAGCTGGCAAGCTCTGACGCTTGGTAGCGAGCTGAGCCAAACCACGGCAGATGCGGAAACGGG
>ERZ1034626.143-NODE-143-length-49601-cov-60.237295_pt1 | contig 49601 bp, 50 predicted proteins | sample MGYA00520652_ERZ1034626 | MGnify/ENA primary metagenome ERZ1034626 (study PRJEB33766, sample SAMN09781765) | gut metagenome | biome: gut microbiome | host: Homo sapiens | place: Madagascar | study: EMG produced TPA metagenomics assembly of the PRJNA485056 data... | reverse complement strand
GATGGTACCGATTCATGCGCTATAGTGGTACCGAATCGCCGATACTGTCAAATCATAGGCATTGCATAATTAGTTAAATCAGTGACAACTATACGTCCTAATTCTCCATCTGCTACAGGCTCATCAGAATCAAACTTCAAGATTTCCATATAACAATTTGCTAAGTTCAATTGCATGGTTGTACCTTTACCATTGGGTGTGGTTTGCCCAAATATACCATTTTCTTCATTACCATACTGAGAAATGATAATACAGGACAGTTTTTGGCTCACACGCAATCTTAAAGCTTCGTTCAGAGGTTCACCTACGGATATAAATACAGGGTGCAAAGGAAAATCGATGCCATTTGCAACAGCATACCTTGTAATGACATCGAGTGTTGTCATATAGCCACGAATCAGTTTAATCTTATGCTCATTAATGACATGACAGATATTAGCAACCATCTCATCATTCAAATTAGCATTATTAGCATAAACAATATTCAGGTCTTTATTGAATACCATTCCACCTTTCTTGTCCTTCCAATAGTGCTCAAAACTTCTAAGATGCATCATTCTCTCAAAAGAATGAAAACCCACCAATTCATTGCCATATTTTATCAAAGCTATTCTTCGAATTCTGCAATTAGTATCTTGAGGTAAGGCAAATGGAATTCCCGAAGAACCAGATGTAGTCTGAATATGCAACTTGCCTTTCTGTCCTGGAATTAATTCTTCCGGGGTTAGAAATGCATCACGATCGGCTAAGATCATTTGCTTGTTGATGACAGGAAAATCTGCTAAAGAACATCCTTTTATATTCTTATAAAAAGGTACATTCTCTTTCGCAAAATTCAGTATATCTTGTAAATGACTCTGGCGTATTTTTTCACCTTCAACTATATTATTGTTGATATAATTGATCTCCTTGAATGCGCTCCACATTTTGCCTCCATGAAAGAAATCATTTATCCAAAATTTCTTCCGTAAATATAATGCCTTTAAATCCATAATATTATTGTCTTCATAGATTTACTATAGCATTATACTTACAATATACTGCTATTCAACAGACATCGAATTGTCTGAAAAAGAATCTATGAAGATTTGTTTATTTTTTCTTATTTTTTCAATAGGCCATTCCCACCATTTCAATTTCAGCAGCCATTTAATCTTTTCGTCATCAAAACGATATTTAATAATCCTCGCAGGATTTCCGGCTACTATTGCATAAGGAGGAACAGACTTGTTTACTAAAGAGTTTGCACCAATAACTGCCCCATGACCAATAGTAACGCCACGAAGTATCGTAGCATTACAACCTATCCATACGTCCGATCCTATTTCTGTAACCTTTGAAAACTTATCATAGATTAGAACTTCATCTTCTGAAAAAACATCATAAGAAGGATCATACAGAAAAGGATGTGTTGTCAGTTTTCTATAATCATGAACGGGGGGGGCAATTGTCACCCCATACGAAATAGATGAAAAACTACCTATTTTCACTTTGAAAATCATATCAAAAGGACCAGTATAGGTATATCTACCTATTTCGGAATGATAGATCAGGTTGTTTCTATCTATGCGAACATATTCGCCCAATTTGCTGGACGTAACTCTGCTCTCATCGCCAACAACAGCCTTATCCCCTATCGTAGAATCATTTACTTTTGATCTAAAATAGAGTTTTGCGGTTTGGCTGATTTCCGAATTATGTAATAAGCAATTATCTTGCATATCAATTATTTTAAGATACAATCTAATGTTCTCTGAATATCCTCATCACTCAATGCATGGTGCATAGGCAAGCAGATTACGCTATTTGCCATTTTATGAGCATTTGGAAGGTTTTCTGGTGCTGCACTTTCCAATCCACGATAGGTTGAGAACTCACTGATCAATGGATAGAAATAGCGACGGCCAAGGACATTGACAGCCTTCATCTTGAAATAAAGGTCGTCACGGGTCATGCCGTACTTCTCTGCATCAATGAAGATGGGGAAATAGCTGTAGTTGTGCTTCACACCTGGCATATCATCAAAGAAGCTGATGCCCTCTACTGGACGCAATGCCTCACGATACTTGATGGCTACCTGATGACGAGCCTCAATAGCAGCATCTACCTGCTTCAAATTGAGCAAGCCGTATGCACTTCTGATTTCATCCATCTTACTGTTGATACCTGGACCTACCACAGTTACCTCATTAGCGATACCGAAGTTCTTCAGGTAGTCAATACGCTTCTTGGTCTTCTCATCGTGCATCACAAGTGCTCCGCCCTCAATGGTATTATATACCTTTGTGGCATGGAAGCTGAGCGTACTCATATCGCCTGCGTTCAAAAGTCCTTCACCATTCACTTCTACTCCAAAGGCATGAGCTGCATCGTAAATAACTTTCAGACCATACTTATCTGCGATGTCCTGGATTGCCTTGGTATCGCATGGTTTGCCATAAACATGAACTGGCATAATGGCGGTAGTACGTGGTGTGATGGCTGCCTCAATCTTGTTAGGATCCATATCGCCTGTTGCAGGGTCTATATCTACAAAGACTGGCTTGCATCCGTTCCACCAGATACTATGGGTTGTTGCCACAAAGCTATAAGGGGTTGTGATGACTTCGCCTGTAATGCGGAGGGCTTGTAATGCCGTCATCAGTGGCAGGGTACCATTGGTGAACAGGCTCACGTATGGCACTTTGAGATATTCTGCCAATGCCTTCTCCAACTCCTTGTGGTAGCTTCCATTATTGGTAATCCACTTACTATCCCAAATCTTCTTCAACTCTGCAGTAAAATCATCAAGATTTGGAAGAAGTGGCGATGTTACTGTTATTAATTTATTATCCATAAGCAGGAAATTATATTCTTTTATTTAAATTTCTTTTATATGTGGTTTCTCATCGGGTTTCAGAACCGATTTAGGCTACTGCTACTCTTATAGCTCTAAAGTTATTCATATCGTAGCTATGATTATGTTTAAGTCATGATGTTTGTTCGAAAACCTACCCGTCCTTCCTTACCGTTAAGGAAGGCTCCACCTCTCTCACCAAGCCTCTCTTCCCTCAGGGACGAGAGGATGTAACCGCCCTCCTGTGCTCAGAACCGCTACGCTATAAGGTTGGCGGACCAAAGCGGTCTACGCCAGATTGTGCGGGATGGGACCGCCTTAAATGCGATGCTGGTTTGTCATTATCTAAAGATTGAGTTGACATTTTAAAATTAGTCTTCAGATTTATCACTTAATAAAGGAATATGTACTGGGGTATTTGGGTATCTTCCTATTTTTATCATTTTCACCAAATCGGCTTTTGATATGCCGAAAGAATCAGAAAGGTAATGCAAGTGAGGCCTGCTTCCTTGTACACCAGATTCCATCCCTTTCAAACCTTTATATGTTTGCAAAAAACAATGCCAATGACTACCATTATCGAAAATACTCACAATCAGCACATCTGCTTGGTTTATAATTGTTCGCATTTGTCCCTCAGTAAGAGTAGTTTCACCAATATATTCTATGCTCCCATCATCTTTCATATGCATAAATGAAGGTAATTTCTCTTCTTTTACACTTTTAGGATCGCCTTGCCATTTATAATGGCTGAATCTATATCCGCATTCTTCTGCGAAGTTAAACAAAGAAAATAATTGAGTTTCGGTGAGTTGAGCCCCCTTTAATAGACGTATTTGTTCTTTTTTGCTCAATTCTTTCTTGAAAAGGCTTTCAAAGCAACTATCAAAACTACATTTTGTTAAGTTTTCATATGTCTTCTCTGCAATTATTGATGCTGCACGATAAACAATATCGTCATTGTATGGAAGCCTACATTTCTTATCTCTATCAAGATATGCTTTTAAAACTGGAGCTGTTGATGAAGCATGAAATTTAATCATCGTATCCCTATAAGAAACGTTCTCAACTTCATCCATTTCATTAGCAAAAAACTCTTTATCTCCATCTTCATATTTATATGTGGTCATATTGTATTTTTTAGAAGTTACACATACGCAAACTTTCCACGCTCTGGCAACGTTATGAAGCGAGAGTTGAAAAGAGTATCAGGTACTTTCTTTTGCAACAGTTCAAAGAAGTTGCGGTCATGTGTTGTCAGAACAATCTGTTTGTCCATTGAAAAGGCAACATTTCTCAAAAGGTCTATGATGGAAAGGACATTGATGTCATCCAAAGCTTGGATAGGGTCATCTATGAATATACAATCCATACTTTTTCCTTCATTATCGGTAGCAAACAATGCCTTTGCAAGAAATATACAAAAAGAAAGAATGTTGATTTGAGCAGTACTGAAGTACAAGTTTGGGACAATGCTTTCCTTACCATCTTCCCTGCTATTTAATAAAACTTTCAATCGTGGATACTTTAATTTGAAATCACACTTGAATTGTATTTCCTTGTAATCAGGGTGCGGGTCAATGGCATTGTACAACCTATTGATAAGGTCTAGTTCAAAATAACTTTCCACAAATTCTTCAAGATAATGTTGAATGCCATCTATCTCTTCCTTAAAAGACTCCTTTAAATGTTTTATCTTTTCTTCCTGTTTTCTCAAATTAAAAAGTTCTGCCTCTATGCGTTTATTACCCAGAAATATCTCAATAAGGTGCAGAACCGAGATATAATCACCTAATACCATTTGCCGTTTCTCTTGTTCTGCCTTCAAGGTCTTCTGTTGCTTGAGTCCTTGCTCAAATTTAGAGACAATTTCCTGATCAGAAGATTGAGTATGAGTATCGATTAAACGGCATTCTGTTTCAAGATAATCTAGTATCTGTATTCTTTCCTTATCAATTTTATGTATTTGCGCTATTCTTTCATCATATTGCTTTTGTAAAACATCTATTCGTTCTACAAGCACTTTCTTTTCTTTCAGAATAGCCAATTCTTGATTGTTTTTTTGAATCTCCGCTTTTATCTTTTCTTGTTTTATATTTTCCTCTTTAAGCGTTTCTTTCCATTGCGTAAACGTTTCATCTGTCACACGAACATTTTCTAACTTACTTACATAGCCAATATAGAAATCGCCAGATTTGATAGTTGTAATTTCTTTATATGCTATTTCTATATTTTTTTTAATTTCTGTAAGTTGAAGTTCTTTTTTAGAAAACTCACCTTTAAGGGATTTCAAACAACCTTGTTTTTCAAGAATGCTATTATTATACTGTTCCTTATTAGACTCTAACACGTGTCGTATTTTGTCTTCAGGAATATCTACCAACTCGGTGTATGATTCTTTTAAACGTCTATGTTTCTTTTCTATCCCAATAGTCAATTCAGTTATACTCTTGGTTATTTTATCAAAATTAAATTTTGATTCCTTAAGTAGAATCTCTGTTTTCTGCAAATGTTCATCAACAGTGGCTATTAAATCTGTAAAAAGTTTCTCCTTCTCAGAGTTAAGCTCTATCTTGGATGAAACAAGAAGCTCTCTCTTTTGAATATCTAATTGCAAGGACTTCTCTACAATTGTATTCGTTGATATACTTTTTAAAAGTACTTCTTGAGAATGATAATCATAGCCACACAAAGGACACACACCTCCTTCTATTTTAGAAAGAATAGCTCGTGAATTGGCAACTAAAGTCTCTATATCCCCAAGATAGGTTTTCTTTTCCGCAATCGCATTATCTACATCTTTAATTTCTTTGTCTATATTCCCGATTTCTTGTAAGACATCAGCAATGACTTTCATTTCTTTAACGAACAGGCTATCAGTCAAGTTAACTTTTCGTTCGCATAAGGATTCGTATAGGGAATGAAGTTTGCTTAACTTGCTGCGTAACGATAAAACTTCCTTGTCTAAATCTTCTTTTTTAGATTGAGCAATAGCCAAGCTTTTAGACTCTTCATCAAGCGAAACTCTTAACTTGCTCATTTCCTTATAACCCTCGTGAAGATGCTCCAGTTTCTCTATCACAGCAATTTGTTTTCGCGTAAGGTTGGACAATTCATCTTGCAAAAGAGACAATTGCTTGGCGGTTATATCTTTACTTTTTAAAACTTCTTCAATTTGGGCATTTTGTTTTTCTACATATAGCTCCTTACTTGTTAATTCTTTGACTATTTCGCAGAATTGCAAATAATGGGCTATCAAGAATTCTAACCTTTTACTTTTTCCTTTTGATTCTACTTCAAATTCTTGCAGTCTAATCAACTGTTCAGAAAATTCTGTATATCTTTTAATGTCAGCAATACGATGCAAAAGGTCATTCACGTCTTCTTGAATTGCATTCTTTCTTTCAACAAGTGAAGGAAGCTGATAGATACTGCTCAATCCATCTGTACCGCTTTCCACTTTCTGGTAAGCAGTAATTAATGATACCAGCACCTCATGACGTTTAGAAGCTTGTTCCTGCCAAATCTCTGCTTGAAACATGAGTTCCTTCAAGTATTTTTCAGAGAAAGACTCTTTGATATCAACAGAGATACCCACAGATTTTAAAGAGACTAAGACATCTGATAGTTTTGCCTTCAAATCTACATTTACAATTTCTTGATTCAATTGGGCTGTTTTATCCTTTATTTGTCTGCCCAATGAAGTGATTTGGCGCCCACTGCTTGTGTACTTCTCTTTTAACCAAAGCCTATAATCCAACAATCCTTCAGTTTCCTTAAACCTTTTCGTAAATATCTCGAATCGACTTTTAGCATCCTTATTTGAAATAAATTCTGAAAAGAAGTCTTGTGAAAGAATGGCATTTGTGAAGAATGCGTTTTCTCTGACACCTTGTAATATTTGATATTCTTCAATTGGATTACATGTCCGCTCAATGGGGTTCCGGTCATCAAATTCCATCTTTACAAAAACCCTTTCGCCAGGTAAGTCCTTATTATGAATAAAGGATTTCTTGCCTGAGTGAGTTTTATCCTCACTGGCATTTTCTGAAAGTTTATCTTCAAGACGATGAATTTTGCCTGTCATACAGAATTCCATTGAATCGAAGAAACTTGTTTTGCCAAATCCATTCGGAGCATAAAGTGCAACAAAGTTTGCTGTTTTTCTACTATCTTTTTTAGCAGAAAAATCAACAGACTCGTCTCCAAAAAGGCGGAAAGCATGTATGTTTACCTTATTTATCTTCATTGCTATGATATATCTTTAAGAGTTCTGGATTATAGTCATACATTGCACATTTCTCTTTCATTTGCTCTGTAGGTTTTATAATATACCTTATATACATGTCTATTAATTTTTCCGCACCTTCTTTTATATCACTTTCGTTGACTATGATTTTACGAGAGGATATAGTATCATGCTCTATTTTATATTTCAGCGAACGGTCTATCATGTTTTTGTTTGGAACAACATAAAAAAGATAGAAGTTCCAACGAGTAAACTCATCTATATCTTCAATTTGATAGTCATGAATAAGAAGATTTCTGAAATCTTTCCAATACTGACGCAGTTCTTCCTCTGAAAGAACAGGGGTTACAGCAACTACAAATTCCCGACCGATTCCAAAACAGTCTTTTTTACAAACATCTAGAGTGATTTCCATACCTACACTTCTATAATTTCTTTCAACTTGTTACGATAATGAGCCATCGTCACAGTATCTATTGTATTGGCACAATCTTTAACTGCTACCTCAAATATGTTGTTATTAATGATTGTCATTTGATTGAATACATTTGAACGAGACCTTGCAATATCATTTTCTTCTATGATTTCCGCCTTTCTGAGGTCGGGTACCTGTGCTTTTGGAGCAGCATAGTTTCCATAAAATACGGTTTTATTGAGTCCACCCACTACAAGATATGCTCCCTTAATTTTTCCAACAACCAACTTGGCTTCAAGTTTTTCCCTTACTTCATAGACGTCTAATTCTTCATTAGAATAGCAATAGTGGAATTTTTCATACAAAGAAACTATTGCTTTTTCACAATCAAGCTCATTTAAATCAAGTAAGGCAATAACACCAACTATAAATAAGGTGAATGCTCGCCAATATCTTTGGTCTAAGCTTTCCAATTTAGTCTCTTTACTGATTTTCCCCTCCTTTTTCAAAACATCAAATATGCGAATAGGAGACCATTGCTCAACTATAGCTTTATATTGGTCCAAATCAGATGCAAATTGAGCAGTTCTATCGTCTACAAAACGTTCACGACGGAAGTCAAATACCCATCCAACCATCTTACCGAAGTGACTTAAATCAAATTTAAGGACTGGTGGTAACTCTTTTTCAGCAATAAGTTGCAAAAAGAGGGATACTGGTATCATCCCACTCTTGCCAAGCATTTCCTGCTTGTCATGCATAGCTGACTGAGTATGAATACCAACCAATTTACCATCTTTATTGAAAATACCTCCTCCAGACATACCTTTGATTTCCTTTTCGTTATTCTGTACATCATATTGATATTCAACAACATCTAGTTCACTGTTACTATCAAAATGTTTAATATGCAGTACCAAGATATTTCCTATTTTATCTTCTGCGTCTTTTCGACATTTTGGAAAGCCTATATGAAAACATTCTATTCTTTCAGATGATATGTAAAGATGAGGAATTTCTATGTCACGTTTCACAACCAATACAGCAATATCGCTGTCTCCTCGATCAGAGACTTCAATACTTTGAATGGTAAAGACATGTGCCTGTTTACTATTTATCTCATCATAGCTGATGGTAATTTTGTCTAGTGGCAATATGTTTTTACCTTCATCTAACACAACATGTCTGCATGTAAATACATACAAAATGTCCTTATCTAATGGAGAAACAAGGACACCTGTTCCTTCATTAACCCTGACTGTAAGTTTCTGTTTTATATCGTCTATTCCAAGCATGATATAGTGGTAAATACACGTTCCTTCAAATTAGGAAAATCCATAAAGTCCTGTTTGGTAAACAAGCTATCCTTACGTTCTCCGTAATTGAAGCCTATAATTGAATCAGTATTACAGATTATTTGAGCAATCACCTCTTTATCTGGATGCCCAAAGAAATCTCCATTGGTAGAAACAAGAAAAATATCTGCATGTACCTTCTGTATAAAGGCTGGACAAAAATTGTTCTTACTACCATGATGTGAGAGTTTTATAATTTTGTATTTGATGGGGTGTTCTTGATTTGGATAAAAGCAATCAAGCCCATTCAGAATATCTTTAATATGAGCATCACCAAGCAACAATACCTTATCACCTTCTTTGGTAGAGAGTTCAAAAGCAATGGAAGCTCTATTCTCTTTTGTGAGGGTTCCATTCTTCCATGGTTTTGCTACCAGTTCTTTTAATGATATAGAATCAGCGCCATTGGCTGTTCCTGTATTATGCAATGAAGCACTTATCTTTTCGGCAATGCCGTTTCGATATTTTGACAATGGAGCTAACACTTTGATATGAAAGGGTCCTCTATCAAATTCTTCTCCTTGCACTATGTTGTTATTATAGCAACGTCCTTTGTCTCTCCACAATTCAAGTAGTTTCCCAGCTTGGATTGGAGAATTTTGCAAACTGGATTTATCAGATAGAATAACATCGTCATTCATCCAGATTTCTCTCACAAAATCCTCTTTAGGAAACTCATCTTCAAACCATTCGATGATTCCTCCTATATGATCATCGTCAACATGCGTAACAATAAGCAAATCTATATGCTTATTCTCTTCATACAACTTGTCTATCAACAGTTTCAATGGTTTATCAGGATTTCTTCTGTCATGCAAATCCTGATAAGTTTGGGCGACACCTCCATCTATGAGAATATTGTAATCGTATGCAGAAACGAATATACAATCACCATGTTCGGCAGGAAGTAAAGTTATATTTATTGCCATAACAGTTTATATAGAAATTCATTCTCCCATTATCCTCTTCATCGCTGCCATCATACGAAGTTGTTTGGCAGTAGGACCTTTCTGGCCTTTCTCTGCCAAATCAAGATAGAACTTGTAGTTGCTTGATAAAGTCTCACGAAGTTCATCAGGCATGAGCATGTGCCATTCCTGGTTTGCCTCATCACAATAGGTTGCAACCAAGTATAGCTTCTGAAGTTTGTACTGGGTCTTGCGCATCTTGCGAACGACATAAGTGTTAGCACCGCCTTTGACAAATTCATCAATAATTTGCAACTCTTGCTTGTTGAGGTTGCTCAATATCTCAATGGGACTGTCAAGCTGTTCTTGTGCTACTCGGCGCGCTGTCTCATCCTTCTTCAAGTTGGGGCTGACATACAAGTCGAGTTTGTCGCACACTTTCAGTATATTCACTTTGGTTACTCCTCCTACGAGTTGCACCAAACGTATGCAGGAATCATAAGTTGTGGTATCTGGTAAAACTATCATAGTTTATCTTTTATTTGGATTTATACAAATCGATACTTGTCTTATACCTTATTTCCTTTTTATACTCGTTTGATTAAGGATGCTAAGGTTATGTATTATTAGGTAGCAATAATTACCCATAAAGAATATTGGCAACTTTAGTTCAAAATGTCATTTTTTAGGAAATTACACTATTATTTTCCACATTATTACTTTTCTGTGAGACAACGATTTTCTGATTGTCTTTTCTCTTTATCGTCACACTAAAATGTTCCTTATTTTCTTTGCGTTCTACGGTACTTGGTTTAATTTCGACACTACTATTAAACATTCCAAAATTAGAAAACACAAATACATCCCTTAACCAATTGACAAAAAGTGCTTTTATCATATCTATGGGGAGAGAATCAAAACAAGTGAACAAATCATATTTTATAGTAACCCCAGTATTGCGTGTAAAGTCAAATTTACAAACCGTTGCATTGCTAAGTCGTGAAACATTGATATTGTATTTTGTCATGATGCTTGTTATTGCCCGTGTGGACTCTGTTGATAAAAACAAATCATGAATTTGCTTTTGTATCATATAGAGCAATGTGTTAACCTTATTTCTTGAAGATATAGGGAAACATTTTCTCCATTCATGATACTCTAATAAAGCTAAAGGGTGAATGTGCTTCAATAGATTATATTTATTAATCAATGGTCGCATATTCTTACCTAATTGCCCCATTGCATTGTATCTTAGAAAGACTAATTCTGTATCCGTAAATTGGCATCTAATAAGTTTGGCATACTTAACCTTTATGTCTTCATCAACAGGAGCTTCATTGATTACATCAAATATACGATAAATTGTACGAAAGTATATTGGAGTTATATCGATATTAGAATCATAAAAACTCTGAAACTGGCTCAAAGCCGCTTTCCTCGAATGGGGTCTTGTATTGCCAAATTCTTCTTGCATTTTTACCAACATAAAATGCAAAGCTTCCTTTCCTTTATAGATTACCCCATTACCATCTTCACCATCATCCTTTATTTTATAGTTATCAATTATCGCATTGTATTGATTTAACAAGTGAAAGACCAGTTCGTTCAATTGTTGAGACTCGAAAACTTTCGCATTGTTTTTAGATTCTCGAATTTGAGACTTAAAAGTATCTGATAAAAGAACTACACTTAAAACTGTACCAATGACTCCGCCAACAAAATCACCATATTGACCTATGACATCTGTTCTAACAAAACCATCAAACCACCCAAGTACTTGGTTCATAAAAAATAGCAAGGCAACAACAATACATACAACTCTGGAAGATTTGTATAAATTGTCCCCTTGCACACAATCATTTAACTTACAATTTAGAAAGTTCTCAAAGCTACCCAACATTTCACTTTTGTTTGTAAGCGGTCACTTTAGGCACGTTAAGCCATAAAGTGAATGCTTTTTTATTATCTTTTAAGAAAAAGTCATTTGAATTTATGCCCAAGAAGTAACTGTTGCCAGCTGCCATCTATGAGCGAGTAAGTCCACCAAATTGTGCTTACGTATTGATCTCTAAAGGAACTTTTGCTCTGCTATCATCAAAGTGAATTTACTGCTAATCCCATAAATCCATCAACCTATCCTTCCAGTTCTTTAATGGAGCATGCTGGAGGAGTTCCTTATATACATCTAAACAGAAGTCCAGAAGCTTAAGGGCATTATCCTCTATCTCTTGACGGAAAGGGAGAGTCAATGGGTCTATGGTTTCATACTCTTTATCTTTCAGGATAATTGCAAAGCCATCGGCATCCGCCTTTGGCAAATTAATACGAACGATACCATCATCTCGCTTATTGAGAGAAATACTCGTGAACTTAGGACATGGTCGCGCCATCATTTTAAAGAAGTGTACCTTGTCATTGATTTGTATCAAATGTTTTAAGTACTCCTGCCAATTGATAAATAGTACTACCGTTCTTCCTCGCCGAAAAGCATATAGAGATGGGCATATCCCCATGTCTTGCCATTTGGAGAGTCATAACGGAGTATAAGCTCTATGTTATCTTTATGATAGACCACCGTACGGTTACTTCCACAAAAGAAAGATCCTCCTGCACGGGTTGATAAAAATGATTTCATAGGATTTCTTTATTTTTATATTCATTTTGCCCCAAATTAAAAATTCGGAGCATATATATTATCGTACATTAAACGACTATAGTGACATATAGAAGATATTCAACAACACAAGCCATATCAAACTTTACTTCCAAAAGCTCGCAATTTCGACAGATTTTGCTGTTTCTTGTCTTTTGGAAAGTTTGGACTCGAAAGCAACTTTAGTATCTCTGCCTCTGCTTTAGAGGCACGGGCGCTATTTTCGGATGCTCTCTGATTTGCAGCGGCTATTTGAGCATTTGCATTAGCTATACGGGCATCGGCGGCAGCTATCTCTGCCTCCAATGCTGATATTTTATCTTGTATATTCATATTCTTATTTTTGTCTGAACTGACGTTGACATTATCAATATCAAAGTTTATCATGGCTAAGACATTTTATGAAGTAATTCTGCCACGACAAACAAACTGTTACTCTTTATCTCTATCTGCTCTCCATCAGGAGATTTCAGAATTAAGGTCTCCACTTGCCAGGTTGTTGGCTTTGGAGCAACATCCTTTATAGTAATAGGTATAAAAGTATCTTGCGATGGTTCCTGCTGTTTCTCCTGTAAAGGATAGTTCTTCTTGTACTGGATGAAGTTGGAGTTGCGTTGTTTTTGGATGAATTGCATAATGATTATGTTGTCTGCTTTATCCAATCCTCACCTAAGTCCAAAGAGAAGGAACATTCTTCCTTAAGTAAATTTCAACCATTAGACTAAATTCTTTATCTGGACGTGCATATGAACGAAATAGTTGCTTTTCTTCATCTGTAAAATCCATTCTACCTTCTTTCAAACGTCTTTCATAGCAACTAAAGATTAACTTTGCCAGTTTTTGGAGAAAGCGCATTCGCTGAAACAAAAGAGATTCATTATTTAATTTGAATTTTTTTATTGTTTTTTCCCCTATTTCTGAGTTATTGCATGAAACTGCGACATCATCTTCAAATGTCAAATGTTGCATTATTTCCTCATCAGTATTGATGCATGGATCCAAAACTTCTGACTTTGGAAGATCTTCCTCTGTTGGTCGACCATCATTACATTCCTTAGTTGATAAATATAAATTTTCCCATTCAAAAGCTTTAGATTTATCTATAGAAACTTCTATTAAATGATCTACTTCTTTTGGAAGGCCTTGCAATTTCTTTTCACTATAAAAACATTTTCCATTTGATAAGTTCATTAAAGCATCTATGATATCCTTGTGTGCATATTGCTTCGAGCTTGGACGATTTTTACCACTCTCCAAAAATTTTCGTGTCCACTCTTCGTCTTTTTCCTTCAAAATTTGTGGCTTATAAAATCTATCTATATGCCTCATAATGTATCTAGGTTTAACTTTTCAGACAAACGATAGAAAGAAAAATAAGATTCATTGCATTCTATGAGCTTACTTTCTATCTCTGTAACTTTTTCCTTATTTTTTTCAGCAATTGCTTTCATACGTTCCTTCAGCAAATCAGATATTTTTTCTCCGAATGGTCCCACGCCAAAGACACGACTATTCAACACATCCTCTACTGGCATATTAGAATAATTTTCAGACAAAAAATGAACCTCGGAATGATCTTCTTTTGATTCACAGACAAAGACAAAAGGGTTATCTATCGAAGACAAGACAAATGGAGAATGTGTTGTTACTATCAATTGAAGCTTAGGAAAATACTTATGAATGAGGCCTAATACCTTTTTCTGCCATTTAGGATGCAAATGATTTTCAATCTCATCTATCAACAATACACCATCTACGTTTTGGATATCATCTATTGGTCGATTATTTAGGACACAAATACCATATGCTCTATACAAAGTTCGTATCAAATGGGTCAAAAGTAGCAAATTGCCCATACTCAGCTTTTCAATAGACAACTCTCTGCCTCGAACCTCCACAATTGGTTTAAGAGTCTCTCTAGAGACATATTTAAATTGTCCTTCTACCAAACAATCTGTTATCATATCAGAAAGTATTTTATAAAGAACCTTACCTTTATGAGCTTCTTCTAAATTTGAACTCCCTTGCAAATAATCAGCCCAACAGATAAATTGATTAACCTGCGAATTATTAAAGGTTCTTTCAAAAGATGTCTCCAATGGTTTGTCTGATTTCAATATAGAAATGCTACTTATATCAAATTTATCTACAGCTAAATCTGGGCTCCAATAATCCAAGATATAGTTCTTTTTAGACTGTTCGTCAAAATTAGAAAATGACTTAGAATATTCAAAATCATTGGTATCTAACTTGAATATATTTCCGTCAGTTTTAAACGAGTCTGCTTTTATCGTTTTATCAGTTCCATCTATATCTAATGTCATAGACATTACAAAATCATTTTCATCAGCTATAATATTTCTGTCAATTCCCCACAATCCCTTAAATAATAGGCGTAAAGAATCTAATATCACAGATTTACCAGCACCATTTTCTCCAGTAATTATCACCACTGGAAAATGACCTTTAGAATCCAATTCCATAGGAAAATCTAAATGCAAATCCTTGAAGGGACCAACATTCTTTAAAGTAAGACTTTTTATATTCATTGTTTTAAATAGAGTTCATTTACACGTTTTCATCTTGACATTCTTCATCTTTCTAATGATACAAACTTACAATAAAATCATACCATCTGCCAAAAGAAGATATATGTTTTGTTTCTTGATAACGCTCTACCAACTTATCCAAATATCCTTTCTTGCATACATCGCCAGGGTTGCTTTTCAAATAACGCATATTGCGCTCCTTAAACATAAGGCGCAAATATTGAAAATGAAACTGAGCCTTCGTTGCACAAGAATCAGATTCCAAGTTTTCCATTAACTCAGGATCGTTTTCTTTTACATTATAAAGATGTGTATATTTTATTAAATCTTGATCTTGTGGATTTTCCTTATATACTTTTCTGTTTCCCAAAAACCATGATTCCATACAAATTTTATGTTCAAAAATCACCAATTTTGTAGGCTCTGAAAGTTCATTACCATCCAATTTCAGTTGTTCTTGAACTTTTTGCTCTATGTACTGACGGCTTTCTTCTTCAACGTCAATACACATGAGCAAGTAATCATATTTTCCCTTACCACAAGCATTGATCTCATTTATATCTGCCACAGCATTGGAAACATGCTTATAAATAGACGGAATTCCACCAGCACTAAACAAGTAATAGCTATCGGAATTTTCCGACAAATTCCACGCATCATCTATTCGATATAGCTGTGGCACCAAAATTTGCAACCAAGCAGGATAAACTTTCGTTTCTGTTTGCTCACCTTCCACTACAATATAGAGATTCATAAGCTACCGTTTTTGTAAGCAGAAGTCTGGATAAGTTGCATAAACGCCTCATGACGGGAACGTTTTCCTATATTAAATTCCGCTGGTGTATGAATTGCTACATCACTAGCTGAGCGAGTAACAATCTTCCAACACTCAAAAGGAATCGTGTTGATAATATAAGGATGATGGCTCGTCATTATCACTTGCACATCTTCCATAGGATACATGATCATTTCTGCCAATTGATTAATACAGTTGACACCAAGACCATTTTCAAATTCATCTATCAGAAAGACATCTCCAGCATCAGCCAAAGTCAACATGGTTATCTGCGACAAGGTTCTCAACATGCCAGAAGATATACCGGGTTGAAATATCCAAGACTTTACACCTTTTTCTTTCATTTTCAATATCGGGCAAGCCACTTCATTGAAAAAAGAACCAATCGCAAAATCTACGTCCTCTATTAAAGGAAAGATGACCTTGAAATTATCAAAAATATCATCAAACTCCTGCAACTTGTTAACTTTCAACAAAAACAATTTTTCGATGGGAGAAAGTCCCTTTTCATTCTTTATTTCACGGATACCTAGATGACTTTTCCTTTTCTCATTAATAGAAGGTGTAATGGTCAAACCGCTGATATTAGAGTTTAGAATTTGGACTTTTCGAAAAGCATTCAATACTGGAGAAATCAACTCTTCTTCCTTCAATAAGGAGATGGCACTTTTGTTAGCATCCAACTTAACTATAGGTTTTCCATCATATTCAATTTCTGTATTTTTTCTATCTATAATAGTTTTAGAATTGATTTCAAGCGTTTCATAAAGAACGACAGCTTCAGAATTTTTAAAATGATAAATATCCTCTAAACTAGTCTCCAACGCATCAAATGCCCCTTTCCAAATATAGACGACGCCATTTTCCTCAAATTCTACAGACCATTCTGCTCCATTTACAGAATCGCCATTCACAATCTTCCTCAAAGAGCCTATCGCACGCAATATTTGTGTTTTGCCAACACCTGATGCGCCGACAAATAGTGTCAAATTATCGAAATGTACATTTTTCACATTCCAACCAGACACTTTGTTTTTAAAAGAAAATGTTCTAATTTTCATATATTAATCTAAAATTTTAGACAAAAATACAAATTTATGGATTCATATCCATATTCTTGAACTCTTTTTTTGTTTTTATTCACATTAGATATTTCTTTTTAAGCTCTACGGAACCAATAATATTGAATACTATCCAAGTAAGAGTGGGGCATTTCTTCCCATCACCCCACATCTTGGGTTCCTCGAATCTCAGGAATACACCTATGATTCAAGTACTTACACGTTTTCATCTCGATATTCTTCATTTTTCCTTCGCCGTCTTTCTAGAAAAACAGCTACAATATCGTACAAAAATAAGGAAAAATATTGAGTAAGAGAGGGGAATTTACAAACTTTAACCCACAAAACGACAACAGATGCCGTCTCTCCTACCCCTCCCCAGGACAAGCGAGGAGCAGGAGCGACGGGCATCCCTTGCTTACTTCTCTGCCATCATCTCATAATAGCGACGATTGATATCCGCCAACTTGCTCACTTCCGCAGTCACCTTCTCTTCCATCACTTGACCCAACGGACGAGAGAATGGCTCGAAATTCAAGTCCTTGCACTCCTTGGTGTGAAAAAAGAGAGTCGTACCTACATTCATCCACACTACTTGACGCTCCCACTCACTGTCATAGAACGAGAAGACGTAAAGGCACAACTTCTCAAACTCCGACAGAGACATGTTCTTGCCCTCCTTGAGATGTTTGGTCACTGTATGAGCCAAACCATAGTGCTGCTTGATCGACTCCATATCGACCAACCACTTCTCCTGAGCCTCACCGCCCGAACCGTCATCTCTCGCCTCCTTCTTCAGACCTTTCATCCAAAGACGGAAATCGTTCCACGCAAGGCAGAAACGTTGCTCACCAGTCAGGAGCTTGCCTGACAAAAAAACACATGGAGAAGAACATTCTCCGCAACATTTAATAAATGTTTCATTTGTGTAAGAAATTAAATGATTAATACTGGAAATTGACCATATCGGTCATTTTCAAATTTCTGATCCAAACTTTATTCTTACCTTCGCCACCGAGATCGACAAGGCTGACACAGGGCTGAACCCTCTCTCGCAGGATTCAGCCTCACAGACTGAACTGAACTCTACTGGAAAAGACTTTGTTATATACAACGCAAGCAATATAATAATAAAAGTTTATATATCAATAGATTGCGTATATATTTAACACAGTTTTAACAAAAGGTGCTGATTCAGCGTTCAGCCTTCAGACCTCACCTCAGTTCGTAATCGTTACGGTTGCTGGGAACAATCAATTAAAACCTAATATCAAGATGGAACAGGTTAAAAATTTAACCACTAAAAACGAAGCAGCGGTCATGCCCTCCTACTTCAAGTCGCTTAACACCTCGGAAAGCCATCAGCTCGCTAGTTGGCAGTACTTGGAAGACCTCATCCGCAAGGACGAGGCTCTGAAGATCATCACCGAGACCTATCGCAAGCGCCTCGCCATCGGCAAGCGTTTCGCCGATGAGTACAAACCGATGTCGCCTGGCATCACCATCTCCGCCGTCATGGATGGGTATGGCAAGAAACTCGCCAACTTCGTGAGACCGTCCTACTTCCTCATGCTCGACTTCGACCACAAGACGAAGAAGAAAATCGAGGAGTGCATGGACCTTCTCCGACAGGATGAGCACGTCTTCGCCGCCTACGTCACCATCAGCGGCAAGGGATTCCGCATCTTCTGCCCCTACTCGCCGATAGAGGACGAGGACGTGACCGTGCTGGAACTCTTCGACGTGATGATCCACAAGGCGATGGACCATTTCACTCATCTGCTGGGATGCGAACCCGACAAGGCTTGCACCGACATCACCCGGATCTCTGGTCTTGCCCACGACCCCAATGCCTTCTTCCGCAAGGATGCCGTGCCGTTCTGCCTCGGTCCCAACGATCTCAAGGTGCTCTACACCCGAAAGGCCAACGAGACCCGGTACGCCCAGATGATGGAGAAGCGAAAGGCGAAGAAGATGGCTGCCGAGGTGAAGAGCATGAACGCCACGGCTCCTTCCATCGAGGAGGCGGCACAGCCCATCCAGCACCTGCTCAAACAGTGGGGCTACCAGTTTGAGTCGGGGCGACACAACGAGTATGTCGTACAGTTCGCCAAGGTCTGCATCCTCTATGGCATCCCCCAGGAAGAGGCGCTCTCCTATGCCGTCACCGAGTTTGGAAGCAGCTATGGCGACACGGCTTCCGTGATGAAGTCGTGCTACAAGCACACCGAGAAGTTTGGTAAGTGGCACTTCAGGAGAAAGGGCGAGGAGTCCACCTTCCGCTCCTCTCCCAACGTCATCAAGCAGTGGCTCTCGATGCACTACGAGATGCAGCACAACTTAGTGACGGGAGCCTATGAGCTGAGAAGCCTCATGGTGCTGACGGGCAAGTACCCAAACTGGACTCTGGTAGATGACAACATCGAGAACTCGCTCTGGCTGGAGATGAACGAGGACGGCATGAAGGTGACCTGCAAGACGCTCCACAACATCATCAACAGCGACTTCAGCCAGCCTTTCGACCCTCTCGTGGACTATCTCAAAGAGTTGCCTGAGTGGAAAGAGGAAAGCGATCCCGACTACATCGACCAACTCGCCGACACCATCCACGTCATCGACAAGCCGGACTATCATCACACCCAGGAGGAGTTCCGCTATTTCTTCAAAAAGTGGCTTGTGGCGATGGTGGTGGCATGGGAATCGCTGAAGGTGGTCAACCAGGTCATCCTCATCCTCGTGGGAAGGGGTGGCATCTTCAAGACTACCTTCTTCGCCTACCTCTTGCCGCCTATCCTGCGCCAGTACTTCATCAACGACTCCACAGCCAACTACACCGACAAGGATTTCATGGAGGCTTGTTCGAGCAAGGCGGTGCTCTGCATGGACGAGTTTGAGTGCATCTTCGGCAAGAACCTGAGTGCCTTCAAGAGTGCCATCACCAAGCTCACGTTCTCCATTCGCCGACCTTACGACAAGTACCGCAGCGAGTTGCCCCATCGTGGAAGCCTCTGTGGAACGAGCAACAGCCAGCAGTTTATCACCGACGATGAGAACCGCCGTTACTCACCTTGGATCGTGGAGAGCATAGAGAGTCCGATAGAGCAGCCCATCGACTACACCCATGTCTATGCCGAGGCTGTGGCTTTGGGCAAGAAGGTTACGAAGGAGAAAGAGCACAAGGAGGGTGACTGGACGTTCTGGTTGAACCGTGCCGACATCGAGCTGATGCGCCAGCACAACCGTCTCTTCATGGTAGCCAACTATGCCGAGGAGCAGATTCTGCGCTACTACAAGGTGCCTGACGAGACCACCGACGTGAATTTCATCAAGTTCCGTTACAGTGCTGAGATCTTGGAACGCATCGGCAGCAACCCGGCTCTCCGCCAGAACCTCAATAAGCAGAACATCGGCAGCGTGATGTCGCAACTGGGCTTCAAGAAGATTCACAAGGAGAAGGGCAACGGATGGGCTGTCATCGAGAAGGAGCCGCTGGAACTGAACAACGATGCCGCCGTGAGTCCAAACGACAAGTTGGAAGACTAGCAGAGAAAATTCTGTGACTAGCAGAGAAATCTCTGTTAGTCATAGAGAAATCTCGAAGGAGTCACGATGGCGTAAGCCCAATTATAAATTAAATGGAAGTCGAACCAAGAAGTTACGGGAAGTCGGAGCTGGCGATGCTCTACTTCCCGAAGAGTGATCCGAAGCAGGCGCAGAAGCATCTGGCGAGATGGATCGGCAACATAGAGGAGTTGAGGGAGAGCCTCGATGCCTGCCATATCGGCAAGAATGCCAAGCACTGGAGTCGCAAGCAGGTGGAATTGATCATCTATTACCTAGGCGAGCCCTAAAACTGGGTCTGTCACGAAGCCACACTACATTTTTTTCGACTTTATTGCCCCAAAGGTAACCAATGGAGTCGTTTAGGCGCAGTGGGCAAAAGAAATGTCGTATCTTTGCATTGTCAATCAGAGAGGTTGACGATGCGAGGAACGACCATTCCGCGGTAGCCCTCATTGCATCATTACTCAAACTAAATTAACTCACGATTTATGATTTTACTGAATCTGTACAAAAACAAGAACAAGAAGATGCCGGAGGCGTACGGCAAGTATTACGCCCGTCCTGCCATCACCCAGACCATCGGCATCGACGGTCTCTCCGAGCACATGTCGAGCCACAACACTCCGTTCTCGCCTGGTGCCGTGAAGGGTATGCTCACCGACATGGTGATTTGCATCCGAGAGCTTTGCCTTCAAGGCATTGCCGTGAAGATTGACAATCTTGCTATTTTCAGCATCGGTATCAAGCACAAGGAGGGAGCGAACTCCGAGAAGGAGTTCACCGTAGCGAAGAACGTAGAGAGTGTGAAGCTCAGAGCGAGAGCTACGGGAGAGCTTGTCTCAGACAAGCTCAAGCTGGATGCCACCTTGAAGAAGGCATCATCGCTGACATCGAGTGATGGTGGGGATGGTTCAGGGGATGACTCCCCTACTACCCCATCGGGTGGCGACAACAAGGGTGACGCTGGTAGCACCACACCGACTACTCCGAGCGGCGGTGGCAGCGGTAGCACCCCTTCGCAGGGTGGCGGTGGCACCTCTGATGGAGGCGGCGGCAGCCAAGAGGGCGGCGGCTCCAGCTCTGGAAGTGAAAATCCTAAGGAGTTTGATTAAAATATAAACTTTGTATATATTAACTCATTAATTTTTGATTCAAATGAAAAAGGAAACTCTTAAAACAGTAATTAACTTTATTATTACCGTACTGACGGCAATTGCATCTGCATTTTGTGTTAGTTCGTGCAAGGGCTAATCGCCCTTTGCAATCCTACTTTCCAATTCGCCATTGAGGGATTTTTCAATTCTCCATTGAGGATTTCAATTCTCCATTGAGGATTTCAATTTTCCATTGAGGATTTCAATTTTCCATTGAGGATTTCAATTTTCCATTGAGGATTTTTTCTAAAATCACCCCGTCCCTCTTTACCATTAAAGAGGGCTCCACCTCTCACCCCGACCCTCTCTCCTCAGGAGAGAGGGGGAAACCGCTCCTCCTCGTCGCTCTGAACCGCTTCGCTCTAAGGTAGGCGGGGCGTCAGAGCCCTCGCCTTTATTTTTTTACGCAACAGAGTTGCGATTATTTGTGCGGTGTAAACCGCCTTGATGAGAGCTTGATGCAATGCCTTGATGAGAGCTTGATGCTATGCCTTGATGAAAGCTTGATGCTATGCCTTGATGAGAGCTTGATGCTATGCGCTAGCCCAGCAGGAAGGCGGTGTAACACCGCACAAAAATCGCCGATTAGGCGTAAAACAATCGCAACTCTGTTGCGTAGGAAATCATCGCCAGCCCGTAGGGCAAAGGCTCCGCTGGCGATACCAAAACTCTGGCGAAGCTATAGCGTAGCCAGCTACATCCCTCGCCCCTATGGTAGGGGCGTAGGGCTTGGGTACTGGGGTAAGGACCCCCTCTTCGTAAGAGGGGGACAGGGGTGTCGAAAAATCCTCAATGGAAATTGAAAACCATCCAATGGAAATTGGAAATTGGGAAAAAAGAAAAAAAAGAATTTTACCAAGAAAAAATAAAAATCATAAAAAAGAATTTGTTATGAGAACAATCAATCTAATCGTATTGCATTGCAGTGCCACGCGTGTGACACAAGACTTCACAATCGAAGCCTTGAAAGCCTGCCACCTCGCAAGAGGTTTCAAATCCATCGGCTACCACTACTACATCACCAAGGACGGCACCCTCTACCCTTGCCGACCTGAGCGAGAGGTTGGCGCTCACGCCCGACACTACAATACCCACAGCATCGGCATCTGCTATGAGGGCGGACTCGATGCCAACGGCAAACCTGCCGACACTCGTACCCTCGCTCAGAAGGTGACGATGGAGGAACTCCTCCATAGCCTCTGCCTCGACTATCCCGATGCCACCATCCTCGGCCATCGTGACCTCCCCGGCGTTCGCAAGGAGTGTCCTTGCTTCGACACCAAGAAGTGGCTCGAAGACATCAAATTCCGCATCTAGCCATCCCCACCAAATACTTTCATACACATACGAAAACCAAAATCCCCTCCGGCATCCATTTGCCAGAGGGGATTCATGTATATCAATATCACAGTCTTGCGATTCCTCGCTTCGTGAGAACGCTCCTAAGTTATTACTTCCTCTTCACAAACTTGCACTCCACCTTGCAAGCCAATGCCATTACACCATCAAGGGAAATGACGAAGCGTTTGTTCTTCGCACCCGTCACACGCTGGAAATAGCCTTCCAATCCCTCAAATGGACCATCGCCTATCACCACCTTGGCATTAGAGCGAAGTTCCGACATCTGTCTGGCATCCAAGAACTCAGGTTCTTGGTATGCCCCCGACTCATAGAAGCGGATGAAGTCCTCCATCTGTCTGTCGGGCACTATCAAGGGCGAGTTGGGAGCAAGGATGAACTGGAGATAAGCCAGTCCCTTCTTCACCGCCATGATGCCATTATAGCTGTCATGCACGAAGATGAAGTTGTGGATGGCAGGTGTCTCCTTGGTCTCTAGCTCGTCATCCACCACCACCTGTTTCCTCACCATCGGAATGAAGTTTTTGATGCCATGGCTATCGAGCAGCTCCTTCGCCTTCATCTCTCGACAATAAGGGGAACTCATCGCAAACCACCTCACCTCATTCGGGTCTATTTTGAGTATCATCATAAGTCAAAGTTCGATTCTAGCCAATTTTATTGGCTCATTTATTGGTAAGCAGTCATTTTAGACCCGTTAGACCTAAATTTAACAAAATCTTTATTATATTTTAAGAAAAAGTCATCTGATTTATGCCCAAACACCCACAGTAGCAGGCTGCCATCTGTGTTCAAGCAAGTCCACCAACTTGTCCTTTGCCGTAGTCTTGATTCTACGGAACACGTCACTCAGATACTCAACTGGATCCAAATTGTGCTTTCGGATGTTGGCAAAGTGAGACATCAAGCGAGCAAAACGCACACCTGACTCCGGGCAGCAAACAAAATAACTGTTATTGCGGTATTTCGCAATTCTGCGGATTTGACGCTCACAGATGTTGTTTGAGAGATCGAGACTACCATCCTCCAAGCAACGCAACATACATGGGTATTCCGTAAGGGCATACTTGACTGTGTATTTCATCATTCAACGAGGCTTTTCATTAAAACATCTAAGTCATTGGTCTCAAAAAGCTGCTCTTTCTCTGCTGCCTCCAATGCCTTATCTAGATGGTTTGCCTTTAAGGTTTTCTGCCTTGTTGCAATCCACCCAAACTTCTTGATGAGTGCATTAAATAGGCTCACATCATTAGTTGGGACATTCAATGTATATGTTGCTGTAGCCATATTCTTAACTTATTATATTATTTAAACTTTTACTGCAAAGAAGTGTTTCAAAACTTCATTTACAGTTTTAGGAGACTGCTTTTGATGGACTATCACACCTATCACTATAGCATCTGGAAAGTGCTTTAAAGACGTTCGAGACCAAATTACTTCCATCCCAACTCTCCTTTTATATAATCTACGACCTGAGAATTTGAGACGGAATGACCATCTAAATAATCTTGGTGAGCCAATTCAAAAGTTTCACGCATCAAATTTTCATCTAACACATCAAGATAACTCTCAGCTGGCTCAACAGAAGATTTTGTATTCATACTCATCTCCACTCTTTTCCTTGATGAATTCATATTTTTTTCCAGAAATTCATGAGGTGTCAACACTTCTATTTCCGCAAAATCGAAGTCTTTGACATTTCTTGTTACTATACAATCTGCACCGATTTCCTTTGCAGAGAGATATTGCATTGCATCCTCAAAGTCTTTTGCACGCAGGGACACAGAAGATTTAACTATATGTGAATCAACAGAAGAGACTTCTGCAAACTCAAGTAAGCTTTCTAGAACCGAATATATTGCATCACCTGGAAACTTTTTACGTGCAATATATGCAACATTGCTAAAAGACAAAGAAGATATAAATAGCGAAAGTATATTTCCACATCCATAAGTGAAAATTCTTTCAGCTTCATCACTAAAGCCTTCTCGATCCAAGTAATAATCCAAAATGACATTAGTATCCAAGAAAATCTTTTTCATTTGTACTTTTCTAATAAATATTGCAATCTCTCATCGTCTTTATCCTCTACTCCTGCAAGGATACCTCGCATTTTTTTAAGATGTTCTGGCAGTTCATATTTAGCAGCTCTAGCCTGAGGCTTTGCTACCTTAAATTTCTGCAAGAAGTTCTGCAGCGATGTTCTGACAACTTCTGCTATATCAAGATTATGAAGTTTAGCGAACGCTTCAACTTCTCTATAAGTTCTATTATCAATTGCTATTGTATTCATACTCTTTTCCTTTAACGTTTAATTTTGCAAAGATATGCTTTTTCCTCAAAACCGCCAAGGGTTTCATCTGATTTAACACTTTATGAAATTATTCATCGGTGACGAGTTCCAAGAATGCTCGATTAATTTCAATCGTAGCACCACTGACATATCGAATTTCGTTGCCGATGAGAGCCTTCTTTCCTGAAATACGCTGCACGTATGCTTCCAGTCCTTTCAGTTTTCCTTCGGTGATTTTCACCTTCTGTCCCTTCTTCAAAGGACCCATGTAAGCAACCGCAGGAATATCAGGATTCTCCACCAAACGGCGATAATCATCCAATTCCTTGTCAGGAACTTGATATATCTCACGCTGTCCAGGCATGGTAAGCATCTTATATACATCGGAGCGGAAACGGATGTCATTGAGATGTTTCTTGCTGACACGACAGAAAATATATGTGGGAAGGAAAGGCTTCTCCTTGGTTCTTCTCTTGTTGCTTCGCTTCTCTATATAAACTATCTTCTGCAGGGGAACCCATAGCTCCAGCCAAGTTTTATTTTTGGAGAAATCAAGTTCAATGGATGCTGCTATCTTCCTCTCGCAGTTACATCTTACCACGGCTACAAACCAACCAGAATCGGCTGGTTTTTCAAGGATTTCTTCGGGGTTCGCCAAACTCTCTACGGAAGTTTTTTCCACGGCTTCGCCGTCGTCCCCTGCAATAGGAGCCGCTACGAAATTGTCGATATTTTTGTCATTCATCTTCAAACTGATCTGTAAGTCGGTTTCGATGATTTTCCTCTAAATCTCTTCGTAAGAGATAGAGAAATTTGGGACAAAGATACGAAAAATAATTGAAACAAAGCAAATTACGAACGTTAAAACTTATAGTTACCTTCTACTTTTTCCACTTTACTTTTACAAAGACTTAGTGTAAAACTTGTTAAGTAGCTGATTGATTGAAAGTTCATAGTTTTTCAGTATCTCTTACGAAGAGATACATTTATGATTCTTAAGTAAAAGCAATAAATGATTCGTACTTATAATAATAGTAGTATAAATACGTTTTATCAGAAACATAATTCTATTAAAATGAACAAAAAACTTACATCCTTGCTCTTTGCGAGCATCCTATGGTCAATGCCACTAGCTCTCCACGCCCAGTATCATTCACAGGTGTGGAACCCAGACAATGGCAATGGCACTTATACCAATCCCGTCATCTACGCTGACTATAGCGACCCTGACGTAGTGGCTGTTGGTGATGATTACTATCTCACAGCAAGTTCATTCAACTGCATTCCTGGGTTGCCTATCCTTCATAGCAAGGATTTAGTCAACTGGGAGATTATCGGCTATGCCCTACAAGAGCAAGAACCTAAGGAAGATTTCGACCAACCTCAGCATGGCAAAGGGGTATGGGCACCTTCCATCCGCTACCACAATGGCGAGTTTTACATCTATTGGGGAGACCCTGACCATGGCATTTTCATGGTGAAGACCAAGGATCCTCGTGGAGAATGGGAAAAGCCTGTATGTGTTTTGGCAGGCAAAGGAATGATAGATACCTGTCCTCTTTGGGACGAAGATGGTAGATGCTATCTCGTAAATGGCTGGGCTGGAAGCCGTTCTGGCTTCAACTCCGTGCTCAGTGTACGTGAACTTTCTGCAGATGGCACCAAGGCGATTGGCAAGCCTCGTATCGTATTTGATGGCGGACAGGAGAATCATACCACTGAAGGACCAAAGTTTTACAAGCGAGATGGTTACTACTGGATTATGTGTCCTGCAGGTGGCGTACAACATGGTTGGCAACTCGCCATGCGCAGCAAGAATGTGTATGGTCCTTACGAGTCGAAGATTGTCATGGCGCAAGGTAAAACCCAAGTAAATGGTCCTCACCAAGGCGGTTGGGTACATACGGCACAAGGCGAAGATTGGTTTTTGCATTTCAACGACCAGTATGCCTATGGTCGTGTGGTATTTCTTCAGCCAGTCAATTGGAAGAGCGGATGGCCTGTGATGGGCAATGACAAGGACGGCGATGGATGTGGAGAACCGTATATCACTTATCGCATGCCAAAGTCTAGCTCTCACACCAAGGTCAACCCACAAGAGTCTGATGAGTTTAACGACACCGAATTAGGCTTGCAATGGCAATGGCATGCCAACTACAACCAGCTTTGGGGTATGCCTACCAATAGCGGATGCCTGCGTCTATACAACGCCGACCTCTCTCACCCTACTAAAGACGGAGAGGCTGTACCATTCAAGAGCCTTTGGGAAGCAGGAAACCTCTTGCTCCAAAAGACTCCAGCCAAGGAATTCAAGGTGACCACCAAGATACGTGTTGCATCCAAGGGAGATGACCAGTACGGCGGCATCATCATGATGGGAATGGATTACCAAGCTTTGGTAGCACGCAGAATGGGCGACAAGTTCTTGCTCCAGCAACTTTACTGCAAGGGAGCCGACAAGGGAGGTGTTGAGACCGAGAAAACCCTAGCTACTCTTCAACCTACCTTTAGAGACACGATGGAATACGCTCCTGCCATCTATCTAGACATTTACCTTCAGATGAAGGTGAAAGATGGGAAATGCCAGTTTGCCTATAGCATGGATGGCAAGCACTTCAAGAACGCAGGCGACCTCTTTACGATGCGCCAAGGAAAATGGATTGGTGCCAAGATGGGATTCGTCAGTGAGCGCAAGAACACCAAGGGCAATCGAGGATGGATAGACGCCGACTGGTTTAGAGTGACACGCTAGATATAAAAATCGCACTTATGCCTTTTTCAATCTTATGATCATTTGGATAAAACTTGGTATCAAGATGCAGAGTGAGAAACCGACGGCGTAAAAAACCGTCTTCTCATTTCCACCGAAGAGGTCGATCAGTTTGCCATCGCTCTGAGGCACAAGGTTCGCCAGGATATAAGCCATGGTATTGTTGACCCAGTGCATCAAGATGCCAGGTACCAAGCTCTTGGTACGGTAATACATCCAACCCAAAAGCAACCCCATCAACAAGGCGTTGACAAACTGAGCGGTATTGCCATGTGCCAAGCCGAACATCGCTGCAGAAATCATAATGGCTACCCAATGGTTCTTCTTGCTCATCATATCCAACAAGCTACGAAGGATGGCACCACGGAAGACCATTTCCTCGGTAAGCGGTACCAAGATGCCCACTGCCACATAGCCCCAAGGTTCTTTCATCAAGCCCTCGAAGAGCTTACCTGTGTTTTCGTCCATCTCTACACCCAGTTGCTCGTAGATGAACTCCAACGGGATGATGGCTCCAAGGGTGAACAGTGCCACCCACAAAAGCGTGAGCCAAGGTTTCGACAACAAGTAATCACGGGTGAGCACGACCCATTTCGCCTTGAGGAAGACAATGAGAGTGATGATGCTACTAAAGACCGTGGTAATAGCCAACAAGGCTGGGTTGCCACCAGTCTTCACAGCCTGCAATGTAGCTTGAAAGCCCTCATGCTTCACTGCCGCCCAAATGCCGGCACCAGCATATAAGACCACCAACTGTGCTACTATAAAAACGATGATGTATAATACTACATCCAATATGCCTTTCTTTAAACTAATCTTTGCCATATCTACTTATTTTTGCCTTTCCTATCGGCATTATTTTTCTTTTTCTTCTTCAAATATCTCCATGATGGTTTGCTCATCTTCCTTGAGTTGAGCAGCTAGCTCCTCAGGGCTGTCAAACTTCTGTTCACCACGGATGCGCTTCACGAAGCTCACCAGCAAGAGTTGGTCATAGATGTCGCCATCAAAATTGAAAATGTGTGTTTCAAGCGTGATGCGCTTGCCATCAAAGGTTGGACGAGTACCGACATTCATCATGCCATGCTTCCAAACCATCGAGTTCTCCATACGAACCTTGACGGCATAAACGCCCGACTCAGGAATCATCTGTCCGAAATGGGAGAGGTCGAGGTTGGCTGTAGGGAATCCCAATTTGCGGCCCTCATGATAGCCATTCACCACCTTTCCGATGATAGTATAAGGATAGCCGAGAGCTTGGTTGGCAAGTTCTACCTCCCCTTCCTTCAAGAGAGAACGAATCACCGACGAAGAGATGTTGACTCCATCTATTTGGAACGCCTCGTTCTTGATGACCTCCATGCCCATCTCCTTGCCATAGCGCACATAGTCATCGAAAGTTTCCTCCCGATTGTGTCCGAAGCGATGGTCATAGCCGATGAAGAGTTTCTTCACATGAAGATGGTCGTGGAGTACCTGCCGCATGAAGTCACGAGCCGACATCTTCGCCATCTCCTTGCTGAAAGGCAAGACAACGGCATTGTCTATCTCCGTCTTCGACAAGAGAAGCAACTTAGACTCCAGGGTGCTCAACATCTCTGGCTGATAATCGCTCTGCAACACCTTGCGAGGATGTTGGTCGAAGGTAATCACCGTAGATGCCAAACCATCCTTACGTGCCGTATTCACCAGATGCTGTATCAAGAACTGATGCCCACGATGCACACCATCGAAGAAGCCGATGGTGGCAACGCAAGGTTCCAGTTGCACTTGTTCATTGTAATATACTGTTTTCATTGTCATTCAAACTATTGTCCCTTAACTTCCTCCAAACTTCTCTTTACTTCTTTTTAATTCCCCTATCAATTCTTTCTTTTAGCCAAGAGACGCTTGAAAGCTCGCCATATCTCACCTACCCAAAGAATGATAGATGTAGCACCGATGATGACCAGCCACTCCGTAAGCGATAATGGAACGGTACGGAACATCTCGCCTCCGAAGGTGACGATGAGCCACTGTCCGACGAGCACCAAGGCAAGCACCAATATCATACCTTTGTCTTTCAAGAAGTGGCGGAAGGCTGTGCGATTGCTACCCAACGACTTGGCATTGAAGAGATTCCAGAACTGTATCATCACGAAAGTAGTGAAGAAGACGGTCAACTCATGCACATCCACACCTCCCTTGCCTCTTCGCTCACAGTAAATGAGCATGGCAAACATCACGATAAAGAAGGCGATGCCACAGAAGAGAATGCCGAAAGCCATACCCTTGTTGATGATGAAGTCGGTAGCCTTGCGTGGCTTATCGTTCATCACCTCATGCGATGGAGGCAATGAGGCGAGGGCGAGGGCGGCAAAAGTATCCATGATGAGGTTGACCCAAAGTATCTGTGTCACCGTAAGTGGCATCTCGGTGCCGATAATAGAACCACCCAATACAAGAAGCAAGGCTGCTACATTGACCACCAACTGGAAGAAGAGGAATCGCTGCAAGTTGCGATAGAGCGAGCGTCCCCACATCACGGCATTGGCAATGCTCTTGAAGGAGTCGTCGAGCAAGGTCATATCCGAAGCCTCCTTTGCCACGGAAGTACCCGAGCCCAACGACAAACCGACATGGGCATAATGGAGGGCAGGCGCATCATTGGTGCCATCGCCAGTTACGGCTACCACCTCACCATGCTTCTGAAGCATAGCCACAAGACGCTGCTTGTCGGTAGGACGAGCACGGCTCATCACCCTGATATCCTTGGCACGCTTGTATGCCTCCTCATCGGAGAGTGCCTCCCATTGTTCACCTGTAATCATCTGCTGGTCGAGCGAAGTCATATCGCCATCCGCTCCGATATTCTCAGCCTCATCCTCGAATACCCCTATCTGCTTACCGATTTCCATGGCAGTGGCGGCAGTATCACCCGTCACCACTTTCACCTCGATACCGGCATGGCGGCATTCCTTCACGGCGGCAGGCACATCCTTGCGGATAGGGTCGGTAATGGCTACGAGAGCCTGGAGGGTGAAATCCTTGGCAGAAAGAAGCTGACCGATCGTTGGGACAGACTTTTCGGATGCCGCCTCACCTCTATCAATTTTTCTATAAGCAAAAGCAAGAGTTCGCATCGCCTTGTGCTGCCATTCATCCAACTCACGAAGAGCCTGGTTGCGGTATCTTTCCTCCATCTCACAAAGGTCGAGCACGATTTCTGGCGCACCCTTCACAAGGAGGTATTTCTCACCATCCACCTCGGCAATAGTTGCCATGTATTTCTTCTCGGTAGAGAATGGTTGTTGCTTCAGCACCTTTGCCTGGTGTCTCAACTCCCGATAATCTTTATCTTGCGATTTCAACCAAAGCAAGAGTGCCGACTCGGTAGGATTGCCAATAGCCTTGTCCTCGTCCAGTTCGGCAGTAGAGTTGATGGCAATAGCGACATCGAGCAAGTGCTGGTTGTCATCCTTTGGCAAGAGTTCATCCACCTGCATTTGGTTTTGCGTCAGTGTACCAGTCTTATCCGTACAAATCACGGTTACTGCTCCCATCGTCTCACAAGCATGGAGTTTGCGCACGAGGTTGTTGGATTTCAACATACGGCGCATATTGAGAGCCAGCGAGAGGGTTATCGCCATTGGCAATCCCTCTGGCACCGCCATCACGATGAGCGTGACTGCCATCATGAAGTAGTCGAGCACGATCTCTGCCATATAGAAGTAGTCCTTGCCACCCCAAGCAGGATTGGTAAGAATATCATGTACGAGGAAGATGACGAAGGCTGCCACCGACACCACGCTACCCACCTTGGAAATTATGGAAGCCAACTTGTCAAGTTGCACATAGAGCGGTGTCTTCACAGAAGTCTGCTCGGTGGATTTCTGCGCCACCTTACCTATCTCTGTTGCATCGCCAACGGCAGTCACCACAAATTCGCCACGTCCGTTCATCACCATCGTGGAGCGAAGGATAACGTTGCGAGGATAAGCTCCATCGCCACCGCCTTCCGTATTTTTCTCCGTAATAGGTTCACCCGTGAGTGTGGATTCATTGATTTGCAAGTCGGTACTAACGAGCAACTCACCATCAGCAGGCACCTCATCGCCCACCTCGATGAGCACCACGTCGCCCACCACGATGTCATGGCGAGGTATCTGCATCACCTTACCGCCTCGACGCACCTTCACAGGTTGCTCCTCGCTCAATGCCGTCAGCACATTAAACTTCTTGGCGGCATCACGCTCGAAATAAAATCCCACGGTAGTGGCCAGGAACACAGCGACAAAGATGCCGATGGTTTCCATAAAATTATGTTCGATAAAAGCGAGGATGAGTGATACGAAAGCCGCTACGAGAAGTATTTGGATAATCGGGTCGCGATACTTATCCAAATACAGTTTCCATAAAGAGGTACGATGAGGAGGGGTGAGGACATTGCGCCCATGCTGTTCCCTACTCTGCTTTACTTGTTCATCGGTCAAGCCGAATCTTTTGTTTTTGTCTATATCCATTTCTTGAAAGAAATCTTTCCTTTTATTTAATAAGAACGCCCACGCATGTGGATGTTGGGTGCAAAGATACGGCAATTTTCTGACTTATCCATCGTCACACCTATTAATTTATATGAAAAATGGCGAAAATATTTGGTTATTTAACCAAAAACTAGTATCTTTGCATCCGAATTTGATAAAAATTCTCGGACTTGTAGCTCAGTTGGTTAGAGCAACAGACTCATAATCTGGAGGTCCTAGGTTCAAGCCCTAGCTGGTCCACGCTAATACTCAGCGACTTACGCTTTCGAGCGCAAGTCGCTTTTTTATTCTGCGAAAACATCTAATTATTTGCTCTCACTTTACTAACTTCAGCCCCTTTTCACTTAGATAGTATCTTTGCTTAGGATGTCGAGGTTTGTCTGGGTATGCTCGCAAAACATATCCTTGCTCTATGGCAGGAGTCAGCATTTCAACCAATACATACCTTCTGCTAGAAATATTTAATCTACTCTGTATATCAAACATAGAATACACATTTTCACGAATTGCATTTACTAATATTTGAACTTGTTCACTAACTTGTTCACTAACTTGTTCACTAACTTGTTCACTAACTTGACCACCAGCTTGACCACTAGCTTGACCACTAGCTTGGTCACTAAACCAATATGTCACGGTAGAGCATACTAAATCGCTTTTAAAATCAACGTTCTTGCCTGTCAATTTCTCCCATGTCAACATCTTATCAATACCAAATCCTGCGTTTTCCCCAAGTTTGGCATATCGGAAGAATCTAATCAAACTAGGATTTCTTGGCAGAGAATGAAGTTGGGTACGAATCTCTTCCAAAGGGAACATGAAACGTCCTGGGTTCTGAAACTCTATGCGGTTGGTATAAACTCGAATTGTAGGATGCATCGGGCTAAAATAATCAGAATGGGCACAAAAGTTGACCAATCCCTCACGCAAGGCATAGAGCTGTGACTCATCTTCCGGTCCAACCCCATTAGGCAAAGCCATGTATGGATTATCACAAAAATTACGAAGTCGCTGGATAATCAACTGATAGGATTCCCAGATATTATCTTGTTCTTGAAGTCTATAGGTATATCTAACCTTAGCATCAGAATAGCTGGTGCCTGGTATCTCAAGATAATCGATCCAAAAGTTACCTAAATGACTTTGCACAACATCTCTTCCACCAAACATGAGCATACCGCCAAAAGTCAGTTCTCCCTTTGAAGTACAGATACCAACTTTCTCACAAAATTGATCCATCGGCAAATCTACATAAGGGAATGAAGGATTGAATCTCATCACATGGTTATGATAAGTTTCAAGAGAAATAGGATTCAAGTCTTTGATACTTGTTCCCTCTACAGGTTGCTCACTTCTACTGCCAAAAGATTGGTCTCTCAACATAGCCATAGCCTCCATATCGGTAGCACGGCGGTCACCACTACCAGTACGGATATATGTATTTATCGAACTACCAAAATAGACTGGTTTGCACAATGACGAAGGCACATAAAAAGCCAATACGATTTTGCCATCAATATTGTATTTCTTGCCCCAAGCAGTAAGTTTCACATTAAATTTCTGCCCATTACGCAGGGTATTTAGAAAATCGGACTCGATTTTCTCTGGGTCATCACAACCCACTACATCAAACTTCTTACCATGCTGGTGTACACCAAGCACAATCCAACCTCCTGATGTGTTAGAGAAAGCTGATACCGTTTCCCAAACATCATTAGGAAGTTTATTCTGGGCTGTCTTCATTTCGAAATCATCCCATTCTATCTCATTGATTCGTTTTTCAAGCTCTTCTTTTGTCATTGTTCCTTATAGTTTATCGCCTAAATAAGGGCAAAATTACGAAAATAAATACAAAATGCCAAAGATTTGAGGATTATTTTCAAGCTATCGTCCAAAAACAAACACTTTTATGTCACTTCTCTGATAACGTACAGCATTTACTTAGCCTTCCACCAATTTCGCTAAAAGCTCTGGTGTCACAAATTGGTGCATCACTGTCACACTTTTTTGTTCTGCGAATTTGCACGACATTGTCTTGCTTATTAAAGTCGGCAAGTTTTCTGCCATCTGAGGATAAAGTCTATAAAATTTCCTTGCCCATTTGAACATTGTGGTTGTCAACCCCCTTTCTATTCACTCGTTCCTCCAATTTCTTTAGTAACTTCGTTCCGTACTCGAGTGCTTTGAATAAAAATAGCAAAATGCCTACTTCTTTATAGGGAATTGCCTATAGGACTTTGGAGATATTTTTCTATCTTTGCAGCGCAAATACATAGTTCAACCTTTAAAACAACAGTAATGATGAGCAAAAACAGATGGATGACATTCGTTTTCACTTGCCTTTTCCTGCTAACTTGCAGCCTATCTGCGTCAGCGAAAAGCAAGCAACCTATAGAACGTGGAATGACCAAGCAGCAAGTTACCGCTATCTTGGGCAAGCCTAAGACGACTAGTTTCAATGAACTGGGCGACAAGTGGATGTATGAAGGATGGAAAGGTAGTTTAGTGGGAGGTGACCAAGTCAGAACCTACGTGGCATTCGACACGACAGGCAAAGTGATAAGATACGAGGAGCAGATTTATAATCCTTCCCCGTCAGAAGCCAATGCAAACCATCCTCATCCTGGCATCACTCCCGGCTATGCTCCCATGCCTTACCCAGATGGTGCTTATTGCTTGAGCGACGCTGCCTTCTCCATCCTTTGCAAGAAGGTAAAAGAGGCTAGTTTCGACAAGGACAAGAAAAACTTGATAGAGGTGGCAAGTCTAGGATGCTATTACTCTTGCCAACAATGCGCCCAAATCCTCAAGATCTTCTCCTTCGACAGCGAGAAGACGAATGCCCTCAAACTGATGGCACCACGCATCGTTGACCCACAGAACGTACACGTCATCTGCCAGCAGTTTACCTTCGATGACGGCAAGAAACAAGCAGCAAGACTAGTGAGGGGGAACTACTAGTGCACATATTGGTTTTCGGATATATCTTACTAAATAATTCAAGAGAGGGTGTATCACATTCAAAAATATGACACACCCTCTTAGACATTTATCAGCAGATATTCAAGACATAGTTAGCCTTAAGGAACATTATCATCTAAAGATTGGCTTTAAAAATACTCTTCTGCACCAAGGGCATCAAAAGAAAGATGGTCATCCAAGCCAGCCAAGCTACCAATGATAGTTTCATTTTGAGGCAAATCCTTTTCCTCCACAAAACATGGTGTATATTCCACATTTGCTTTCTATCTCATACACATTCTTATGAGAAGGAAAAGTCATTGTGGACAGAATTCAAATTTCAGCACCAAGTTTTTCTCTTTTCTATTTTCTTCTACGGACTTTATAAGTCTATAAGTACCAGTATGAAAAACATGCTTAAAAGATTTCAAACGAAAACTAAACTCCAAAGAGTCATTGGCATTAATTCCATAAGAAATTGCCTCCCAAACATTTCCTTTCCTCTTTATAGGAACCCACAGTTCCCCTTCCTTTCTTTCTATATGGTATTCTGTCCCCGTTGCATGACCTTTATTGGTATTATTTACAATATAGTAATACACGACACTGTCTTTTGAAGTTATATATTTTTTGCCCGTCGCCAACTTCAAATGTATAGTGGTATCTCTCTTTACATCTGTCGTAAGATTTTCATTTCCTCTCATATCCTTATTTTTTTCTGCCACTGAAAAACAGCAGCAGAAAAAAAACAAAGGGATAAACATTAAGTATTTTCTCATTCTAATACCTTTCTATATTTAACTCTCTCAAAATATTGCCAGCCTTAGAGAATACTGCTATACTTTTATCTGTTGCTGTAAAACCATGAATTATACCAACAGTTAATCGAGTTTTCTTACTTGATATATAAGTATATACGATTCCACCACTATCACCATGGTCACACGTTAATGAAGCCGAAGTCAAATCTGTAAGGACTGCGTTTCCGTTGTCATCCACTTTTGTAAAATTCGTACTTAGGATTTTACCACCAGAATGCCCAGTATATGCTCCCCACTTATTAACAAATGTTCCTACGCCAGGCGAACTAACAAGCTTAGATAAAACCGCATTATAATCACCATTTATGGCATTTGAAGGTATCAAATCTGTTTCTAGTCTAGGTATAAAAGCGGCATCTACAGTTCCTTTTTGTATTACTTTATCACTATATCCAAATATATCGTCATTATAATACGCAATTCGATTTGTGACACTTACAACATGCCCAGCCGTAACCATACCAACTCGTCTATTTCCATCAAGTTCCCTCGCACTAAATCCAAAGCTGCCATATATGCCTGGATTAGTAATGTCTAATCCTAACTTATAACCAGGACAGACATATACTTTACTAGAAGCTGCCTCTTCAATTTTCCCTGTTTCTATGAACTTAATTGCAGGGTGTTTAAAGAAAGTACTAAACAACGAAACCACAAAATTGTTTTTATGCACAAGGCATATATCAATTTTATTTTCTTGTTCATTAATCCCGAACCCTGCAACTTCTCCCTTCAATAAGGTTGGAATACGATGAATATTATCATTCAAATAATGCATTATGTGAGTTAGCTTCTGATATGAAAACTGACATTTTTTAAAACGTAAAAGAGGGCTATTACTAATTTTTCTTATAGCATTTACCGATGTCAAAGAATCACCTGTAAGAAGTATTGTTAGTGTTCCATCCTCGTTTATAATAGAACCACCGAAAAACTCCGGGTATTCTTCATTACCATCAGTTTCTCCTCTCGTTAAAACCTTGAATCTTTCAAGTAAAGAAGAATTCAATTGATTTGCATTTTCTTGTACACATTCATCGCTTTCTAGCGCAGACATCTTACTAGAAGAAGCCTGGGAAAAGCCTTCTTCTTCATTCGTACATGCAACAAAACATATTATCAAAATTAAACTTATAAATAATTGCTTCATATTCATAACGTTTAAAAGAACACCTACTCTATTTAGCTTTTCGGCATCTGCTCCTTTTAAAAAAGTTTGGTCTTTGTTTTTTGAAATATCACACACTCATTGTACCAACAAATACAGAATTGCCGATAGTCACAACAATAGTATAAGTACCAACAGGTAAATCACCAACATCTTGTGAGATTATTTTCTCACCATCAATTACATCAGCAGACATTAACACAACATTACCATTAGCATCATAGATATTTATTTGAACTTGCCCCACGAAACGGCTAATCTTTATCATCAGTGTCGATGCTTCCTGCTCTGCCGTAACACATTGTGCTAAAGAGCGCGCATAAATATGAGTCCCCTTTCTATGCATAGGAATACTCTTTGCTGCAGGAAAACAATTTGCTTTTACTTGGCTAGAAGTAAAAAGCAAAAATAGCAGAAACGAAATTACCAATTTTACTTTTTTCATAACTCATACAATTTAGATGTTATAAATTCTTGGGTGCAAAATTACAATCTTTTTCTATACGATGTCATCAAAACGGGTCTATTATTTATTCACCTCGAAAAGTATGTATATTTTTAAAAATCAATAGTTTTCAATTATCCCCCCACATTCAAAAGGTCTAAAACTAACTTTTCATCACCTACGTTTAAAAGTTTTCTATATAGTTACGCAGCGAGAAATGTTCATTTTTGATACCAACTTTATCTTTATACAAGAACAATTTCTGTTTGATTGCCTTTTCACTTATACAATAAACCGAAGCCAATGCTTTTTGAGACAATTTTAAACGCAAAAGCATCATTAGACGTAAATCGCTCTTTGAGAGATTTGGATGTTGCTGTTTAAGTCTTGTCACGAATAAATCTTCTACACTATCCAAGAATACTTCTATTTCTTTCCAATCATCTTCCGATAATATAATGCGTTTATTCGCATTCGAAGCATAAGAACCCAATCTTTCTACTACATCTATTTGTTTCTGTAGATAATTTCGCATTATTGATAACTGTACCTCTTTATGCGAAAGTTCTTTTTGATGCAATTTCTTCAACATTTGTTGTTTTTGACAATATATTTCTCGCTCATGCTCTAAACGAACAAGCGATTGTTTCCTATATGACTTGTAAACATATAAGACAAATGAGATTATTAGAAAACCTAAAAATATAGTTAAAGCAAATACACATCGCTGCATCTTCGCTTCACCTTGTATTTTAGCCTTTTCACTTTCTTTTCTCAAGAGCGAAGTATAATAAGAAGTCTTGTCTCGCAATGCCGTCTGATACATTTCTTCCAAACATTGGTATGCTGAATCATTACAAACTTTTGCAGTTTCATAATCTAATGATTTCATAGCAGCTTGACTTTGGAAATAGAATACAGAATAACGATCTTCTGCCGTTATAGGAGAGCTAGATTTCAAAATTTCCCAAGCTTGTTTTAGAGAATCAACAGCCATATAAGCAGAAGCCAATGCAAGCTGACAAGAAAATATTTTGCCATGTTGTAAGTCATAAGCTTGACGAGCATAAAACAAGCAACTATCTTTTTCGCCTAAATCCTCAAATATGTTTGATAAATCCTGAGCAACAGCAGACATCAAAACACTATTTCCAGAACGTCTTGCTATTTTTTGAGCAATTTTTCCCTCTTCCAATGCTCGTTGCAAACTATCTACATACCAGAAGTTCTCACAAAGTTGCACATGCACTGCGACTTCATTATGTATTGTAACATCGGGTATTTCATCATACATCTTTACCAAAGTCTTTGCATAATTCAAAGCCTTATAAGGAGCCAAACGCTCCTCGACTTCTATCAGTTTACTCAAAGCTAGACATTTTACTTCCTGATTATGAAGACTATCAGAAATATAATACGATTTTTCCAAACAAGCCTTCGCTTGTTCTAAACTATCAACAAGTAAACAATATTTTCCCATGTAATTTAAACATAAAGCATATAGAGAATCTTCTTGATGTTTTTCATACCAATTATATGCAATTCGAATCAAGGAATCGTTATCCACATCCAATCCCGACTTATCTTGTGCCATATAATATACAAGAGCATATTTTGCCATATCCTCTTCCGACAGTTTGCTTTTATCGATACGATTCAATATAGCCAAAGAACTATCTGTGGTAAATTCTGCTAACCTATAAGCATGATTCAACACCTTCTTATGACTTTGGTGACAAGATACAAACACCGAAGCCATCACAAAAGCGAATATAATATATAATGATACTTTTCTCATTTAATAATAAATTTAGACCTTGCAAAGATACGACATTATTTACTAATAGCAGAAAGTTTCGAGTCTAAATTATATATAGCAACCATAAATCTGGCTACCTAATATCAACTCGACCAGCTTTAGCTTTTTATCTCGGCAGAGCAACTTTTTGCCCTCTGCTAGGGCAATTTTATGCCCTAGGCAGACAAAGAAATCTCCCTAAGCTGCCGATTTTCACAAGCCTGTGGCCAGGCGACAAGAGGATAACAATGAAAAATTCAAATAGAAATCACCATTTTAAGTTTCACCCTTCACCATTTCACACTAACATATTAAAACACAGATAGATACAAAGGCTTTCCATTTTTCAAGGGTTCACCTAGGCTTCACATCCCTTGGTGAAGCCTAGGTGAACCCTTTAGCTGCTGCTTTCACCCTCGCAACCCCAGTGTTTATAGGCATTTCAGAAGAAAAGGTGAAGGGTGAAACCATTTTCGCAGTATTCTACGTGAAACACGAATTTTGTCTGCTTTTCATGGTTTTGTAACAAATTAATAGTATCTTTGCAACCGAATTTAAAACATGTTACAATTATAAAGCAAAGAAGACTATGAACAAATTCTTCAAACTCATCTTCGTGCTTTGCGCCATCTGGGGTTTCACACAGGCACAAGCACAACCTGCCCGACCTAAACTCGTGGTGGGACTGGTAGTTGACCAAATGCGATGGGATTACCTCTATCGCTATCAAGATCGTTATTGCGAGGGCGGATTCAAGCGTCTGCTGAACGAGGGATTCAGCTACGAGAACTGTCGCATCCCTTATATCCCTTCTGTCACCGCCATCGGTCACACCTCTATCTATACAGGCTCCGTGCCTTCCATCCATGGCATCGCTGGCAACAACTTCATGAAGGACGGCAAGAAGACATACTGCACTGAGGACAACACCGTGAAACCAGTTGGTTCCAACGGCAAGGCGGGCATGGAATCTCCACGCAACATGTGGTGTACCACCATCGGCGATGAACTTCGCATCGCCACCAACGACCGCAGCAAGGTAATCGGCGTTGCCATCAAGGACCGTGCCGCCATCCTCCCTGCCGGTCATCATGCCAATGGTGCCTACTGGTTTGACCCAGAGGCTGGCAAGTTTATCACCAGCAGTTTCTATATGGACAAGTTGCCTGCATGGGTGAACAACTTCAACAAGCAGAACTTGCCTAAGAAGTATCTCTCCGAGAAATGGAACACCCTCTACCCTATCGACACTTACAAGCAGAGCACTGCCGACGACACCAACTATGAATGGGAAGTGAAGCCTGGCGTAAAGCCTGTTCTTCCACTCGCCCTCCCATCCTTGCATAAGAAGTATGGCTACGACATCTTGCGCAGCACTCCTTTCGGCAACAGTTATACCCTGGAGATGGCAAAGGCGGCTATCGCAGGCGAGAATCTCGGTGGTGGCAATGAGACTGACTTCCTCGCCGTAAGTTGCTCTTGCACTGATGTCATCGGCCACCAGGTAGGTCCTAACGCCGTGGAGATAGAAGACACCTATCTCCGCTTGGACAAGGACTTCGCTGATTTCTTCAATTATCTCGACCAGAAGGTGGGCAAAGGCAACTATACCGTGTTCCTCAGTGCCGACCATGGTGGCATGAACAATGCCCAGTTCCTGCTCGACCGCCGCATTCCTGCCGGCGACTGGAACACCAAGACCGCCCAGAAGGAACTGAACGAGATGCTCAAGGCAAAGTATCCTTCAGCAGACAAGCTCGTGACATGGGTATCCAACTATCAGGTGTTCTTCGATACCCAGAAGATCGACTCCCTAGGTCTCGACTATGCAGCCATCAAGCAAGATGCGGTCAACCTGCTGAAGAAAAACAAGATGGTACAGTATGCTTGCGACATGGAGAAAGCCTCCATCGAAAGCATACCTGAGGAAATCAAATATCGCATCATCAATGGTTACAACCGTGAGCGTAGCGGTGGCGTACAAGTCATCCTGAAACCTGCCCACTACAGCAACGGCATGAAGGGTACCACCCACGGAGCATGGAATGGCTACGACACCCATATCCCTTTGGTTTTCATGGGATGGGGAATCCAACATGGCGCAAGTACAAAGCCTGTCTATATGACCGACATCGCCCCAACCGTATGTGCATTGCTTCACATCCAAGCACCTAATGGTTGCATCGGCGAGCCGATCTTCTAAATCTAAAAGCCTCGCAAGAAACAAGCAATGTTCTTGCGAGGCTTTTTAAGTATTCTATACTTTATTCTTCATTCATAATCTTCATATATTCCTCGTAGGAGATATATCTGCCACCCATAGACTTGAGGTGAGGAGTCTCCAATTGGCAATCAATCATCTTGCCACCATTTTTCTGCAAGAATCGAGCCAAGAAGATAAGAGCAAGTTTGGAAGCCGAAGGTACCAACGAGAACATACTCTCACCGATAAAAGCCTTGCCAATCGTCACGCCATAAAGACCACCTACTAATTTGCCCGTCTCATCATCCCAAACCTCTACACTCGCCGCAAAGCCTTGGTCGTGGAGTTCGGTATAAGCCTTAATGATATTCTCGCCTAACCAAGCACCTTCCTCGTTGATACGTCCCTGTGCCTCGCTGCATCCTCGTATTACTCCCTCAAAATCCTCATTGATCCCCACAGAATACTTGCCCTTGTTCATGAGGGTTCGCATGGAATGACTCACGTGTATTTCTTCTGGGAAGATAACGAAACGTTGCATCGGACAATACCAAAGGATGTCTTTCTGGTCACGGAAGCTGTACCAAGGGAAGATACCATTGCTATAGGCAAGGAGCAAACGATCGATATTCAAATCACCGCCAATGGCAAAGCAACCGTCAGGGTCTCCCAAATGAGGGTCGGGAAAGTAAATCTCATCAGAAGATTCATCTATCTGAACTACCATATTTCTTAAAAATTAAAGATTTATAGGAAAGCATGGAGTTAAGCCAACACCAATTCCTTGCCATCGAAGTCAACGACCGCCTTGCCGCCCTTCTTCAACTTACCGAAGAGCAGAGCCTTCATCAAGAGAGGTTTCAGGCGATTGCCGATGACACGATCCATCTCACGAGCACCATACTCCTTGGTGAAGCCCCACTTCAAAAGTTGCTCACGAGCCGCATCGGTCATATCCACAAATACGTTCTTCGCTTCCAACTTATCATCGAGCAGACCAAGTTTCTTATCTAGAATCAACTCTGCCATCTTCTTATCCATGTCATTGAACACGACGGTATCAGAAAGACGGTTGATAAACTCTGGCTTGAAGGTCTTCTTCACTTGGGCAAGCATCGCCTCGCCACGACTCACGCCGCCACCAAAGCCTACACTAGCCTGAGAAGCATATTGAGCACCGGCATTCGAGGTCATGATGAGGATGACATTGCGGAAGTCAGCCTTCTGTCCCTTGTTATCGGTGAGTCGAGCATAGTCCATCACCTGCAAGAGGATATTATAGATGTCGCTATGCGCCTTCTCTATCTCATCGAGCAAGAGCACGCAGTTAGGTGTCTTGCGGATGGCATCTGTCAAGAGACCACCATCCTCATAGCCCACATAACCCGCAGGCGAACCGATGAGCTTAGCCACGGTATGTTTCTCTGTGTATTCCGACATATCAAAGCGCACCAGTTCGATGCCCAGCTCCTTGGCGAGCACACGAGCCACCTCCGTCTTACCCACTCCCGTAGGACCTACGAAGAGCAGCGAAGCCATCGGCTTGTCGTCATCCACCAGTCCAGCCTTGGCCATCATCACAGCCTCCACCACTTTATCCACAGCCTTATCCTGACCATAAATCTTGTCGAGCATACGCTTTTGGAGTGTTGCCAAGGCATCATTATTGTCGTCCTTGATGGCGGCAGCATCTATCTTGCACACCTTGGTGAGAATCTGTTGGATAATCGCCTTGGTCACATAAGAGCGTTGGCGATTGGCAGGATGCACCTCCATATAGGCACCCGCCTCGTCTATCAAATCGATCGCCTTATCAGGAAGATACCTGTTGGTGATATACTTGGCACTGGCATGAACGGCATATTCCAAGGCATCCTTGCGGTAGATCACCGTATGGAACTTATTGTACTTATACTGCAAGCCCTCCAGTATCTTGATAGCCTCCTCCTCGGTAGGTTCCTTGATGTCTATCTGCTGGAATCGGCGCACGATGCCCTTGCTTTGGGCGATGTAGCGGTTGAACTCCTCGTAAGTGGTGGAACCGATGAATCTGATGTCGCCAGCCTCCAAATATTGCTTGAGCATATTGGAAGCATCAGGTCCGCCATCAGAGCCACGGCCTGCGCCCATAATCGTATGTATCTCATCGAGATAGATAATGGTGTTGCCTTCCTTTGAAGCCCCTTCCATCACCATCTTGATACGTTTCTCGAAGTCGCCACGATACTGGGCACCAGCTAGCATTTGTGCAATGTCCATGCTATAGATGCGAGCACCTTTCAGACGCTTTGGCACTTGGTTCTCATTGATGAGCTTGGCAAGACCATATACCAAGGCGGTCTTGCCCACACCCGGTTCACCGATATGCAGAGGATTGTTTTTCTCTGCACGACAGAGCACCTGGATGGTACGGTCGAGTTCTTGCTCACGTCCGATGAGCGGATTGTGCTGCTCCACCAAGTCGGAGATGCAAGTCACGAGTTGGTGCCAGTCGCTCGGTTGTCGGCTTCTTCCTTCCTCGTCATCATAGTCGTCATCGTAATCCTCGTCGTCATAGTCATCAATGCCCATGTTAGCCTCAGCCGCCGGTCCTTCGAGAGGATAGTAACTATCCACGCTGGCGATGAACTCACCTTGTCGGTCGCCCACGTTCTTGCAGAGCAGATAGGCAGCCTCTGAGTTTTGCAAGCCAAACATCGCCTGCACGAAATGAGGCACGTTGACTTGTCGTCTATCAGCCGCAGCAGCCAAGGCGCAAGCCGTGCCAAACATGGTCTTGAAGAGCGAAGAAGGTTCCGGCAGATATTTCACCGAAGAAGGCACACGCTCTTGCTTGGCGAGCCATCCCACCAAGTCTTCGTGCATCTTCAGGGCATCCACGCCTTCCTCTTGAAGTGCCTGACAGAACGCATACTGTCGCAAGAGAGACAGAAGCATGTGCTCAGGCATCACGAACTCATGGTCGAAGAACCGAGCTTGCTTCATCGCATCGTCCATCAAAACACTCATATATCGGGTTAATCCCATACTGTCCATTCTGTTGTTTTCCTTTCTTTTCTATTTTATTCTGGCATATAAGTCAATTTCAGCGGATACTTTTGGGAGCGAGCTTGCTCCATCGCTTTCTCCACCTTGCTCTTGGCGATGTCATAACTATAGGATCCCACCACGGCTTTCTCCTCATGGTGTACCTTGAGCATGATCGCCTCTGCCTCAGCTTGCGACTTGAAGAAGACGGTTTCGAGGATTTGCACTACGAAATCCATCGGTGTGAAGTCATCATTGAACATCATCACCACGTAACGTCCCGGTTCTTTCAGTCGAGTCTTCTGGCGTTCACGAATTGCAGTTTGTTCTTGAGCCATATTGTTTATCTTTTTACTTCTTGTAAGCGTTGGTAATCTCTACTACATAAACATCGTGGAAACCGCCCTTGGCACCATACCACTGCAAGAGGCTCTTGTCGAGGAACTTCTCGGCGGTCATGCTGTCCTTGTAGAGTTTGCGGCATTCCAAGGTAAGGCGAGCCTGCTCGAAACCGATGCAGCCATGCTCCGTCTCCACAGGAACCAAGCCAGTCTCCTTCGCCTTATCGAAATCACGTCCCGACTTGGAGCCACAGAAGTTATATATCTTTCTAGCCTCCTCGCTATTTCCGAGGAAAGAGAGGGTCATGAAATCATTCTCCTCGATGATGCCGTGGGTGAAACGCTCCGGACGGATAAATACCACAGCCACCGGCTTGTTCCAGAGCCATCCCAGGCAGCCCCAAGAGGCGGTCATCATATTGAATTTCTCCTTATTGCCGGCGCAAACCAGCATCCACTCCTTACCAATAGTCTCGAAGACATTATCATTCAGTTCTTTTACGTTGATTTTCTCCATTTTATCTGTTCCTTTCTTTTTATTTACTAATAGTTTTAATGATGAAATCATACAGCATTCAACAAAAGCCATGCCAATTCTTTGCCGAAGGCTGCTCATATCAGTTGCAAAGATACAAGAATAATCTGAAAAAGCAAATGATTCTCCAAGAAAATCGCAAAATAGATAGGAATAGATTGTATCTTGCTCCAAACAATTGGCGTGAAAGCCACTCTCGATTTTACCCTTCACCTTTTCGCCGGGAACCCCTGTGTTTATTGGCATTCCAAGGGGTGAAGGGTGCCGCTAACCCTTCACCTCTCAAAACCCCAGTGTTTATCGGCATTTCGGGCGAAAAGGTGAAGGGTGAAGGGTAAAATGCAAATTCGCAGTTCGAAACATCTTAGTATAGTCTTCAACAGAGGTAATTGAAGTTGCCGGAAGAGTTACTATCTGTTTTTAGAAGACATTGCTTCTAAGACCACACATCAGCTGTTGTGCGGTTGCACATCAACTGTTGTGCGCATGTCGCCCAGCTGTTGTGCACGTGTATCTCAGCTGATGTGCAGTCTCTTTTAATAATTTTGCTTTTCTTTGTACCAAAAAGAGATGTCCCCCACGTATTCTTATTTTTGTACAAACAAAGGGGAAGTAATCACAATTTTACTGCCAACCAAACATCTACCCACAACATTTTTAGATAATTTCTCTCTTTTTTGATACAATTTTCAGAAATAATCACTATCTTTGCAACCGTAATCCTTGCAGAAAGCCCACGATTGGGCTAAGGTGGGGATACATATACATAAATAAAGGCGTAACTGACGCTTTGGTTTTGACGATTCGTGAATCTCGCAAGTTCCAATTAAGTTGTCAAGAACAAAGCAATGGGGACGCCCTACAGGGTGTATTATATACAGCCCTCTTTGGCTTCGAGCAATATGCTCGTTGGTAGGGAGGAGAAATTATATACACATCTACGTGGGGCTTTCAGCATTGCTCGTTTCGACAACTTGGGCAATGCGAGAGCCTACGAATCGTGGAACGAGCATCAGGGCTGGCTCCACGTTTTTTTATGTATATACATAATATAAATATAGCAACCGCCAATTGGGGAGTCGTTGGCATATATTTTTAACAATTATATGAAAAGAATTCTCTTTCTGTTAACTCTATGCGGTCTCTTTTCATTGGGAGTATCTGCAAAAAGTAAGTTAAAAACTGCCTACCGCAATTTATTGATTTATGCGTATGCAGAATCTTCCATCGAAGATGACAACATCAAGTTAGAAATTATCAATGGTTCCTTGTATGCAACCAACAAGACCAAGAAAACTATCTTCTTGGATTTATCACAGTGTTTCATCGGCATCAACGGCAATTCCAGTCCTATGTATGATGAGAACCAAGGCAAAAGCAAGAAATCCAAAAAGGGAATAACAACTTCTACAGATGTATTCCTCACCATTGCGCCTTCGCTTGGCGACAAACAAGAGGCAACTTTCATACGTAGCTTGACACCTTTTGTCTGGGGAAATTACACAACTACAGAAACCCCTCTCAGTACAGATTTCTTTGGGAATGTCAAAGGTGGCGAATTAACAAAGGCTGACAAAAACTTATTCAACGTACTTAACGACTTGGCGGAAAAAGCCAAAGCTGCCGACCCCAAAAAGAAACAATACATAGGAACTGCATCATGCCATCTTACAGAAGACGAAAGCATCCAGACAATCTCCGTTTCCATAGCATATGCTTTTAACAAGAGAACAGAAGATTGGACTAACTGCCAACTTTCCACATGGGTCAGCGATGTTATATTGGCTCCTTACTATGTAGAAATGCCAGAAGACGTCAAAAACAAGAAAGGCTTTGGAGTTAAAGAACAAAAGCCTGCTATCATTCATGTAAAAGCAGAATGGCCTTTTGAGAAAGACAACAAAAAGCCAACAGGTTTATGCTCTGACTGGGAAGGCAATTACAAGAAAGGTACATTCACATTAGTATGTCCTAGCCCTTCCAAAGCTGACAAGAGCTTTTCTTCATACCTGAAAGGTACACTCAGAAATGTCCTTACTGGGACTAACGCTCCGCTTGACCGAAAATATTATGAATCCGTATATCAATTTGACGGCGAAAATTCCGACTGGGGAGAAATGAATTTTGTTGATGATATCAACAAGACAATGCAAGCAAAATAAAAAGCACTTAATCCCCTATTACCAAACTTTTTTGGCAACAGGGGGTTAAGTCCATAAATAATGAAGGACATGGACAAAACGCTTACTATATTTTTATTATTCTTAAACAGTATCGGCTTATTTGGGCAATCCATGAGTTCCCGAACCCAATCTGCCATTGAATCGATTAGAGAAGGCTACATTCTTCATGGAATTGAAGAGCTCAAAAAATCTGTTCTAGAAAATGATGTCAACGCTCAGTTTTTTATGGGAAGATGCTATGAAAATGGTATCGGGGTAAAGCAGAACTACCAAGAAGCCTTTAAACTATACCGAAAAACCGCAGAAAGAGGACTTCCTGACGCAATGTATCATCTTGCATCTTTTTATCAGAAAGGCTTATCTGGTGAAAAGGATTACATCAAAAGTGAGGAGTGGCTCTCTAGCTACAACAAGAAAGGTGGGGTCTGTAAACTGCCAAATATCGTTGATTTATACAACGAGGGACTGAAACACCCAGAGAAGTACTTATTGGGCATTAACGAAAAAGATGAGACTAAACAAAAAGTCCCTGGCTACAACCCCAATGTCACCAACAACATTACCATAGTACAGCAAGTCGCCCCAACTGTCGTAAATACGCCATTTTCAAGTACAGAAACATCGGAAGGCAATAATCATAGAATATCAGATATTGATACTACAATCCCAACAACACCTCAAAAGAATGAAAACACGTTTGTACTAATCATAGCCAACGAGAACTACAGAAAAGAAGTTAGCGTCCCATTTGCAGGTAATGACGGAAACTCGTTTGAACAATATTGCCACAAAACTTTAGGAGTACCAAAGACGAATATCCATACAGTATCGGATGCGACACTCAACGAGATGCGACACGAGATAAAATGGCTTCAAGATATCATATCCGTATATAAAGGAGATGTAAAAATTATCTTCTACTACGCAGGTCACGGCATCCCTGACGAACAAAGTAAGACTGCATACCTGCTCCCAATTGACGGTTATGGTTCTGATGTCAGCACTGGCTATTCTCTTACCAACCTTTACAACAATTTAGGAAATGTAACGTCAAAATCTGTCATAATATTTTTGGACGCCTGCTTTAGTGGAACCAATCGTGACGGGAACATGCTCACCGCAGCACGTGGTGTTGCAATTAAAACAAAAGTTAGCTCCCCCAAAGGCAACATGCTTACCATCACAGCCGCCCAAGGAGATGAGACGGCCTACCCATACAAAGAGGAAGGTCACGGTCTCTTCACCTACTACCTCTTGAAGAAACTTCAAGAAACGAAAGGAAATGTTACATTAGGCGAACTTGGCGATTATATTCAAACACAAGTAAGACGCCAATCCGTGGTTACCAATGGCAAGATTCAATCACCTTCCATCCTAGTTTCTCCCAACATTGGCAATAGCTGGAAAAGTTGGAAACTGAAATAAATCTAATTTGTTTCAGAATCACCTATTTAGAGTTATTAATACAACAACGAAAATGGGCGATTTTTTACCCATATCCATGTTTTTTATGAGATATGGGTAAAAAATCGCCCATTTTTACAATTATTCACTAAACAGGTCATCTGCCATAACCTCACTCTGCACCCTATTCCAATAGGCATTATGCACTACCCCATAAGTGGTAACCATCG
>ERZ1034626.138-NODE-138-length-50963-cov-62.493380_pt1 | contig 50963 bp, 45 predicted proteins | sample MGYA00520652_ERZ1034626 | MGnify/ENA primary metagenome ERZ1034626 (study PRJEB33766, sample SAMN09781765) | gut metagenome | biome: gut microbiome | host: Homo sapiens | place: Madagascar | study: EMG produced TPA metagenomics assembly of the PRJNA485056 data... | reverse complement strand
CTGTAATTGTCATAACTGTCATTTTGTTTCAAATTATTCCCCATTTTCCTTGCGAATACGATATTTTTTCACTACTTTTGCAATCAAAATTCACAATAGTGTGAAAACGACATCATAATTTCATTTATATGCCAGAATTCATTAACCCACGTGTCGATTGGGCTTTCAAGCGCATTTTCGGCACAGAAGACACCAAGGAGTGTCTTATTACGTTCCTCAACGGAGTATTTGAGGGCGAGTTTGTAATCAAGGACGTGAAGCACCTCAAGACGGAGCAGACACGTCATCAAAAGCGAGAGCGAGGAGTCATCTTCGATGTGGCGTGCGAGACCGACGACGGGAGACACATCATCGTGGAGATGCAGAAGAAGGAGCAGCGATATTTCGTGGACCGTGCGCTTTACTACTCCGCCAAGGCGATAGTGGAGCAAGCCAAGCCTGGCGAGTGGGACTTCCACCTGACACCTGTCTATACCGTGTGCTTCATGGACTTCATCGCCGAAACTGGCATCCCTTGCCAATTCCGAACCGACATCGGCTTCGGATTGCTCGAAGAGGAAGGTTCTATACTAGATGAGCCGACCGAGCTACTAGGTTGCGGCTCAAAGGGGCAAGGCGAGCAACTGGGATGTGACGCAAAGACGCAAGGCGAGCAACTGAGATGTGACGCAAAAGAGCAAGCAAGCCAGCTTGTGCCTCGCAAGCGCAGAAAGAAAAAGGAATCCAAGGCTAAGGCTTGGAAGCTTTCAGGCTTGCGATATGGCTTCGAGAAGATGAGAGTGGTATTCTTGCAGTTGCCGCTCTTCGAGAAGAAGGAGCCAGAGTGTATGGATATATTTGATTGTTGGATTTACGTATTGAACAATATGGAGCATTTGAAAGAAATACCATTCTTGGACAAGTACCCCGTCTTCCGAAAGTTGGCGGCGATAGGTGATCTGCAGAAGCTCACCCCAGAGGAGCGTGAGTACTACGAGTACGACATCAAGGTGATGCGCGACCTCTATGCCACCGACAAGTGGGAGAAGGAGAAGAGACGCATGGCAAGAGAGAAAGCTTGGTCTGAAGGAAGAACTGAAGGACGAGCTGAAGGACGAGCTGAAGGAAGAGCTGAAGGAAGAGCTGAAGGAAGAGCAGAAGGCATGTTAGAAGTAGCCAAGAATCTTCTTTCAATGCACTTGCCTATCATGCAAATCATGCAAGCAACAGGTTTGACCCAAGAGCAAATCAATCGTTTGAAGAACTAAGCCTTGTCACGATTTGCAAGGTAATAACATAAAGAGACAAGCAAGAAAAAAAAGGCACATATTTCCCCCTTTCTCTTGCTTGTTACATTTATTTTTCAAATTATTCCCCATTTCTCTTACATATCCGAAAAATAAAATGTACTTTTGCAGCCGTGTGATGATTATATCGCACGAACCCGATGATTAACAATTTAAAAGAAAGGAATATATGGGAAAACCATTGGGAAACATGGCGACAGTCTTCGGAGTAGCTGAGTGTGACGGCATCACGATTGTAGCGTTAATAACAGGATTCCTCGGAACAACGACTTTAGCTTATATGGGTAATAAAACTTTAAAAATGAGACAATTATGACTGGATTCGCAATAACAATGACTGGAATCGCAATCTTTGGTGTCGCACTTGTAATATGGAGCAATACCAAGAGCGGCGAGAAATGGCTTCGCGAGCTATAAGCGCTAAAAACAAGCAAGAGAAAAAGGGCACATATTTCCCCTTTTCTCTTGCTTGTTTCATTTATTTTTCAAATTATTCCCCATTTCTCTTGCATATCCGAAAAATAAAATGTACTTTTGCAGCCGTGTGACAATTATGTCGCACTATTTTGATTATTAACAATTTAAAAGAAAGGACAAAACATGGGAAAACCATTGAAACCAGCTTGGCGAGAGACCCCAATACTCTATGGTGAGGACGCTCGCAGATTCATGAAGAGAATGGAGAATCCTCCGAAAATCAGCAAGGAACGCATTGAAGAGATCAAAAGATTTGGCGATGCTGCAATGAGCGTTTTTGAAGGACCTAAATTTTAAACTCTGATAACAATGAGAATGACAGAACAAGAGTTCCAAAGTAGATACAGAATACTTATTTTGGAGCCAACAATGAATGTGGAAACTTTTCATTGCGGAGACGAAGATTTGGACGACTTCATCGTGCATGAGGCTAATTTTTATGGAGTGGCAAGAATTGCCGTGACATACATTGTTATGGATTGTCAGGAAAACAATAAGGTTGTTGCTTATTTTAGCTAGGCAAACGACAAGTTATCTGTGAGTGATTTTTCGAGCAATAGCGAGTTTAACAGATTTCGCAAACACCGATTTGTGCATGAGAAACGACTGCGTAGTTACCCTGCGGTAAAGCTATGCAGATTAGGAGTATCAAACGCATTGCGAGGTACAGGTATCGGTAGTATCTTGTTGAGCTTTATGATTCGCTTGTATTCTCGTAGCAGTCGAGCAGGCTGTAGATTTCTAACAGTGGATGCATATCAAAGTGCAGTTCCATTCTATGCGAAGAACGACTTTTTGCCTTTGTCCAACAGGGATACCAGTTCTTATACAAAAATGATGTACTTCGACTTGGGGACTATGGCAGACGATGGCGAAGATGCAATAACTTCACGAAAAATATAACAATTCAAGCAAGAGAAAAAGGGCACATATCTCCCCCTATTCTCTTGCTTGTTTCATTTATTTTTCAAATTATTCCCCATTTTCCTTGCTCATTCCGACAATTTTCCGTACCTTTGCATAAGGTATGCTGCACTCGGCAAAGCCCACAAGTAAACTTGATGCTTTGCTCTCGTATTGCAATACCTTTGCTATCAAAGAAGATAAGAAATATCAACTAAAAACGAAATAACGATATGAATATCAAGAAATTTACCCCCCACAAATGGAAGCATAACATTTAGGGACATCTTGAATCGATTCAGAAACGAGTCGATTACAGAGCGTGCCAAAGGTGCAAAGTTTGAGAAATTAATCAAGCGATGGTTTCTTACAGACCCAGAGTATGCGAACATTTTGGGGAAAGTTTGGCTTTGGGAAGAATTCCCTGGCAAACAGAGTATGGGGGGAGGTGACTTAGGTATTGACCTCGTTGCGAAAACAGAAGATGGCAAGTATTGGGCAATTCAATGTAAGTGTTATAAGAAGGATGCTGTCATCAACAAACAACTTGTAGATTCTTTTATAGCTAATGCAAATCGTCATTTTGAAGATGAGGATTTGCATACATGTCAATTTGACAAACTCGTATGGGTGTCAACCACTTCACATTGGGGAAAGAATGCCATAGAAAGCATTAAGAATCAAAGCATTCAGTTTGTACCGATTTATCAAAATCGACTTCAATACTCATCTGTTAATTGGGCAGAAATAGTAGCAGGCAAACAAGGCAAGGAAGCCTTGCAAGCAGGCAAATCTTTGCGCCCTCACCAGATAGAGGCTTTGACAAAAGCTCATGATTATTTCAAAAATCACGACAGAGGCAAACTCATCATGGCTTGTGGAACAGGCACAAGACTTATACTTCGCTCAAAATAGTAGAGAATGAAACAAAAGGCAAGGGAATGGTTCTCTACATGGTGCCAAGCATCGCCTTGTTAAGCCAAGGATTGCAGAACTGGACATCTGATTCTAAGTACGAAATCAAGCCAGTATGTATATGCTCAGATTCCAAAGCTTCTCAAATCAATGATGATGACGAGATTAATTTGCTTGACATGTCATTCCCTGCATCAACCAATATCAACACTATCGTTAATCAACTAAAATTTTATCAAGAGAAAGGTGATTTTATCGTTGTTTTCTCTACCTATCAAAGCATCGGTGTAGTGGCTGCTGCCCAAGCGCAACTTTTGGAAGAAACAAATGGCGAGTTTGGAAAATTCGACTATATCGTTTGTGACGAGGCACATCGTACTACAGGAGCCAAGTCAAAAAATAATACAGAAAGCAATTTTACCAAGATACACGACAATGATTTTATACAGGGCGCAAAGCGACTCTATATGACAGCAACTCCTCGTTACTATCAAGATAGCGTAAAGAAGAACGCAGAGGAAAAAGACCTCATTCTTTGGAGCATGGATGATGAAAGCATCTATGGCAAGGAATTTTACCGCATCGGTTTCGGCAAGGCGGTTAGCTTGGGGTTGTTGACAGATTACAAGGTGCTTGTGCTGACTGTCTCTGAGGATGAACTTTCGGAAGACCTCAAAAGCAAATTGAAAAAAGATACCGAATTGAATGCTGATGATTACACCAAGCTTGTAGGTTGCCTGAATGGACTTTCCAAGCGCATCATGGGAGATAACGGGGTGACACTTGAAGAAGACCCTTCCAAGATGCACAGAGCCGTTGTGTTCTGCTCTTCCATATACAGAGGCAAACGAAGTACTGGAGGCATTTGCTCTACAGAGTTTGCGGAAGAATTTCCAAAACTTGCCAAACTATACAAGGAAAAAGACGTAAAGGAGAGCGACCGAAAAGACGTGTTGGACGTAGAGGTGCAGCATGTTGACGGAAGCATGAATGCACAAATCCGTGCAGACAAATTGGAATGGCTAAAAGAGGAGACTGGAGAGGACAACAAGTGCCGTATCTTGTCTAATGTGCGTTGTCTTTCAGAAGGTGTTGATGTACCTGCTCTTGATGCTGTTATCTTTGCTTCAGCTCGTGACAGTCAAGTGGATGTTGTTCAGAGTGTTGGTCGTGTAATGCGCAGTTTCCACAAAGGACAACCAAATGAGAAGAAATATGGTTACATCATCGTACCTGTAGTTCTCCCTCCTGGAGCTAAGGCAGAAGATATTCTTGGCAAGGAAAGCCATCGCTTCAAGGTGGTATGGGATATTCTGAATGCGCTCCGTGCTCATGATGACGAATTCAATGCCATGGTCAACAAGGTGAATCTCAATAAGAAGAAGCCGTCAAAAGTGACTATTGGAACGATTCCTGGTCATTCTTTTTCCATGCGTGAAGATGGCAGCGTAGGTGGACATGATGCTGATGGAGAAAATGTTGATAGACAACTTTCACAAGAGGAAGTTGCTCAAGAACTGGAATTGAAGTTCGGACCATTGCAAGATGGCATCTACGCCAAGATGGTAGAGAAGGTAGGTGACCGCTTCTATTGGGATAACTGGTCAAAGAAGGTAGGCGACATTGCCAAGAAGTTTATCTACCGCATCGGTGAATTGGTGAAAAATGGCAAGGCAACCAAAGAGTTTGACGAGTTCGTGAAAGGATTGCAACACAACATTAACCCAAGCGTATCTAAGGAGCAAGCCATAGAAATGGTAGCCCAACACATGATAACTCGCCCTGTCTTTGATGCATTGTTTGAGAAATACCATTTCGTTCAGAACAACGCGGTCAGTCGCTCTATGCAAAAGATGCTGAACATCTTGGAAAAAGAAGATATAGACCGTGACACAGAGGTACTTGACAACTTCTATGAGGATGTACGCAAAAATGTAAGCAATATCGACAACTTGGAAGGCAAGCAGAGTCTTATCAAAACCTTGTATGAAAAGTTCTTCAAGGGAGCTTTCCCTCTGACCGTGGAGAAATTGGGAATTGTCTATACACCAGTGGAATGTGTGGATTTCATCATTCGTTCTGTCAATGATATATTGAAGACGGATTTCAATTGTACTCTGTCAGACGAGAATGTAAACATATTGGATCCATTTGTGGGTACAGGTATATTTATTACTCGCCTCTTACAAAGTGGTTTGATCAAGAAGGAGGACTTGGAGCGTAAGTATAAGCAAGAGATATTTTGCAATGAAATCGTACTGTTGGCATACTATATAGCAGATGTCAACATTGAGAGCGTATTCCATGAACTCACCCACCGCAGTGAGTATCTTTCTTATGACAATATTTGTCTGACGGATACTTTCCAAATCTCAGAATCAGAGGAAGGGAAACTTGATAGTTCTTGGTTCCCAGAAAATTCTGCGAATGTGGATAAATTAAAGAATTTGCCTATTCAAGTGATTATTGGCAATCCACCATATTCTGTGGGACAAAAGTCGGCTAATGATAATGCGCAAAATTTAAAGTATGCTCATTTGGATGCAAGAGTGGCAGAAACGTATGTCGCTCATGTAGATACTACCAACAAGAACAGTCTGTATGATAGTTATATCAAAGCCTTCAGATGGGCTTCTGACAAAATTAATTCCAACCCAAATGGTGGTATCTTGTCATTTATCAGTAATGGTATGTGGATAGACGGTAGTGCGCAAGCTGGTTTTAGAAAATGTCTTGCAAAGGAATTTTCAAAAATTTATGTTCTGAATCTTCGTGGTAATGCAAGAACATCAGGCGAATTACGCAAGAGAGAGGGAGATGGGATTTTTGGCATTGGCTCTCGTACCCCTATCACCATCACAATTTTGGTAAAGAAACCAAATCATTCTGATAAAGATAAGGCAGAAATATTCTATCATGACATTGGTGATTATCTTTCAAGAGAAGAGAAACTCAATATCGTAAAAAAAATCAAGAGCATTTCTGGGAAAAATCTTGAATGGCAAGAAATTCATCCAAACGAAAAGGGAGATTGGATAAATCAGAGAGATGGCGCTTTTGAAGAGTTCATCAAAATTGGCGACAAAGATGCCAAAATGAACAAACAGACATTCTTCTCGCCAGTATATGCACGTGGTATTGGTACTTCTCGTGATGCGTGGGCATATAATTATTCTAAGGCAGAAATGCTTAATAGCATGAAAAGGTCGAATGATTTTTTCAATGTTCAAAGAATGGAGTTCTTAAAAGCGAGAAAGGGAAAACAAGATTTTAAAGTTGAAGACTTTATTGATACTGACCCAACAAAAATAAGTTGGAGTCGAGCATATCGCAATGATATTCAGAAAAACAGAGTACATGAGTTCGATAATAGTTTTGCAACAATTGGACTATATAGACCTTTTGTTAAGCAAAATCTGTATTTTGATAAGGAAGTACTAAATGATGTAGGACCAGTGTTTAATATGTTCCCAACTTCGACAGCTAAGAATGTTGTGATATGCACGCCAAGCATCGGAGATAAAAAAGAATTTGGTTGTTTGATCACAAATTGTATCCCAGATTTACATTGCAATCAAACTGCACAGTGCTTCCCTCTGTACTGGTACGAGGAATCCAAATCAATCCAGCTATCCCTCTTCGATGAAGTCCCACAAGCCGACTACATTCGCAGAGATGGTATCAGCGATTGGATATTGGAAGAAGTACGTTCTCGCTTAAAACTCAAAAGCATCAACAAGGAAATGATATTCTATTATGTCTATGGATTCCTGCACTCTCCAGAGTACCGAAGCACCTTTGAGGCTGACTTGAAGAAGAGCCTTCCACGTATTCCCATCATCGAGGACGTGGATGCCTTCAACGATTTCTATCAAGCAGGCAAGGCTCTTGCGAAATTGCACCTTGATTATGAAAAAGTACCTGCATACGATGGCTTGGAAATCGTGGACACATATCATAGCAAGGATGAATACGAGCATTATGCCGTGAACCCAAAAATGAAGTATCCAAAGAAGAACCAAAGGGACACCATCATCTACAATGACTACATCATTATCCGAAATATCCCAGAAGAAGCCTATGATTATGTGGTCAATGGCAAGTCTGCTATCGAATGGTTGATGGAGCGTTATGCCATTACCGTTGACAAGAAGAGCCACATCAAGAACGATCCTAACGATTGGTCAAGAGAGCACGCAAATCCAAGTTATATCTTCGACTTGGTCTGTTCCATCGTCAATGTGAGCGTGAAGACAATAGAAATCATCCATAAACTACCAAAGCTCTCATTCAATGGCTCGGAAGTAAGTATCGACATTGCTGGTAGAATGAATGAAATTGACGAATCAGTCAAGCACGAAATGGAGATAGCCAACGATGGTAACACTCTCTATCTGCAAGTGAAGCATGATGATTTCTATCACTATGTGGTGGATGAAAGAAATCAATTTGTAAAGAGAATAGACGAGCAATCAGCCTCTAAATTCTTGGCAACAGACAGCAAGGGCACACCTCTATACAACAAGCAAAATGTGGAGGAAGGCGTAAGATATTATCTGAATGACTATAACGGAGGCAAGTTCCCATTTGTACCTAAAGAATATCGCTATCTGAAACTCGTGAATGGCAAGGCTTCGGCATTGATAACCATCAAACGCATCAACTTCGTTCCGAAGAATATCAATGGGAATATTGCTGAATGGTCAGTAAAATTGACGCTTGGAGAAATATTGAAAGTAGAAAATTACATTATCAGACAAAATGACTAAGCAGAATAACTTTAAAACTGAAAAATTATGAAGAAGTACCTATTCATATCACTATTGCTCGTCCTCCTGCCAATAGCAGGTATGGCACAGCAAAAGAAGCCTGCTACCCAGGCTAGTGCTATAAGCTCTAACAAGCAGATATTAGAAAAGCTAGAAAGAATAGATTCGCTATTGGAAGACCATAGCGAATCGCTTGACGCTATCAACATCAACACCTCGATGAAGAATCGTTTCAAGCTCTATCCTACTGAGAACATCTATACTTTCTTGGAGCTAGACACAAAGACAGGTAGAGTTTGGCAGCTGCAATGGGCGATGGAGTCTGACAATGAAGGAGGACTGCCCATCATAGATTTCGACTTAGTTTCCGAGGATGACAGCTATGGCTCTAATGTCTTTGAACTATACCCTACGAAGAATATGTACCAGTTTATCTTGGTCAATAAGGTAAATGGACAAACATGGCACTTACAATGGGGTATGGAAAATTCAAAACGATGGGTTAAGAAAATAGATAATCCATTCTTACCTAAAGATACACAAGAATAATAAATATACAGCCTATGTCACCAACTGAAATAAAAGACATATTGGATATTGCTACAGGAGCATTCGTGGCAATCATCATCTTATCCGCCATCATTTCTGGCGGTTATATCAAGAAGCAAAATGAAAACAAGGAACTGATTCAGAAACGCAGATGGATTGAGAGTTTGCCTTCAATGGTTTCTACCTTAGGTGTGCTCGGCACCTTTGGTGGTATCACGCTCGGCTTGTGGTTTTTCAATACAAAAGAACAGAATGATAGCATTCCACTTCTGTTGAGCGGCTTAAAAACAGCCTTCTTCACATCTTTGGCGGGTATGATAGGCTCACTTGTCTTGAATCGCATGGTATCACGTCTTTATGACGAGCAAGATGGCGGTGTCTCTGACATCAACCAAGCAGCAGCTTTGATTACCAAGGCTATGGTTGAGATGAAGAATGAAAGTGCAAGTAATCTAGTTGCGATCAAGGATGTACTGATAATGGAGCTCAACCAGCAAGAACAAATGAAAAACTTAGTGAGCCAACAATTTGATACCATTGTAGCTCAGTCGTCAAGAATCAAGTCTTTAGATAAAAATCTGAAAAGCCTAATGGTGTCTTTTGGCAACATGGAAGACAGTCTTACTGCCATGATATCTACAGAGCAATCTGTTAACGACAAGTTCACCAGTTTGACCGACACCATTGGCGACATTGCCACTGCCACGGAATCCTCATCCCAAGCACAAGATTCCATCTTGGAGAAATTCGATACCTTCGGCAAGTTCATCAGTGATGAGGTGGACGACATCGAGCGAAAGATGAGCGAGACGAACACCCTCCTGACAAGCAAGTTTGATGAGTTCTCAGAACTCTTGAAGAAGAGTAATACCGAGGCTTTGGTGGGCGTGATGAAGAACCTCACCATAGAGTTCCAAAAGCAGATGGGAACCTTGATAGAACGCCTCGTGAAGGAGAACTTCGATCAGCTCAACCAGAGCGTGAACCGTCTCAATACATGGCAGCAAGAAAATAAGCAACAGATTTCTACACTTATCCAACAATACAAGGACATGGAGAGCGATTTCGAGAGTTCTTCCACTACCCTCAAAAACGTTTCTGCAGACACTCAACTACTTGTTAGTGATGGAGGCAAGTTGCAACAACTCATCTCTGCCCTCAACCAAGTAGTACTCGACCATCAGACCTATCTCGACGTGGCGAAGAAACTGCAAGAGACCGCTGACCTCACCAAGGACAATATGGTGAAGTTTGATGACTCCAATAGCAAGTTGAATGAATGGGTGCGCAAACAGCGTGACTTTGTGGAAAGCGTGCAGGTGCTCATGGCAAAATTGGAAGAAATCGGAAAAATCAAGGACTACGGAGGCGAGTTCTGGAAAGAAACTCGAAGCAAGATGGAGGAAGGCGTGGGCATCATCAAGAATGGCTCCACAGAAATCGAGAAACAGCTCACTAACCTTGACGAGCGTTTCTATCAGCGACTCAGTGCCACCTTGGCGCAACTAGATGCCTGCATCCAAGCGATGGTAAAAGCATCAGGCTATGCCAATGCCCCTGGTGGCAAAACCGTAATCAATCCATTTGGAATATAAAGTGTAAGGAGGAATAGACGATGGCAAAACAAAATGTTTGGATGTCGGTATCCGACTTGATGACGGGACTGATGGTTATCTTCCTCTTTATCGCAGTGGCTTACATGATACAGGTGAAGGAAAATCAAAACGTGCTCACCGACTACGTGGAAACCAAGACGAAACTTCATGATAAGTTAGTGAGTGAGTTTAAGAACGATTCCAAGAAATGGGACATGAGCATCGGCAAGGACTTGTCAATGCGCTTCAACAATCCTACGGTGATGTTTGCACAGGGTAGCGCGCAGCTCACCCCTGAGTTCAAATCCATATTGCACGAATTCATTCCCAAGTACTTGGACATACTCATCAATGATAGTTTGCGTAGTCACATTCAAGAGATTCGTATAGAGGGGCATACGGACAATGTGCCTTATCCGCAGCTCCATCCGCAGCCATTTATCGCAAATGCCATTCTTTCACAGCAACGTTCGCTGGCTGTGCTGATGTATATCAAGCCGATGTTTGAGAAGTACCCAGCCAATGAGCAAAGACTTTTAGAATATTGGTTTACGGCTAATGGTCTGTCGTATGGGAAGGCTCTTAACAAAGATGGTGAGTATGCACTCATTTCCAAGAAAAGCAAGATTGACAAGGAGAAATCTCGCCGAGTGGAATTCAGAATCATCACGACGGGCGATGAAGTATTGGAGAACTTTGTAAAGAAAAACAACCCAAAATAAACAGATAGACTATGGAGGATATAGAACCAATATTCAAGTTTGATGGACTGAAAACATACTTGAGGAGCATCGGCTTGCAAGTGGAAGAGGCTTCTAGTGACGGTTATCGCCCTGTGAAGCCAGGTGATGTAACCTTGGAGGACATCAAAAATGGCACCTATACCTTTGAGAGCGATGGAATCTACTTAAATGGTAGCAACGGGGAGCACCAGAAAGTGTTTCTGTACAAGAGAACCTATAATATAGGAGCATACGGCAAGCCTCGCATGCATTTACGGCGATGTACAACAATCCAAGGTTTCATAGAGTCAGGCTCCTTCAAGAAGGAATACCGCCATGCTAACACAGAGAAAGTTCCGGTTATTGATGCAAGCGACAACTATCAAGACAAAGAGGTAGAGCATCTTCCATTATGCAAGTATTGCCAAGCGATTTTAAAACAAGAGGGTGCAGATACCATCGCAGATTCCAATGATTACGTGAGCATTCTGAAACAAACATTGGCTGTAGATGCAGATTCAGATAAGGAAGTTGACGTTGACATCTTCGGCTACACGAAGAACTGGGAAAAGATCAGTCGAGCATATCGTGAGACAAGGAATTGGACTTGTGAGCGGTGTGGACTGAAGATTGACAATCCTTGGGATAAGCAGTTTGTCCATGTACATCATAAGAATGGCATAAAGACGGACAACCGAGAAGAAAACTTGGAATGCCTCTGCATCAGATGCCATGCCAACGTGGATGATGTACATCGGCATAACTTCTCAGAAGGAGACAAGAAGGAAATGCTGAAAGATTTCAATGAGAAATATCCGAAGTTGTAACGATGACAATGGCAGAGATACCTGCCGTGTAATTCCATAAAAGTAAGCAAGCGGAGGTGAGGCAATGAAAATTGCCCACTTCCCCACTCCTTTTCTGTTAATCATTACAAATCAACGTTAAAGAGCCGCACAAATTAGGAATTTTCATATCAGAATCTGCATTTTGCCGGGTCATATTAAAATTGCACCTTTGTACTCGTAAACTATAATTACGAGTAGCATGGCAGAAAATCTAGGTGGACACAAGCGGGTAAAAAACCAATACAAGCACTACGACATGGTGCTGAAGGAGAGAATGGCTCAGGAAATCGGTACCTTGCTCAATACGTTCCTCGACGAGGGATATATGAACAAGTCGCTCATCAAGGCTGACTTCGGCATCGACTACAAGACGACCGCCGACCTGCTCCACGCCGCTTCCTCCTGCTCCTTTGGCACGATGAGAAAGTTTGCTTACGTCTTCGCCTTCTATCTACACCAGGCTGAACTCGAAGCGAAAAACATCAAGTACATCGTGAAACACGATGAGAAGATGGCAGAAATCCATCACAACGAGGAGGCTTTCAAGGCCATCTATGGCATCGAGGCGACCTGCGTGCTCGAACAAATCAAGCAACACAAGGACTTGCGACAAGTGGTGAGACAGGAACAGAACTCTTGATAGCCTACCCCTCGCAACACCCGAAACAACATCATAACTAAAAACAAATGGTCAACAAGAAATCTCTCCCTCGGGAAGACCGAAAGCACCTGAGAGAGTTTCTTTCCTTCAATCCTTTCTTCAAAGAAATGGAAAGTCATCTGCACAAGATGGCGTATGGCAAAAACGGCTATAGCGACGAGCACCTCTGCCTCGAACAGATGTGGCTCCTTGCCATCGACTTCCTCCACAAGTCGAACCTCGTCTATAACGACACGGGCGTGCTCGCCGACCCCCTGCTCGACATCTCCAAATACGACACCGACACCTGCCACTACCTAGCCGTGACAAAATGCTACTTGATGATGGTGAAAGCCTACCACAAGCAAGACTGCATCACCCATGAGGAGGAAGCTTGGAAATGCGTGGAGCAAGAGTTCCTGAGACTGGATGCTGCTGCCGACCCCGACCTGCACGATGGCGAAGACTTCCTGCTGCCTGGCTCTGGCGACTGGCATCTGATGTATGTCCACCTCATCCGAGAAATGTACTTCAAGAGAAACGTTCATTTTGTCTTCCTCTAATACTATGATTTTCTAACAAACTGATATAAGAGAGATAATGAAGACAAATGACGGCATCATGAAGGAAATGATGGAGGAAGAAAGAGTGCAGTTTTTCATAGAAATCGTGCTGAGCGAGGGAACGCTCGCCAACATCCTCTTCGTGAGAACCTGCCTGGAAATCATGAATCGAAAATGTGGATACCACTGGGACTTTCAATTGAACAACCTAGATAACTGCATCAAAACAATCAAAAAGAAGAACATGAACGAAGAACTTATCAAACAACTCTTGGCGAATGCAAACATCACCATGAACAGCCAGCAAATCAACTTTGGCGATGGTGTCTATAACGATTATCGCAAGAACGAGGAGGACAAGGAGAAGCTACAAGATACTCCTGCAAACCACGCTGGCTCCTTCTCTAGTTTTCAGACAGATGACGCACAAGAGAGATGGAAGAAACTGGTGACTTATAAGTTCTGCCACGTGGAGGGTGACCGATTCGTATGGGACAGCACCACGCAGAACTTCGGGAGAATGGTGTATTTCGCCTCTGCCTATGGACATCTAGGCATCAACCCTGCCACTGAAAATGTGGATTGGGATATGTATCTTAGTTTCTTTGGGGTAGCTCCCTCCAAGAAGCAACAAGCCAAGAACGAATGGGTAAGAATCGGCAAGGTAAAGAATAACGAACTATGTTACGATGCTGAGAAACTTAAAATAATTTTCAACTCATAATCTATTGATTAGCAACATCTTCCGCCAAAATGTTACGATATTACGTAACGTTATGTAATACAATCGCTTTCATTTTTTCGCAGTACCTTTGCCCACGGATTTCAGAACCAATGCCGAGTTCTGAGGTTCGTGGGCAAGCCGTTGTTTGTGCCTAGCCCATGCGATGTTTGACAAGGCTGGAGACAAATGATAAATGATAATGAATAAATAGGTCATTAAAATATAGGCGAAGCTGACAGATCTATACGAAAACTTTTCCTTATGAATTTTTTATTGTTTCACTAATAAAATACTTTAAGCTTATGAAAATTTCTAGTAATGTAGGTGGCGGTGCCCAGGGTGCTGCTGCCAAGAATGGTGCTGCTGGTAGGAATGCTGACGACATGGATGTCAAGGAATTCTACAATCTTGAGTTCGGTCGTATGCGCACGGTGACAGACAAGAACGGCGAGCCGCTCTTCTGTGGCCAGGACGTGTGCAAGGCGTTGGGATATAAGAGAACAGACAAAGCTATAAGACGACATGTAAATTCTAGCGATGTCCTGAAACGCTCCATTGCTAGAATCGTCAAAAATCGTTATGGACAGAGTACCAAGACACAAAAGGTTCAGATGCTCTTCGTCAACGAGAGCGGTGTCTATTCCCTCGTCTTCGGTTCGAAGCTCGAAAGTGCTCAGCGATTCAAGCACTGGGTGACATCGGAAGTGCTGCCTGCCATCCGAAAGAACGGAGGCTACTTCCACATCAACCCCGACGAGACTCCTGAGCAAATCAAGGCTCGCTTCCAAAAGGTCTTGGAGGAGGCAATCGCCGAGAGAGACAAAGTCATTGTTTCCTTGGAGAAGGATGTCGATCGAATGTTGCCCAAGGAACTTTATGTCGATAACGTGCTCGACAGCATCTCTTGCTACACCACCACGCAAATCGCCAAGGAACTGGGCATCACGGCGCAGGAATTGAACCGCTCGCTCTGTGCCTACCACATCCAGTACTACCAGAGCGGTCAGTACATGCTCTACGCCGAGTATGCGCACATGGGACTTGCCAAGAGTCGCACGAAAAGCGGAGTGAAGACACTCGACTTGCTGGTTCCGATAGGTGATGCGGAGCGAAGCATGAAGTTGGGGCAGGTCTATACCCACACCTACCTCGTATGGACGGAGCGTGGACGCAAGTTCATCCACGACCTCGCCAAGAGAATGTGGGACTTGGCTGAGTTTGAGCGACTCAAATTCAAGGTCAAAGTGAAGTGCTTCAACAAGGTGCAAACGCCTTGCTAGTCTTCATTCATCACAAAAAATCAATCTTAAAAGTTTATTATGGTACAACAACATCAAACGAGTGGGCAGGGCAATCCTTGCCCACTCAAGCATCTGATGGCGCTGAATCCATTCCGCAGCGGCAACAAGGGGCATACCAGTTCCTTGCCGCTCACGGAATATGACAAGCTCATCAGTTATCCGTGGCTCCACGAGGCCATTCTCCAAATTCGTGGCGAACACAAGGTGGTGGGCAAGGATATGACCGCCGCCAAACTCAAAGCGCAGTTGCCTTTCCGCTGCACACATTATTATCATTTCGTGGACGACAAGCGCCGGCAGGACCACATCGACCCCGAAAGCTTCCTCTTCCAAACGACCATCGACATCGACGACAAGGAGTTGGTAGATACCGCCCTCGAAATGGCGAAGCTGCTTGATGAGAGCGAGACTCTAGGCACGAAGAATGGCGAGACCATTCCTAACCCTTGGAAGGGAATGCTCCTCCACTTGGAGTATTCCGCTCGCAAGAAGCTCCACATCGACATCCGTATGCCGATCGGCATGACCATCGAGGAGACACAGCGTGCTTACTGCGATGCACTCGGTGTGCCTTGCGACGAGAGTTGCTTCTCGCCTGAGCGCATCATCTTCATCACCGACAAGGCATCGGAGATTTATCGCTCGCCGATGTGGTACGCCGTGCTGTCCGATGAGGAGCTTCGCATCAGACGTGAGGCCTTCGCTAAGCGAGGGCTTGACATTGATGGAAGGAAAAATAAATCAAATTCAAATCAACATGAAACAGAACAATCCACTGTGGGAGGCAATCAAGTTCCTCCTAGTCCTCTTTCTCATCCTGCTGATAGCGACTCCGCAACTGGTGATAGCGGTGCTGCTCCTCATCCTGATGGGGGCAATCCTAGAACTGATAAGAGCCTTGTCGCCTTCGACCTCTTCCGACAACAAGCGAACCTCGACAAGATAGACATCAACCAGGAAGGTTCCCGACACTCCTCCCTCCTCGCCATCCTCTCTGCCGGTGCAAGCCGAGTGATGAGCGAGGACGACATGCGAAGAGTGGTTGCCATCCGTATGCCGGAGTTCTCTGGGGAGCGTGACTGCCAGCAACTCATCCACGACTTCTACGCCAAATATGGCGACAGCTCTAAACCTTTCTCACGAGACGTGATTCGCATCAATGCCGAGGCAGAAAAATTAGTGAAGAGTGAAGAACGAAGAGTAAAGAATTCAATGGCATTGATGGGGAATGAGGGAACCTCCAGCAATGAGGCTGACGACTTCCCTCCTCCACCTTCAATGCCGCAAAAACTGCCGAAGCTCGTGGAACTCCTGCTCTCTCGTACTCCCGACATCTACAAGCCTGCCGTGGCGTGCGCCATCTTTCCTCCCCTCGCCACTCATCTATGGAAGACGACATTCCGATACATCGACAACGTCGATCATGAGGCTACCTTGATGTGCGCACTCCTCGCTGGCACAGGTGCAGGCAAGAACTGCGTGCAGATGCCCATCAACCTCATCATGGAGGACATCCGCAAGCGTGATGCCGAGAACCTGAAACGTGAGAAGGCATGGAAGGACGAGGTGACCCGAAAGGGTGCCAACAAGGACAAGCGCAAACGCCCTGAAAACCTCATCATCCAAGAGATAGATGCCGACATGACCAACCCTGCCTTCGTGATGCGTACCGCAGAGGCACAAGAGCACTTCCTCTACACATCATTGAACGAGATAGACCAGTTTGATGCCCTTAAAGGCGAGGGCAAGCAGCAGTTTCGCATCATGTGCCTCGCCTTCGACCCAGGCAACCAGTATGGTCAGACTCGTGTGGGCACGCAGAGCGTCACCGAGCGTGTGTGCGTGCGCTTCAACTGGAACGCATCGACCACCATCCACAAGGGTCAGCAGTACTTTGCCAAGGTGCTCACCGCAGGACCGATCTCCCGAATCAACTTCTGTACCATCCCAGAACGTGAAATCGGTGCCGACATGCCTATCTACGGCACTTACGACGATGCCTTCCGAGAGCAGCTACGCCCCTACATCGAGAACCTATGCCGAATCACAGGCCACATCGACAGTGCGGAGGCTTACCAACTCGCCATCAAACTGAAGGACGAGAACGCCGACTTCGCCCGAATGACGCAAAGCCGCACCTATGAGAACCTCTCCTTCCGTGCCAACGTGATCGCCTACCTGAAAGCGTGCGTGCTCTACGTGGCTAACGGCTGCCAGTGGGAACCCGAAATCGAGGATTTCATCCGCTGGAGTGAGCAATACGACCTTTGGTGTAAGTTGCGATTCTTCGGGGATGCCATCGTCAAGAGCGAGGTGGAGGGCGTGAAGAGCACAAGACGTGGTCCGAGGAACATGCTGCAACAGTTGCCCGACATCTTCACCTTCCACGAGGTGGAACAGCTGCGATGGGAGAACGGTCTCAGCAAGGAGGGCACGAACATCATGCTCAACACCTGGGTGCATCGCCACTACATCCGCCGTGGCAGTGACAGTAATGACAATTACAGTAATGACAGTTTTGAAAAACTAAAATTCAGAAGAGATGGAATTGATATTGAAACGAATCGCTAAGAAGAGCGATTATACGATCGGAAAGTTGTTTATCGGTGAAGAATACTTCTGCGATACGCTGGAGCCGACGTGGAGAAACTTGCTGGGGGTGGAACTGCCTCCGGAGATGGTGAGCCGACACTTGGGCAGAAACTCAGGCGTGAAGGCTCGCAAGGAGCCAGGGAAAACGGCGATACCCGAAGGTCGCTACCCTCTCGTCATCACAAAGTCGATCCGCTTCAAGAAGTGGCTGCCGCTGCTCCTCGGCGTGCCTGGTTTCTCAGGTGTTCGCATCCACGCTGGCAATACCGCCAAGGACACGCAAGGTTGCATCCTCGTGGGTGAAAATAAAAAAGTGGGCATGGTCGTGAACTCTCGCATCTGGCTTCAACGCCTCATCGTGAAGTTCATCCATGCAAGAGACAAGGATGAGGCGGTGTATATCACCATCCAATAAAGCTTCCCCGAACGCTCATCAAACAAATAAAGCCTTACAGCATCAAAACTGTAAGGCTTATTTCTGTCTGCGATTGCTCAGATGTCTGCATTTTATAAAAGATGAAGTTATCTTTGTGCTTGCTTATTACAGCGTAACCGCTTTCTTGGCTCCCTTGCTTTCGTTTCCTACTCTATCCAAAGCAGTCACTACGAAGGTAGATTTGCCATCTTTTACATATGGAACCTTGAATGAAGTATAGGTCGTGATTTTTAGTATGTGGGAGGCATCATCGAGGTTTATCTTCTCACCATCCTTGAATTGATAGATGACAAACTTATTGACGACGTCACCCCATTTCTTGCCTTTGGGAGCCTTCCATGTGAGCATAGGGCCTTGTTCTGTCCACTTGAACTTCAAGCTCTTCACTCCCTTAGGTGCCTTGTTATCCATAAAAGGCATAGCTGGTTGGAGAGCTGGATATTTCCAATAGTAGTCACGCAGGGTATGACCAATGTTGCCCACATTGTCAGCAGCAGTCTTGGCATACCAAAGCACAGTACCTTTCACATTGTTCATCTCTTGATGAAGCTTGTGCTTGGCAGGCAACTGATGGCTCTTTGGATTTGCAGGGTCGGCATACTTGGCTGTACGCTCGATGTCCTCACCGATATAGAGAGGGCGTTTGCCGGCATTCTTGTTCCACCAGGTGATAAGTGTCTTGTAGTCGGCAGCACGATTGCCTATCTCCCAATATAACTGAGGTACGCAATAGTCTATCCATCCGTTGTTGACCCAAAGTAAGACATCAGCATAGAGATCGTCATAATTTTGAAGACCATTGGTTTCAGAACCATTTGGGTCGTTGCGCTTGTTACGATAGATACCGAATGGAGAGACACCAAACTTGACCCAAGGTTTCACTTGGTGAATGGTTTCTCCAAGTTGCTTGATGAATCGGCTGACATTATCTCTTCTCCAATCGCCGATGTTCCAGAATCCATGGCTGTTTTTCTGAAAGAGTTCTTGGTCAGGAATCTTCTTGCCTGCCACAGGATAAGGATAGAAATAATCGTCGATATGGAAGCCATCGATGTCATAGCGTTTGACAATGTCGGCAGCCACCTTGCAAGTATAATCGGCCGCTTCTTTCAAGCCTGGGTTCAATAGCACAAGATTGTCATAAGAAAAGCAGAGATTAGGCTGCTTGATGACGATGCTCTTATCAGAGAGTTGCCCCATGCTCGTAGAACCATGCTTGGCACGATAAGGGTTGATCCAGGCATGCAGCTCCATCCCTCGCTGATGACATTGCTCCACCATCCATGCCAAAGGGTCCCAATAAGGTGATGGCGCCTTACCCTGCACACCTGTCAAGAATTTGCTCCAAGGCTCCAAGTCACTTTCATAGAGGGCATCGCATTCCGCTCTCACTTGGAAGATGATGGCATTCACACCGTCCTTTTGAAGTTCATCCAATTGGTTGCTGAGCATAGATTGTATCTCTTGTGTGCTCTTTCCCATGAATTGTCCATTGACGCATTGAATCCATGCGCCACGAAACTCACGTTTGTTTTGTGCCGTCATTCCCAAAGTCAGTGCTAGGGCGATGACGAAGGTTACTAGTCTTTTATACATTTTTATTTAAGTTTTATAATTTCAGATTCATCAAGTGCCATTAGAAAGATGGCAGATGAAGGCGACTCATTATTCTTCGTCCCTCAACTTCGGGAGCGATATGTGGTATCTTACTGCCAAGAATCGGATAAAGCAAACGATGACAAAGGAAGCGATGACCGTGAAATACACACTGATACCCAGCCATGTCATACCCCAATAGGTCAATCCACCCAGCACACATGCCATGGCGTAGATTTCCTTTCGGAAAATCACTGGTTCCTCATTCAGCAATACATCTCTGATGACACCACCTGCTGCTCCTGTGATGCAACCCATGATGATGGCAACCCAAAAAGGGAAACCACAATCCAACGTTTTTTGAATACCGGCTATATTGAATAATGCCAAGCCTAAGGTATCGAAGAGGAACCATGTGGTGTCCAAACGTTTCAGGTAGTTGTGACAAACGATAACAACGCATTGGGCGAACAGCGTACATATCATGTAGATAGGACTGAGCATCCAGAAAGGACGCACACCCAGCATCACGTCTCGAATGGTACCACCGCCAATGGCGACAGCGAATCCACACACAAATCCTCCTAGCCAATCGTAATGCTTGCTCGCTGCAAGTCGGATGCCTGACAGAGCAAAGGCAAAAGTTCCGATAAACTCGATGAATCTTTGCAGGTTCATCACAAATTCTTGGTCTTGTTCTATGATCATTTCTTCTCTTTTAGAATGTTGTTTATTCCTTGAATCGATCACCCCAGCATGTCACCATCCAGTTGTATAATTTGTCTTCTGCTGGCGAATGCTGTCCATGCCAAAATCTCTCGCTTTGGATTTCATTAGGCAGATACTGTTGTGGAGTGAAATGCCCAGGATAATCATGAGGATACTTATAACCGTCATGATACCCCAGTTCTGCCATCAACTTGGTAGGAGCATTCCTGATATGTAGAGGCACTGGAAGATTACCAGATTCTCTTACCTTTGCCAAGGCTGCGTCGATGCCAAGGTAAGCACTGTTGCTCTTCGGACTCGTCGCTAGATAAACCACAGCCTCTGCCAAGGCAATGCGTGCTTCGGGCCAACCTATCTTCATTACTGTGTCGAAGGCGGCATTGGCAAGCAGAAGGGCATTGGGATTCGCCAATCCTACATCCTCGCTGGCACTGATGACGATTCTTCGGGCGATAAACTGAGGGTCTTCGCCTCCTTCTATCATCCTTGCCATCCAATACAAGGCGGCATCGGGGTCGCTGCCTCGTATGCTCTTGATGAAGGCAGAGATGATGTCATAGTGCATGTCGCCTTGTTTGTCGTAAGCAAGCGGATTCTGTTGCAATCGTTCCTCAACCATCTTGTCGGTGATGACGATGTGATCGGAGCCAGCCGATTCCACTACCAACTCTAGGATGTTGAGCAATTTGCGAGCATCTCCACCGCTATATCTCATCATCGCCCCAGTCTCTTCGAGTGTAATGTCTTTCTCCTTCAGTTCTACGTCCTGTGTGATGGCTCTATGAAGCAATTCTTGCAGGTCATCCTTGTTGAGCGACTTCAGTACATAGAGCTGACAGCGTGAAAGCAATGGGCGTATCACCTCGAAAGAGGGATTCTCTGTCGTGGCACCGATAAGGGTGACGATACCTTTCTCGACCGCTCCCAACAGAGAATCTTGCTGACTCTTGGAGAATCGGTGAATCTCATCTATAAATAATATAGGTGAAGCAGAGTTGAAGAATCGTCCGTTCTTGGCTCTTTCTATCACCTCTCGTACATCCTTCACTCCACTAGTTACGGCACTCAGGGTATAGAAAGGCACCTTCAAGGTTTGAGCCACGATTTGAGCTAGCGTGGTCTTTCCCACTCCAGGAGGACCCCAGAGGATGAAAGACGAGATGCGTCCTGCGTCAATCATCTTGCGCATGATGGCACCCTCGCCCACCAAGTGCTTCTGTCCTACATATTCATCGAGAGACCTAGGTCTCATTCTTTCTGCTAGAGGTTCACTCATTTCTTTTCTCCTTAGTTTACATTAGTTGTTTCCTATTCTTGATAGATGGCTTTCTATGAAGATAGGATTCTATATGCCCATCAATTTTTCCAATGCGATGACACTCTGGTTGTAGTCGTTGATGGCTGCGGCTTTCTTCATGTGGAAGTCGGTACAATTCTTGAGGGCTTCCATGTATTCGATATAGGAGATTTCACCATTCTCATACTCCAGTCCGCTCAGTCTCTCCAACTCCTTGTCTTTCTCAGCACCTTCCTCTTGGTAGTATTTCATACGCACAAAAGTAGAGTTGCATTTGCTCAAAGCAGCCAGATACTCACGCTGCTTGGCTTGCTGCTCTTGCTTCATTTCCAACTCGGCGATCTCACGGTCTCTCTTTGCCGCCTTCACCTTAGCCTTGGTAGCGCCATAGAAGAGAGGAACACCCACACCAACCTCGAATCCGAAGAAGTTGCCTTCTTTAAATCGACTTCTATCTACATTGTATGGGTTCCAAGAGGAAATGACCAACTGGTTGCGTAGAGCCAAACTCAAATTGGGTGCATAGCCATTTTTGGCTACCGATACAGCCTTGTCGGCTACCGTGATGCGATCCTGTGCCAACTGTCCATCGGGAGTCTGACCATAGTTGAAGCCCTTCTGCACGAAGTCGAGGGGTTGCAAGGAGTGGTCGGCAGGAGTGATGGTTTCATTAGAGTTGATCAAGCTAGCCAATTGCAGCTGGCATCCCTCGATATTACTCATAGCCGATGCTATCTCCAACTCATTTTCTCGGTGCATACGTTCAGCGGCGAGTTGCTCTAGTTTGCGAGTCTCACCAGCCTTCATCTTGCTAGTAGCCGTAGCTGTATATCTGTCGAGGATGCTGTCTTGTCTTTGCAACAAGTGGAGCACCTCATTCTCATATACCAGTTGATGATACGCACTGCGCACCTCGCTCGTCAAATCTTGCTTGGTCACATTGAGACGGCTTCTTTCCATCTGTGTCTCCGCCTTCAATTGCTTGTGTCGGGCGATATAGACCGTAGGAAACTCGATGCCTTGTGAAACGCTGAGCGCATTGTCGGTATTACCACCAGAAGATGGGTCTTGCGACAAGGCTACTTCCGTCTTATCCACATCCCAAGCAGTGCCTTGCAGATTTTTGGCCCTTTCCACCGATTTCTCGGCTACCTTGATCTGGTAGCTCTCTTTCATGGCCATGTCGAGGCACTCCTTTAAGCTCATCGTCTTGGTCTGCGCCATAGCACCTTGTGCCAAGCACGCCAGTGCGAAACTCATTAAAATCTTGTTCATTCTTTGTTCTACTGTTTATAAATACTGTTCATCTGTTGTTGATAGATGCAGCCTTTCCCTCTAGCCTGACGCTCACCTCTTGGTAAATGTCTTGTAGATGGCAGGCAGTACGAGCAGAGTCAACAGAGTGGATGTTATCAAACCACCGATGACCACTGTTGCCAGAGGTCGCTGCACCTCTGCGCCATCACCCTGTGAGAGTGCCATAGGAAGGAAACCCATGGATGCCACCAAGGCGGTCATCAGTACTGGACGTAGTCGAATCATACAACTGTCCATGATACGCTGATGGATGATGCCTCCCTTGCTTTCGTTCCCTGTCTCATGAGCCATTTGCTCTTTCTGCAACTGGTTCATCTGTCCGATGAGCACGATGCCATTGAGTACAGCCACACCAAAGAGAGCGATGAATCCTACACCTGCCGAGATGGAGAATGGCATACCTCTGAGCCACAATGCCCAGATTCCACCGATGGCTGCCAGCGGAATGGCAGAGAAGACAAACAACGACTCCCTTACATTCTTCACCGTCGCATAGAGCAACAGCAAGATGACGATGAGAGCTATCGGCACAACTATCATCAGTCGATGAGTTGCACTCTGCAAGTTCTTGAACTCGCCACCATACGTATAGTAATATCCCTCAGGTAGTTTCAACTTCTTATCGAGCAAACTCTGAATCTCATCCACCGTACTCTGTATATCACGTCCCTTCACATTGAAGCCCACATAGATGCGACGAGCGCCATCTTCATGCGAGATTTGAGCAGGAGCCGGTGCGTAGGTAATATCTGCTACCTGACTGAGCGGAATCGTGCTCAGGCTTCCACCTTCTACGCTGTCATCGCTGCCTGTATCAGTCGAAGTTGCCACAGGGATGGCGAGGTTCCTCAGCGATTCCACATCTCTCATGTCCTTGTCCATACGAAGGACGAGGTCGAATTTTTTCTCACCCTCAAAGATGGCACCTGCCACGCTTCCAGCGAAGGTTGTCTCTAATATTTGATTAACGTCATCGACAGAAATTCCAAACTCTGCCAAACGCTCATGATCGTATGTCACTTGAATTTGAGGCAAGCCAGACACTTGTTCCACGCTGACTCCACTCACGCCACGTACGCCGCTGATGAGTTTCTCGACCTTTCCAGCTTCATCAGTCAAAGTACTGAGATCGTCACCAAATATCTTGATGGCTACATCCTGCTTGATACCAGTGAGCAACTCGTTGTTGCGCATTTGAATCGGTTGCGAGATTTCTGCTTTTAGTCCTGGGATGTTATGGAGGGTCTCCTCCATCTTCTCCATCAGTTCGTCGGTGGTCTCTGCCGAGGCCCATTCTGCCTTTGGCTTCAGTGAAACCATAATGTCGGCTCTTTCCACTGGCATCGGGTCCGTAGGAATCTCTGCGCTTCCGATGCGGCTCACCACTTGCTTGATTTCTGGATACTCAGCCTTCAAGAGTTTCTCAGCCTTGGTACAACTCTCCACCATCTGCGGTAACGATGTGCCTTGTGCCATACTCATTTCCACGGCAAAGTCGCCTTCTTCCAAACTAGGGATGAACTCGCCACCTAAGAACTTAAAACCAACGATGCTCATACAGAACAGAGCGACGGCTCCGGTAATGACATTCTTGTTTTGTGCCAATACCCAGTTGAGTACCGGGCGATACCATCCTTGTAATTTCCTGATCATGCGGTCGGAGAAGGTATCTTGTTTCTGTGCTTTCTTGCTCAGGAAGACGCAACTCGCCATTGGCACATAGGTAAGCGAAAGGATGAAGGCTCCCAATATCGCAAAGAATACGGTGAGTGCCATCGGACGAAACATCTTTCCCTCGATGCCCACCAAGCTCATCAATGGCACATACACAATCATAATCATAATCTCACCGAAGGCAGCGCTCTGTCGAATGCGTGAAGCGGAGAAGTGAACTTCTTCGTCCATCTCTGCTTGCGTCAGCCTGAATGGCTTATGGGCTACCAGGCATGCTTGTGCTCTCTGCGACACACTCTCTTGCGAGAAATTCTTATTATTAATATGGGTAACGACAGCCTCCACGATGATAACTGCCGAATCGACTATCATTCCGAAGTCGATGGCTCCCAGGCTCATCAAATTTCCGTCAATGCCAAAAGTACGCATCATACCAAAGGCGAAGAGCATGCTGAGCGGTATGACACTAGCTACGACAAGACCTGCCCGCCAATTTCCGAGGAAGATGATGAGCACGAAGATGACGATCAGACCGCCCTCGATGAGGTTGTGTGCAATGGTGCCTTCTACTCTATCTACAAGATTGGTACGATCGATGAACGGCTCGATGATCACTCCCTCAGGCAATGATTTTTGTATCTGCTTGATACGTTCCTTCACGTTCTTGCTCACTTCTTGGAAGTTCTCTCCCTTGAGCATGATGGCGATACCTGCCACCACTTCTCCCTCACCATTTCGGGTGACAGCACCGAAGCGAGTAGCATGCCCCTCCTGTACCTTGGCGATGTCGCCTATCTTGACAGGCACACCCCCAATGGTCTTTACGGTGATGTTGGCGATGTCATCCAATGTCTTTGCCACACCAATACCTCGAATGTAGTATTGGTTGGAGTTCTGCTCGATGTAGCTACCTCCAGTATTGGCATTGTTCTTCTCCAAGGCATTGAACACCTCTGATACCATGATGCTATTGGCATTCAGTTGGTCGGTGTTGATAGCCACCTCGTATTGCTTCACAAATCCACCCCATCCACTCACTTCCGCGACACCGGGTGTGCCAGAGAGTTGTTTCCTGACGATCCAGTCTTGGATGGTTCTCAGTTCAGAGAGAGAGTATTTGTTCTCATATCCTTTCTTTGCTCTCACGGTGTAGTGATATATCTCTCCGAGTGCCGTGGCAACCGGCCCCAGTTCTGTGTTTGTATTTTTAGGCAGGTCCTTCACAGTCTCCTCCAGCATCTCGTTTACTTGTGAGCGTGCCCAATAGATGTCTGCATCATCGTCGAAGACGAGGGTAATAACAGAAAGTCCACTGCGTGAAATACTTCTCCTCTCCTCCAATCGAGGGATGTTGGCCAGAGCCATCTCGATAGGAGTGGTGATATATTGCTCCACTTCTTGCGCACCGAGTGATGGTGCTTGGGTGATGACTTGCACCTGGTTGTCTGTGATGTCGGGTGTGGAGTCGAAAGGTAAGCGCGACAAAGACCATGCACCCCATGCAATGAGGGCTATGGTAAGTGCTCCTATCACCAACTTATGTTGGATAGAGTATGTGATAAGTTTCTGAAACATAATCTCTTGGTTTTGTTTGATTGATGTATGTCTTAACCTTTAGAGATTAGTCTTCCTCACCATGGTCGCCCGTAAGCGAAGCTAGGTAGAAAGCATTATCTGTCACTATCTTCTGTCCTTTCTTGAGGTGCTTGCACAGCGCCACCTCTGTATATCCATTGTTGCTGACACCTGTAGTCACCTCATGGCGAGAGAAACTATAGGTACCACCCTTGGAATGCTGCTGGTTGAGAGCGAAGACATATTGCTTGCCATCAGCACTGACAATCGCCTTGTCGGGCAAAGTCATGCAGAGTTGTCTGCCTGTGGCTATCTGCCCCGACACATACATGCCCTCGAAAAGTTTGGCACCTCGCTTTGCATCCAACTTGACATGTACGGCAACGCTCTTTGTGCCTTTATTCAGGTACTGGTTCATACCATATACTCGTCCCGACACGTTGACACCCGGTTGGTTGGTCAGGCTCACCAATACTTGGTCGCCAACTTTCACCTTGGCAATGTCTTTTTCGAAAACGTTGAGATCGCATTCCACTGCATGGTTGTTGCGTATCTTCATCAGTGGAGTCTGCATGTCTGCATAACTTCCCAGGGATGCTTGCATGTCGCTTACAGTGCCACCGATAGGCGCACGGAGTGGGAAAACGGTGGTAAACTTACCTTTCGCGACCTCCTTAGTAGAGATGCCCATCTGTTGGAGTTGGCGACCTGTGCCCAAGAGGTTGGCTTGTGCCACCTTGTAGTTTTTCTCAGACATTTGCAGCGTTTTCTTGATGCCTGCGCCAGCTGATGCTAGTGTTTTCTGGCGGTCTAGTTCCAAACGTGCCATTTCGCTTTCCTTATAGGCAGTATAATACTCTCGTTGAAGCGTCACGACATCCGTGTTCTCGATGGTGGCAACGACTTGTCCTCGGCTTACCATCTGTCCTTCCTTGACATATACATTCTTCACGATGCCACCCATCAAGGACGATACATTTCCCATGTCTTGCGCTCTTAGGACGAGGGAGCCATTGGCATGCAACATAGCATCCATCTCTCTCTCTTGAGCCTCGCCCATCTTCAGATCGACGGCTTTCACTTGTTTCTCACTCAGAGGAATATTTTGGAAATCAATCTCTTCCTCTTGGTTTTCACTCTCTGGGGTTTCTGCCTTGCTCTGTGAGAGGAAGGAGAAACCCACAAATGTGATGACTGTCAAAGCAGCCACCAAAATGAATCTTTTAATCATGTTTTTCTTGTTTACTTGAATCTTTTGTTTTCGGGTGCAAAGTTACTTGATTTTCCTTGCAACCTCGTTGCATACTGTATGCAACGGTCAATCAAGCCAAACAAGGAGGTCCTCGCCTATTGTAGCCAAGCCCCATATATTCGTGGAGCTGACTTGTGTTTTCTTGCCATGATACGATGACAAGACTCTTTAAGGGGAATAAAACAATATGAGAAGGTAGGACTGCCATCAAATGGTGTCCGCCATCGAAAATCTTCTGCTGGATGTTCTTGGCAACCTTGGCGTTGACGATGAACTGGTGCATCTGATGCACGCTGCATCCCTCATGCTCCTTTTCATGGTGTTCGGTATGTTCGTCGTTGGTGTTGCCGTCTTCAGCGCATCGTTGCTCTACGAAGCAGATGCGATTGAAATGATGATGATGGAGTACGACAGTAGAAAGCAACACGGAGCATGTTGCCAACCATAGTGAATATATATATAATCTGCGTCTCATCATCAATAAAACTTGTGTATGAAATGGGCTCGTCTTGATCAGCCCACACTAAAGCCACTGCAAAGATACTATTTTCTCTTGTCTTCGCCAAATCCCAAGTCTGTTTTTTCGATTTTTTCAGCATATTCGCAAAATAGGTGCACTTTTATTACGCTATTTCCCAAAAACTTTATACTTTTGCGCTTGATTTAATTTAATTTGTCATGGAACTCAAAGAACAAAATATTACAGAGAAGAGACGAAAGGTATGGTTCATCGTTTGGGCAGTGGCTTTTGTTTTGTTGTTGGCAGGTGGATTATACTATTATCTGTTTTTCTATGTCAACCGAGAAAAAGTACAGAAAGCTTGGGTTGACGTTAAGGTTGTCACCTATTATGAATTGATGCAAGATGGCAAGATGGTGCTTGATTTTGAACATGACACAGTCACAGCCAAGGGTTATTTCTCTTACCTATATAAGTTGGCTCCTATTGGGAAAGGCATCGTCATTTCCAACATCGAACCATCTGTTTGGAAAAATAAATATTTCGATGCCGACTGCCGTATGGTCTTGCAATGTATGACAGACTCACTAGACAGTGTCTATTCCGACTCAAAGTGGAAGGTAAACGAACTCAACTATTACCTTCATTCCCATAAAGTTACGGATGAAGGCTATAATATGATTTCACAATACACGCAACGAGAGATTGCTCTCCGTGATACAGCCAAGAAAATGCTCGATTCGCTCACCCATATTTCTAAGGGTCGAAAGCTTCGCATCGTTTGTAAACGGAATGTCTTGACGAAATACGGCAAGTTGAACATCCTTGGTAACAACATGTTCCAACTTGCGTCCAAGAAAACGCCTGATGCGGTGAGTCCACTTCCCATGGCAACGGCTACCAGTTTGGCGAATCTCAGTCTCATCCTATGGAAGCCAAGCATGTCGGAACTTTATTTCCATACCGACTCTCTCAGCAATTATGAGGGAGAAGTGGATAGTGTGGGATGCCCCAATGGACACGGAAAGTGGATTGACTTGGCAAAGGGTACCTATTATGAGGGCAACTGGAAACATGGCAAGAGAAATGGTTTCGGTTATTCGGTGGCAAGACGTAAAATTTTGCGTGTAGGAGAATGGGTGAACGATGCCTATAAAGGCGAACGCTTAGTCTATAGCTCCGACAGAATCTATGGTATAGACATTTCGAAATATCAGCATGTTATCGGTAAAAAGAGATATCCTATCAACTGGTCTCAGCTGCGCATTACTCATCTAGGCAACATCAGTAAGAAGAGAGTGAGTGGTACTGTCAACTATCCCATCCGATTCATCTATATCAAGAGTACAGAAGGTACTACCCTCCTCAATCCATATTATCGCAAGGATTATCAGGCAGCTCGCGCCCATGGCTTCAAGGTGGGTAGTTATCACTTCTTCTCTACACTTTCACCTGCCTTGAAGCAGGCACAGCATTTTGTCAAGCATACTTTTGTGAGAAAAGGCGATTTCCCACCTGTTCTTGATGTCGAACCTACACCCCAACAAATCAAGAAGATGGGAGGCACAGGCGTTCTCTTTGCAAGAGTTCGCACTTGGCTAAACTATGTGGAGCGACAAACAGGCGTAAGACCTATTTTATATATCAGCCAAACTTTCGTGAATCGTTATCTCAACCAAGCTCCCGACTTGAAGCAGAATTATCACATTTGGATAGCTAGATACGGAGAGTACAAACCTGATATTCGCCTAGTATATTGGCAGTTATGCCCAGATGGAAGAGTTGCTGGCATCCACGGCAAAGTCGATATCAACGTGTTTAATGGCTATCGGGATGCCTACGACAAGTTTGTTAAAGACCATGCCTTATAGTAAAACTCGGCGATTTATCCAAAACATTTATGTTAAACTATGTTATAGAAAATAACAACCTTGCAACATTTTACGTAATTTTGCGTTAATTTGGTGAGTATATCATATAAGGTAAGGGAATATAACATAGAATGAGACAACTTAAAATTCAGAAAAGTATTACCAATCGCAACAGCGAGGCCTTGGATAAGTATCTCGTTGAGATTGGTCGTGCTCCTATGGTTTCCATCGACGAGGAGATCGAGTTGGCGCAAGTCATAAGAAAAGGTGGCAAAGCTGCAGAGCGTGCAAAGAACAAGTTGGTTGAAGCCAACTTGCGTTTTGTCGTGTCCGTTGCCAAACAATATCAACATCAAGGCTTGACGCTCACCGACCTTATCGACGAAGGTAACATAGGACTCATCAAGGCTGCCGAGAGATTTGACGAAACCCGTGGTTTCAAATTCATCTCTTACGCTGTTTGGTGGATTCGCCAAAGCATTCTGCAAGCGATTGCCGAACAGAGCCGTATCGTGAGACTACCTTTGAACCAAGTGGGTTCCCTCAACAAAGTCAACCATGAAATCAACAAGTTTGAACAAGAAAACCAGCGTCGTCCTAGCGTGGAAGAGTTGGCTATGCGTACTGGCGTGGATGAGGAGAAAATCTCCCAAAGCATGGCGGCGAGTGGACATCATGTCAGCATTGATGCGCCTTTCAGCGATGACGATGACAACTCCATGGTGGACGTGATGGCGAGTGGAGATGACAGTCGTACCGACAAGCATGTGGATCATGAGAGCATGGCGATGGAATTACGCCAGGTGCTCGACAAGGTCTTGAAAGATAGAGAAAAGCAAATTGTCTGTGCTTGCTATGGTATCGGTGAGCCTGAGAAAGGATTGGAGGAGATTGGCGACAAGATGGGGCTTACCCGTGAGCGTGTGCGCCAAATCCGTGAGAAGAGCATCACCAAACTTCGTGACTCTGGTAACGCCAAGATTCTCATGAAGTATCTGGGATGATATGATGAGAATACTTACAAATTAATAAATTATACGAAAGAGGGTGTGCCATATACTTGTGACACACCCTCTTTTATACATTTAAAAATATGTTCTGCTTACTAGCTTTTTGTTGTCAAGCAAACATAATGAATATTTTGCACTTGGCATTATTCCAAACCGAACAAAGCCTTCAAGCCTCCGTCAACTCCAGAGAAGCCCATGAAAGCCAGGCTCAGCAAGGAAGCTGTAACGAGCACGATTGCCATGCCTTGCATACCCTTAGGGATGCGAACCAAAGCCTGCTGCTCACGGATGCCAGCAAACACAATGAGTGCGAGGGCGAAACCAAGAGCGGTAGAGAAAGCATATACCACACTCTCCAAGAGATTGAAGTCTTTCTGGATGACCAAGATGGCTACACCCAAAACGGCACAGTTGGTAGTAATCAATGGCAAGAAGATACCCAGTGCTTGATACAAGGCTGGAGAAACCTTCTTCAAGATGATCTCAACCATCTGCACCAATGCCGCAATCACGAGGATGAACGACAAGGTCTGGAGATATTGCAAACCGAATGGGTCGAGCACATACTTCTGCACGAGCCATGTGATGATGGTAGCCAAGGTCAAGACGAAGGCAATGGCACCACCCATACCGATGGCGGTATCATTCTTCTTCGATACGCCCAAGAATGGACAGATACCGAGGAACTGAGACAAGACGATATTGTTGACGAATATCGCTGAGATAAATATCAATAAATATTCCATATATCAATCCTCCTTACTTCTTTACCTTATTAAATATTGCAATCAAATAGCCCAATGTGAGGAAGGCTCCTGGAGGCAAGATGAATACCAAGATATTGGTCGTCTCTGGCAACAAACCGATGCCAAACACGCTGCCTGCTCCCAAAATCTCACGTACACAACCGAGCAAGGTCAATGCCAAGGTGAAACCCAAACCACAACCTACACCATCTACCAAACTAGCCACTGGAGAGTTCTTGGCTGCGAAACTCTCTGCACGCCCCAGGATGATACAGTTTACAACAATCAGTGGAATATAGATACCCAAAGCCTGGTTGATGCTATCAGGAGCATACGCACTCATCACCATCTGAAGGATGGTAACGAAGGCTGCGATGACAACGATGAACACAGGGATGCGCACCATGTCAGGAGTAATCTTCTTGATGCAAGAGATAACGAAGTTGGTGCAAATCAGCACTGCCATAGTGGCCAAACCCATGGACAAACCATTGATGGCACTTGTGGTAGTAGCCAATGTAGGACACATACCAAGCAACAACACAAAGGTTGGATTCTCCTTGATGAGTCCATTCATCAAAATTTTCATATTACTCATATCGGCTTATCCTTTCTTTTCGTTAGAAGATTCGTTACTTGCGTTACCTTTCACCTTTGAGGCGCCGCTCTCGCCATCCACACTCTTCTGAGCGTAGGCTGCGTAAGCTTGGTTGATGGCTTTCAAGAAAGCACGACTCGTGATGGTGCTGGCGGTGATGGCATCTACCGCATTGCCACTCTTGTCGTCCTTGCTCACGTGAAGGTCGCCATCCTTAGGAGTCTTGCCTATCACACTACCCTTTCCGTCTTTTTGGAACCAAGTGGTACACTTCGCTCCCAAGCCAGGAGTCTCTGATGCTTGAAGTACAGTATAACCCAAGATTTTTCCTTCTGGGTCAAAACCTACAAGCACTTTCAAGTCGCCACCGAAACCACCTGTCGTACTCTCTACAGCAGCACCCAACTGTTTGCCACTCTTATCAGAGCACTTATGAATGGTGAAGCTTACCTCCTTGCCATCAATCGTCTGATTGACTTCCTCTGGTTCTGCAACCTGCAATTCCTCTGTACCCATCACACTCTTGATGCCAGCAGCCAAAGACTTCTCAGCCTTCTCTGCGATAGGACCAGAAGTAAGGTGGTTGACGTATGCAAGCACAGCACCTACAACGAGTGCGACACCTACGAGCACGAGAACCATGTTCTTCAATGATGATTCTAATTTCTGCATGTCATGTTCCTCCTTATTTCTTAGCTGGCTTCTCACCGAAGCGCTTTGGTTTAACGTATGTGTTAATAAGAGGTGTGAACGCATTCATGATCAGAATAGCGAACGACATACCTTCTGGATAGCTACCCCAGTTGCGGATGATGATGGTCAAGAGACCGATGCAAACACCATAGATGAGCTGTCCCTTGTGAGTCATTGGTGAGGTGACATAGTCAGTGGCCATGAAGATGGCACCGAGCATCAGACCACCGCTCAAGATGACAGAGAATGGATTAGCATATACAGGATTAGCCAAATGCATCAAACCGCTGAATACGAAGACGGTAGCGATGATGCTCACTGGAATATGCCATGTAATGACCTTCTTCCAAAGCATATAAGCCAAACCAAGCAAGAGGGCGATGGCGCAAACCTCACCAGTGGTACCGGCACCAAATCCATCACCAGTTGCACCGAAGAGCAAGCTCAATGAATCTGGCAATTGATTCAAGACGGAACTATCACCCGTCTTGATGGCTGTCTTCATGATAGCCAATGGAGTTGCGGCTGTTGTTGCGTCTGTATAGCTCAACATCTGTCCTGCTACAGGCCATGAAGTCATCTGTGCTGGGAAGCTGACGAGCAAGAAACAACGACCAACCAACGCTGGATTGAATGGATTGTTGCCCAAACCACCAAAGGTCATCTTGCCAACACCAATGGCAAACAAGGCACCGATAATGATAATCCAAAGAGGAAGGTTGCTAGGCAAGTTCATACCAAGCAAGAGACCCGTGATGATGGCAGAACCATCAAGCAATGTGGTCTCTGTCTTCAAGAGATATTTTGTGATTGCCCACTCAAAGAATACGCAGGCTGCCACAGAGGTTAGCAAGACAATAGCTGAACCCAAGCCAAAGAAATAGATGGATGCGAGGATGGCAGGTACAAGAGCGATGATCACTCCGTACATGTTCTTCTCCACCGTCTCATTACCATGGGCATGTGGCGATAATGATACTATTAATTTTCCCATTTTATGAATATGGTTGTTATTAAATTCTTTTGATAGAGCCTTCGCTGGGAAGACTCTGTTGAATTACTTCTTCGCGTTGCGAGCCTTGATGATGCCCATCACAGCACCCTTACCTGCAAGGATATTGTCGAGGATAGGACGATGAGAAGGACAAGTGAACTGGCAAGAGCCACAAGAGATACATGAGGTGATGTCCTCAGCCTCCAAACGCTCATAATCCTTCATTACGCTCAATGTAGCGAGCAAGTATGGCTCCAAGCCCATTGGACAAGCCTCCACACACTTCGCACAACGAATACATGGCTGCGCCTTCTTGCGATGAGCTTCTGCATCTGTCAGAATGGTGATGGAGTTGGTACCCTTGGTGACAGGCACGTCAAGACTGATGACAGCCTTGCCCATCATTGGACCACCTGCCAATACCTTGTTGTCGCCCTCTGGCAGACCACCACATGCCTCAATCATCTGAGAGAATGGTGTACCCATACGAACGAGGAAGTTACCAGGGTTCTTCACCTGCTTACCTGTCACAGTGGTGTAACGCTCAAAGAGAGGTTTGTGTTTCATGACAGCTTGATAAACAGCGAAGGCTGTACCTACATTCTGTACGATAGCACCTACATTTACTGGGATGGCAGGAGGTGCTGGAACCTGACGGCGAATGACGGCATCCACCAACTGTTTCTCACCACCCTGTGGGTATTTCTTGGCGAGAGGAACAATCTCGATGCGAGGATCATTGGCAGTTTTCTGCTCAAAGAGTTGAATGGCGGCAGGCTTATTGTCCTCAATACCAATATAACCCTTCTCCACCTTGGCGGCCTTCATCAAGAGGTTTAAGCCAACAAGGATTTCGTCAGCGTGTTCCATCATCAAGCGATAGTCTGCAGTGATATAAGGTTCACACTCCACACCATTGATAATGACACACTCAGCCTTGGCTCCAGGAGGAGGACATAGCTTGATAAAAGTTGGGAAACCTGCACCTCCCATACCGGTGACACCAGCCACCTTGATGCGGTTGACGATTTCCTCAGGCGTGAGCTCTGGGTGGTTTTCGATGCTTTCCAACTGGTCGGAGCGGTCGATTCCCTCTTCCCATTCATCGCCTTCAACATTGATGATGATGCAAGGTTTCCTATATCCTGTAGCGTCAATAGACGTATCTACCTTCAAAACGGTTCCAGAAACGGAACTATAAATAGGAGCACTCACAAAGCCTCCTGCCTCGGCAATCAAGGTACCGACCTTTACCTTGTCGCCCTTTGCAACGACAGGCTTGGCTGGCGCACCGATATGCTGACCCAATGGGAAGATGGCTTGTTTTGGAAGAGCTGCCACCTGGGTAGGCATCTCGGCAGTAATCTTGTTCTCTTCTGGGTGAACTCCACCTATTCTAAATGTTCTCAAATTCATGCTTGTTCCTCCTTCTTTACTTCGTTAGCCTCTACAGCAGGAGTTGAATTTGCTTCTGGCTTTGAAACAACGGTTTCTGCAGCAGGCTTTGCTTTCTTCACAGGGAAATTGACTTTGACGATCGCACCAGTTGGGCACTCGTCAACACACTTGGTACACATGCGGCACTTGTTGAAGTCGATGTAGCTAACATTGTTTTCAATGGTGATAGCCTCGAACTTGCAGACCTTCTGACACTTACCGCATCCGATGCAAGCTACACTACAAGCCTTCTTGGCTACGGCACCCTTGTCTTTGTTGACACACTGTACATACACACGGCGACACTTAGGACCCTTCTTGCGAAGTTCAATGATGTGTCGAGGACAAGCCTTGGAACATGCTCCACAACCCGTACACTTCTCTTCGTCGACTTCAGGAAGACCTGTCTCAGGATTGATAGCGATGGCCCCAAACTGACAAGCTGCCACACAATCTCCACAACCCAAGCAGCCGAATCCACAGCCGGTTTCACCAGCACCACAAGAATTCATAGCTACACAAGTGTGCAAACCATCATACTCAGCGATGCGAGGACGATTCTCGCAAGAGCCATTACAACGAACCACTGCTACCTTAGCCTCAGTGTTGGCCACTGCGATGCCAAGGAGATCAGCCACTTTGCCCATCACTTCAGCTCCACCTACAGGGCACATCAGCCCTTCGATAGAACCAGCGTCAGCACCCTTGACAAGAGCGGCAGCCATACCGGAACATCCAGCAAAGCCACAACCACCACAATTGGCACCAGGTAGGAGTTCACCCACTTGGCCCAGTCGAGGATCCTCTTCGACGGCAAATTTCTTGGATACACCGAAGAGTACCAACGCAGCAATTAACGCGATGGCTCCGAGTACCAAGACTGCAATCATAATGAAATTCATAATTGTTTGTATTTGTTTGTTATTAATTCTTGATAGTTTCGTTTTTAAGTATTCTTCTTGTTTGTCTTACGACTGTATCTCAAACGACAGCCGTTTCTTGAGTTTGCTTCTAAACAGATAGACCAATAAATAATAAGGTATTAAAATACCCAACGCCGACAACGCGGCTGCGCCTTCTGACTTTGTGAGTGACAGTATTGCAATCAATGTCACCACCATGACAGCTAAAGGCAAAAGATAACCATAGAGACTTGCCGTGAATCCTACAGATGTATCAGCAATTACTGTCACGGAGTCGCCTTTCTGATAGTTAGAAAAGTCAGAAGTCAATACTTCCACCAGCTTTTCCTTGGTTTCAGAGGCATTGCAATGTGCTGCTACCTTGCAGCCACTACAGGCTGATGACTGAAGAATCCGAACTTTCACGCATCCGTTTTCAGCCGAATCTACAATTCCTGCATGTTTTATCTTGTTGCTCATGATTTATGATCTTTGTTTTTGTCAACTTCTTCGACATAGCTTATCTTCTTTCTTTCACTCCATAACGATTCATGCGAATGATTCTGCCATTAGGTTACGGCATAGATTGCAAAGTCGAGTTGGCAATTCAGTTTGATAGTGCAAAGATAATACAATATTTAAAAACCGCAAAATATTCAGAAAACTTTTCAACGAAAAGAAGCGTAAACGTTTTCTGATTGTAACTTAACTGTTCTTATGAGTAGGTAAAAGTATCAAATTGAAAGCAAGAAAAGCCCCTCATCAACAAATGTCAATGAGGGGCTTTTCTTAAGATATCTATTAGTTGTTGACACTACCGCCAACAATATCAAGCAATTCATTTGTAATGGCCTGTTGACGACTCTTGTTGTACTGCAAGTTGAGCGAACGTAAGAGTTCATCGGCATTATCCGTTGCTGTCTGCATGGCAACCATTCTCGCTGCATGTTCACTTGCCTGACTGTCGAGCAAGGCGGTGAAGAGCATCAAGTGTAACAGCTTTGGTATCAAGACTCCCAACACTGTCTGCAAGTCTGGCTCTACGATGAAGTCATCGTTCAGTGGCTTTGCCTCCGTACGTTGTCTATCATCTTGCTCCTCCTGCTTCTTGCGTAGGTATTCTTGCGCCTTTGCTGTAGCTACATTCGATGTCAAGTCTCGATCGTTATCCTCACCGATAGCCTCAGTAGAGAGGTCGATTGGCAAGAAAGTCTTGCGGGTGAGAATCTGTGAGCCGGCACTCTTGAAGTGATGATAAATCATCTCGACCTTGTCAAGTTCGCCTGCCACATACTGCTTTGCCAACTTGCGTGCGATTTCTGCACATTCGCTTGAATTTGGCTTGTCAGCAAGTTCCGTAAAGTCACCTGCTACTTTCAATCCAAGTTTTGCAGTCTTCTCGGCTACCTTTCGACCGATAGGATAAACCGTGATGTCGTCAATGCCTTGAGCCTTATACTCGTCCACTGTCTGCATCATCATCTTGATGACATTGGAATTAAATCCACCGCAAAGTGAACTGTTGGAACTATAGACCACGAGGGCTACTCTCTTGATTTCCTTGTGTTCCCACTCAAACTCACACTGGAGTGAAGGAGTGGAAACCAAGAAACTCTTCAAGATATGTTCCAACATATTCTCGTATGGCAACATGTTTTGTATTGCCACCTGAGCATGATGCAACTTGCTGGAAGCCACCATCTTCATGGCACTCGTAATCTTACGGGTACTGTTGACACTGGCAATGCGAGTTTTGATCTCTTTTAATGACGGCATAGGCTATTACGCTTTATATTGTCCTGCAACGTTTGCCATGGTCTCCTCTATTACCTTGATGGCATCATCGGTCAATTTACCGTCTGCCAAAGTTGCGATAACATCGGAATGCTGGCTACGCATAGCATCGAGGAACTGATCCTGGCACTCACGAACCTGGGTCATTGGCACCTCGTGCATCAAACCATGGACACCACAATAAAGGATGGCAACCTGCTCACCTACTGGCATTGGGTGATACTGAGGCTGGATGAGGAGTTGGTCGTTCTTGCGACCACGATCCAAAGTCATGGCAGTCACAGCATCCATATCGCTAGAGAACTTAGAGAAGGACTCCAACTCGCGATACTGCGCCATATCAATCTTCAGGGTACCTGCCACCTTCTTCATACTCTTGATTTGAGCAGAACCACCTACACGAGATACAGAGATACCTACGTTGATGGCTGGGCGGAAACCTTGGTTGAAGAGGTCTGTCTCCAAGAATATCTGACCATCTGTGATAGAGATCACATTGGTTGGGATATATGCGGAAACGTCACCTGCCTGGGTCTCAATAATTGGGAGGGCTGTCAAAGAACCACCACCCTTCACGTGACCCTTCATGCACTCTGGAAGGTCGTTCATCTGCTCAGCTACCTCCTGCTGGTCGTTGATACGAGCTGCACGCTCCAACAAACGAGAGTGGAGATAGAAGACATCACCTGGATATGCCTCACGTCCAGATGGACGACGAAGAATCAAGGAAACCTCTCGATAAGCCACAGCCTGCTTACTCAAGTCATCATAGACGACGAGAGCTGAGTAACCACGGTCGCGGAAATACTCACCAATAGCTGCACCAGCGAATGGTGCATAGTACTGCATAGCAGCTGGATCGGCAGCAGTAGCACTTACAATAATAGTATAAGGAAGTGCACCATGCTCCTTGAGGTTCTGTACTAATGCTGCTACTGTAGAAGCTTTCTGACCGATGGCTACATAGATACAATATACAGGCTTGCCTGCCTCGTAGAAACTCTTCTGGTTGATGATGGTATCGACTGCAATAGCAGTCTTACCTGTCTGACGGTCGCCGATAATCAACTCACGTTGTCCACGTCCGATAGGAATCATGGAATCGACAGCCTTCAAACCTGTCTGGAGAGGTTCCTTCACTGGCTGACGATAGATCACACCAGGAGCCTTGCGGTCCAATGGCATCTCGAAAGAGTCAGTGAGGTCGATGTCTCCAAGACCATCAATAGCTTGACCCAAAGGATTAACGACACGTCCTAAGAAGTTGTCGTTCACACGGATAGAGGCGATACGATGGGTACGCTTCACACTCTGTCCCTCTTTGATGCCAGCTGTAGGACCTAAAAGGACGCAACCTACATTGTCTTCCTCCAAGTTCATGACAATAGCCATTGTGCCATTCTCGAACTCAAGAAGTTCATTGGCCTCTGCATTGCGAAGTCCATAGATACGAGCCACACCATCGCTGACGGTGAGGACGGTACCAACCTCATCAAACTTCTCAGAGCCATTCACCTCCTGGAGTTGCTGCTGAAGTACCTCAGACACTTCACTTGGTTTAATTTTATCTGACATTGTTTTGTTTACTTTTAATTAATTACTTTTTGAGCTGTGTCAGTATGGCATTGAGCTTCGTCTTGACGCTCGCATCCATTCTGTAAGTATCATATTCGAGGATGAAACCACCGATAATATCAGGGTTCACCTCCGTTTTGAACTCCACAGTACCTTGCGTTCTCTGCTCAACCATCTTGCGCATCTTATCCTCAGTTTGGGCATCGACGGCAGTGGCGGTGATCAGTTTACCACGGATGATATTCTTCTGTTTCCTGTAAAGAGTGATATACGAAGCAGCCATGAATTGCAGGGTGCTCTCCCTATCCTCTTTCAACACAAGGGCGATAAACTTCTTGCTCAATTCCGAAGGCTCTTTGCCCAGGGCTGTAGTGAGCAGTTCCTGCTTCTTGTCCTTGGAAAGCATAGGGTTGTCTATCGTAAATCTCAGTTCAGGCACGTCGATGTAGCTCTTGTAGAGCGTCTGCATCTCCTGGTACACCTGATCTTCGAGCTTCATGCCGAGTGCAGCCTTGATGAGGGCACGGGCATAACGCACCGATATTACACCTATATCCATAAGCTTTACTATTTGTTGTCAGAAGAAACCTCGTCCAGCAGTCGATTTATCATATCCATCTGTGCCTTGTCGTCAGAGAGCTTAGCCTTGAGCACTTTTTCTGCAATCTGAACAGAGAGCTCGGCAACCTGTCCACGGATTTCGCGGATGGCATTCTGCTTCTCTGTCTCAATCTGCGCCTTGGCGTCAGAGAGCAGACGAGCGCCCTCTTCGCGAGCCTTGTCCTGTGCTTTCTCTACGATGGCATCGCGTGTATCAGCAGCCTCCTTGAGGATGGCAGCCTGCTTCTCGCGAGCTTCCTGCAAGATGGATTCACCTTCTTTTTGGATATTGGCAAGCTTCTCGTTGGCTTCGTGAGCTTTCTTCAGGCTCTCGTCGATGAAGGCCTTACGATCGTTCACCATCTTGATGATGGCACCGAAACCACCAGCCTTCCAGAGGATAATGACTACGATGATGAAGACCAGCGTCATCCAGAAAAGCAAACCGCTATCAGGAATCAATAAATCCATATATACTGGTTAAAGTTTTACTTAAACGTTTTATTTTAACTAACTCTAGAGAATCACCTTCTCCACCCCATACATTACGATTAGACAACCGCAACTGCAACTAAAAACCGCATGGGGCGAGAAGAGTGATATTCGTTTATTACATAACGATAGCCAAGATGGCGATGATGACAGCGAAGAACGCAACACCCTCAACCAACGCAGCTGCGATGATCATAGAAGAACGGAGATCGCCCATCTTCTCTGGCTGGCGAGCCATAGCGTCCATAGCCTGGCCACCAATACGACCAATACCAATACCTGCGCCAATAGCGGCCAAACTTGCGCCGATTGCGGCACCTAACTTTGCGAGAGCATCTGCTGCTAATAAAAGTGATAACATAATCTTAAAATTTAAGTTGTTAATATTTTCTTGTTAATTAATTCAATTATTTATTTCGCTCAGCAATATCAATTACTTTGCGATTTCAGGCTCGTGCTCATGCACGTGAGCCTGCGAGATGAATACTGCACTCAGCATGGTGAAAACCAATGCCTGGATGTAGCTTACCAATACTTCGAGGAGCATCATAAAGGCACTCATCGCAACACTTACGATTGTCATACCCGTTCCTGCCACATAGTTGGCGATGGCATTCTCACTAATGTTGAACATAATGAAAATGATTGCAGCGAAAGACAAGGCTATCGCATGACCTGCCATCATGTTGGCGAAGAGTCGGATAATCAGAGCCAACGGTTTCGTGAAGATTCCGAACAGCTCAATGAATGGCATCAGTGGCACTGGCACCTTCAACCAAGTTGGTACATCTGGCCAGAAGATTTCCTTCCAGTAATCCTTAGTACCTGTTACGTTGGTGATGATGAAAGTGGTCACACCCAAGAAACATGTACAAGCGATATTGCCAGTCAAGTTTCCACCGCCTGGAGGGAATGGTACGATACCCATGATGTTGGCTACGAAGATGAAGAAAAAGCAAGTAAGCAGCCATGGAGCATACTTAGGAGCCTCCTTACCGAGGGTAGCCTTGATCACATCGTCATAGACAGACATGATAAACATGTGCATCAATCCTACAAATCCCTTTGGAGCTGGGTCATCGATCTTGTGCTTCTTGCACCAGCGAGCTGGTATCAATACGCACAACAACAAGATGATGGCGTCTATAAAGAGAACGCATGTGGTCTTGGTGATGGAGATGTCGAGAGGCAGAACCTCTTCCCCATTCACTTTTTCCACTATCTTGTTGGGATTGTTCTGCGCATCACCATTCTTAATAACCAAGTTGTATGGACCTGGACGGTCGCCGTTGGCATCTCTCTCCTCAGAGAACTCTCCGCTGGAGAACACATGCCATCCTGTGGTCGTATGAACGATGACTGGCAGATTGATCACGACCGGATAGTCGCCCACCTGGGTGATATGCCATTCATAAGAATCCTTGATATGACCCCACAATATCTCCTTTACGTCGATGTTTTCCTTCGCACTCACCTGCATTGGGGCTAGCGTGAAGAGCAGCATCGCCATCAAGAGGAATTGTTTGAGATGTTTCATATTCTTATTCTTACTTTAATTATTAATCTTTTCTTTCTTCTCTATGCGAGAAAAGAAGATGCAGTCGAACACGAGAAGCACGACATAGAAAATGACGAAGATGGCTGCGAAACCCAAGATGTTTTGCTTGTCACATACCACAACGTAGATAAGGAATACGATTGCCGCCGCCATCATCTTCAATGCCGATGCTGCCAAGTAGAACTTGCTCAGATTGGCTGGTGAAGACTTTGCGATGGCTTTCCATGCCTCACCATAAGCAGTACTTGAGATGAGCGAGAATATCGCACTCACTACCAATGGGTTAACCACTTGAGCGAGGATGTCATCACAAGAGGCTGATACTCGACAAGCAAAGAGAATGATGAGCGACAGAGCCGCAATCAACCATAGAGAGATTTGCTTATATCGAATGCCCGCCTGCTTAATATGTTGCAAGCGCATCACTTCTTCTTTTTCCATATTTACACTTCAACGCAAAGGCTTACTTCGTTTTTCTTCACTTCCACGAATCCACCTTTGATGTTCATATTCTGCTTGCCTTCCTGGGTGGTATATTCTACCTTTCCCACTTCGAGTGAAGAGATGATTGGAGCGTGGTCCTTCAGAATCTCGAAAGAACCGAGGGTTCCTGGCACCAAAACGCTCTCCACCTCGCCTTGGAAGACGATCTTCTCAGGAGAAACTATCTTTAGCTTTAACATAAGCCTTTGAGTTTAATGTGATTAGCCTTGTGCAGCTGCGAGCAACTGCTTAGCCTTCTCCTTAGCATCCTCGATAGTACCTACATTGAGGAACGCCTGCTCTGGAAGGTCATCTACCTCGCCGTCGAGGATGGCATTGAAGCCCTTGATGGTCTCCTCGATAGGTACCATCACACCCTTCAAGCCGGTGAACTGTTCTGCTACAGTGAATGGCTGACTTAAGAAACGCTGTACACGACGTGCACGGTTTACGGTCAACTTATCCTCGTCAGAAAGTTCATCCATACCCAAGATGGCGATGATATCCTGCAACTCATTGTAACGCTGCAACAACTGTTTTACTCGCTGAGCGCAATCGTAGTGAGCCTTACCTACAATCAGTGGGTCAAGGATACGCGAAGTAGAACCCAGTGGGTCAACGGCAGGATAGATACCAAGAGAAGCAATCTTACGAGAAAGCTCTGTGGTAGCATCCAAGTGGGTAAATGTAGTAGCTGGAGCAGGGTCGGTCAAGTCGTCGGCAGGCACATAGACAGCCTGTACAGAGGTGATAGAACCATTCTTGGTAGAAGTGATTCGCTCTTGCATGGCACCCATCTCGGAAGCCAATGTTGGCTGATAACCTACGGCTGAAGGCATACGACCCAAGAGGGCTGACACCTCAGAACCTGCTTGAGTGAAACGGAAGATATTGTCGATGAAGAACATGATGTCGGCAGCCTCGCCGTTCTTGCCTCCATGATCACGGAACTCCTCAGCGACAGTCAGACCAGACAACGCTACGGAAGCACGTGCCCCAGGTGGCTCATTCATCTGACCATAGACAAGAGTAGCTTGACTCTTAGCAAGTTCCTCAGGATCTACCAAAGACAAATCCCATTTGCCTTCCTCCATAGCCTTCTTGAATTTCTCACCATACTTGATAACACCAGATTCGAGCATATCACGAATCAAGTCGTTACCCTCACGGGTACGCTCACCTACACCTGCAAACACAGAGTAGCCATTGTGACCCTTGGCGATGTTGTTGATCAACTCCATGATGAGCACGGTCTTACCTACACCGGCACCGCCGAACAAACCGATCTTACCACCTTTCATGTAAGGTTCGAGCAAGTCGATGACCTTGATACCAGTGGCAAGCATCTCCTTGTGGGTTGACAATTCGTCAAACTTAGGAGCCTCGCGGTGGATAGGATAAGCACCCGTCATGTCCAATTCTTTCATACCATCAATAGGTTGTCCGATGACATTCATCATACGACCCTTGATTTGCTCACCTGCTGGCATGACAATTGGGTTGCCCGTAGAGACAACCTCCAATCCACGCTGCAAGCCATCGGTATTGTCCATGGCGACACAACGCACGGTATCTTCACCGATGTGCTGTTGCACCTCGATGACGAGATCGCGTCCGTCTGGACGTTTTACCTTTAGAGCTTCGTGAATCTTTGGAAGCACCTTCTCAGGATTCTCGCCCTTGGTATCGAAATATACATCGATAACAGGACCGATAATCTGCGAGATGCGTCCGTTAATTTGTGACATAAGCTATAAGTTTAAATTTATTATTGTTAATGTTGTTGTCTTGTTTGTTTTGTAGTTGAACACAGTTTGTTGTAGTTCATTGCAAAAAGGACTTTTTACCTTTTCATTTGCAAAAGTAACAACAATTACTGAAAACTCCAAAATTACTTGGGGTTTTATTCAGCTTTAAACCATTTTTAGTTCCGTTTAAACCATTTTTACGGAAACTATTGGTTTCTTTGTGCTCTCTGTTCTCCCACTAGATGCTCAACTCGTCGAGCACCTTGATCAGCTTGCGATCAAATGGCTTGTCAGAGCGGATAGCTTCAGACAAAGGTACATAAACAACCTCATTGTTGCGAACACCAATCATCACATTGCGCTGTCCTTGCATGATGGCCTCAATAGCTCCACATCCAGTACGGCTAGCAAGAATACGATCACGGGCTGATGGACGACCACCACGCTGTAAGTGACCGAGGATGGATACACGTACGTCAAACTCAGGGAACTCCTTGCGTACACGGTCTGCATAGTAAAGCGCACCGCACTTAGGACTCTCTGAAACGATGACGATACAGCTCTTCTTAGACTTGCGGATACCACGCTCCATGAATTGTGCCAACTGGTCAACGTCGGTAGAATCCTCAGGGATGATAGCTGCCTCTGCACCACTTGCGATGGCAGAGTTCTGTGCTAAGAAACCAGCATCACGTCCCATCACCTCGATGAAGAAGATGCGCTCATGGCTCTGCGCCGTGTCACGGATACGGTCCACACACTCTACGATAGTGTTCATGGTGGTGTCATAACCGATGGTGTTATCTGTACCATAGAGGTCATTGTCGATGGTACCAGGAAGACCGATGCAGCAAATGTCAAACTCGCGAGCAAAGTTCATCGCACCCGTCAAAGAGCCATTACCACCAATGACTACCAATGCGTCAATCTCTTCCTTTTGGATGGACTCGTAAGCTTTCTGGCGACCTTCCTCAGTCATAAATTCCTTGGAACGAGCGGTCTTCAGAATGGTTCCACCTGTACCGATGATACCACTCACGTTCTCTGTGGTGAATGGCTTGATTTCATCATTGATCAATCCGTCATATCCACGATAGATAGCTTTCACGTTGAAGCCATTGTAGATGGCGGAACGTGTCACTGCGCGGATAGCGGCGTTCATGCCAGGAGCATCACCTCCTGAAGTCATAATACCTATAGTCTTAATCTTTGCCATAACTATTACCTTATTATATTATTATATATTTTTAGATTTGTGATTTTCGTTTGCGTGTAAAGAGCAGAGCTATTGATGCCGCTCTGTCGGGTTTATACAAAAGTCGTTCTCCCCCATGGTATCTTCGTCTAGGGAGTACTATGCGTCGTGTTTTTAAATCAATAAGTTGGTTGCTCCTGCCACAAGATTATGTGAGAGCCAGAGGATAGCGAGTCCAACGACACCACCGAGCAGAGCTTTCCACCCGATGTTGCGGAAGAACCATCCCATGTGCATGTGTTCCATCTTCATCAGTGCCAAACCACTGATGGTACCAATGCCCAAGATGTTGCCGCCTGCCATTACACAATAGGCGATGACTTGCCAATAGATGCCATTGCAAGCATATACCGAACCGACCTCAGACACGAAATCATCCTGACCTACCAAGTCTGGCAAGGAGAAGAAATTCATGGCCGTAGCAAAGTTGTCAAGCACTGTACTGAGCACACCAGCAACAATGCCATGTGCCCAAACATAAGGGTGCGCCTCGTCGATACCCAATGCCTCGTTGAGAGTAGTGAATGCTCCCGTCTCCTCCACGACACCGGCTGCCAACATGATACCCATGACAAAGAGAATCATCTGGATAACTCCATATTGCAATACCCTTGGGGTACGACGTTCTACCATCGCATCCATGTTCATCAACTTGCGGTTGAACACCTCGTTAACAATCCAAAGGATAGACAATACGCAAAGTGCACCTAGGAATGGACTCAACTTAGTGATATTATGGAATGTAGGGATAAACCATAGTCCACCAATACCCACGAAGAGCATCAACAATCGCTGCCATACGTTGAGACGAGTATCATCGCCACGATATGGCATGACAATCCATTCTGTATCAACACACTCAGGCAGTTGACGAGCAATCAGATAGGTTGGAATCAACCATGCTGCAAGGCATGGCAAGAGTAAAGACATGGAGAAAGAAGTAGCTGTTACTGCCCCCATGTTCCAAAGCACCAATCCCTCTGGGTTTCCGATAACGGTCAAGGCACCGCCACAGTTGGCAGCCAAGAGAATGGCTGCACCATAAAACATTCTTTGTCGGCGACTTGGAATGATGCCATGCATGATGGTGAGCATCATCACCGTAGTAGTCAAGTTGTCTAGGTTGATGGAAATCAAGAAGGTAACGATGGATAAGGTCCATATCATCTTCTTGCTTTTGCGTGTACGAAGCAACTGGCTGATAAAATCGAAGCAGCCATTGTTGTTGAGAATCTCCACGATAGTCATCGTAGCTAAGAGGAAAAGCACTATCTCCGCAGCCCTACCTACATAAGGCAGGAAGATAAAGCGATCGATAAAATTCTTGACAGTGATACTAGTGGAAGGAATCTCTCCCATATCTTCTGGATGAAGGTAGTGGGAATATTCGTAAGCATGCTGACTTGTCACAAAGTCCATACCAAAACAAATGTAAAGAACCCATCCCACCGTTCCAGCGAAAATTGCAACGGCAGCACGGTTCACCTTGGTGATATTCTCCGTCGCTATGAGGAGATACCCCATCAGTATTATAGCTATGATGACTACTGTCATAATGGTTATCTTTACATTTTTCTTTGCATTTCGAACGCAAAGATAACAAATAATCTCAAATTAGCATCAAAGTGAACGATTTTTTATATCCGTTTAACGGAAAAGTAACAATTTCTTGTCATTTGTACCATTATTTGCCATCTTTACATCGCAAAATGACTTCTATTAGTCTTTTGGCATACGACCAGACCACTTTCTGAGCAAATAGTAAAGGCGTTGCTCAATACTGAACAATCGCCAACACCATGTGTGCGGAAGCAGGGAGCTATGAAACGGCACATAACCAAGCTTGTAATGATTACGTGGCTCCAAAGCATCGGTCTCTATGCTCTCCCAAGTTTCTAACAGGCACTTTTTAGCAACTTCATTGTCTATCTTTGACAAAAGAAATTGGTTATGAATAGCAAACTGACAGAGCGAGATGAGGTTCAACCATCTATGGTTCTCGTAAAGCCTTAAATACTTTGGTTCAACTTGGAGTTCCATAAGTTGGCGTTTCATGCTCGCATTGGCTTTCAGATAGTCAAAGCGATGGACGGAAACTTGGTGGGTTACTGACGAGCTATGCTGTCGATAATAATAGATGCCCTCACATGTTGCCACCTTGCGAGACGAGATGTAATGCAGGCGAGTCGTGTTGTCATCACTATACGAATGACAGGTTTCATCATAAGGAAATCGCAGGTGTATGGCCGTCTTGACAGCATAAATGCCATGAATTTTCCAATTGAGACTGGCGACGAAGGCTTCTTTTCCTATCAAATATCTGAAAGCTTTCATTGGATAGTCTTCCATTCGCCAAATTCCAGCATCTGTCCATGAATACTTGCAGTGGAAAAGAACGCTGTCGTATTCAGGATCTTCCTCAAATTTCAGTACAGCCTGTTCCAAAGCATCTGGTGACAGCCAATCATCGCTATCCAAGAAACAAGTATAAAGTCCCTTAGCCAATTTCAATGCGATGTTTCTTGCATTTGCCTGACCACCATTCTTGTCAAGGTGTATGATTTCTATGCGTTTATCCAAATTTGCGTATTCTTGCAAGATTGACCAAGAATGATCCGTAGAGGCATCATCCACGCATAAGACTTGAATTTCCTTAAGAGTTTGTCCCACTAAGGAATCTAAACAGTCACGGAGATACTTCTCGGCATTGTAAACCGCTACTAAAACTGTAATCTTAGGTACCATAGATGATGTATTTATTTTCTTAACTTTGCTTTCACTTTTGCCATTAAGCTTTCCCATAAATGGGATTTAGAATGGAGAATCTGTATGGATACCACAAAACTAGCTATGATGAGCAAGATGCCCAAAAGCCAGTACCAAAAGCCATGGATAGACAAGGACATTAGATAAGTGCAAAATCCGATAGGCACGTGGATGGCTCCATAAAGGATGACAGTCCGAGAAAGGTGGAACTGATACTTGACATGACAGAAAATGAGATCGAACAACAAACCTATCATTCCCGAGATGAGCAATCCGACACCAGTTCCCACTAGTCCCCAAATATGGTATCCCATTGTTACGCATGATACCACCATCACGTCATATACCAATTCCTGTAGGAGATATGCTTTGCTGTCACCCTTGGAAAGTGCGATGTATTCTATAGGTAACACAACTGCTCTCACATACATCGCCAAGATGGCGAGTTTCATCATTCCCATAACAGGCAAGAACTTACCGCTATATAATAAAGGTAAAAGAATGGGAAGCCCAACAAGGAATAGCACTAACAATGGAGAGACCAAAAGTAAGGACACCTCCACCTGTCGGTTGACCACCAAGTTGAGTTTTTCCCCTATTCCCTGGATAGAAGAAAGTCGTGGATAATAATCCGTTTCCATTGCTTGGAATACCATGGCAGCATATGTCATCGTCATCATGTAACCTGCATTATATAAGCCTACGTGCCATAGGCTACCTGCATTATTAAGGAAGGTGCGAATCAAGAACTCTGCTCCACTACCAAAGATACCTGCGATGACAAAAGCCACCCCCAGCTTTGCCATACCCATTCCCTCACCTATAAGTTTACGCTGAAATTGGAGGCGAAGTGGAAATATGCGATATGAATAAAGGATAGTAAACAGCAACTGCACCAACGCTATGATGATCAATGATGGGACAATGGCCTGCTCCTTCCATATATAATAAAGAGGTGTAGAGGTGACCAAGGCTCCAAGTACACCATAGACGGACAATACTGCAAGGTGTTTCAACTGTCTAGTTCCTTTCAGGATTGCCAATTCACCTCCCATGATGGCGGTAAGTGCCACTACAGGTGAAAGAAAAATGAAATGGATGGTATGGTCTCCCCAGTTGAATGTCCACTTGTTGAGCAAAGGACTCATGACTATACAGACCATCATACCCAATACCGCAGTGAGGAAACTCCATACACGTATCAATTTGACAATATGCTCTATCTTATGCATGTCGCCATTTTCATAAGCGTCTGAAATCTCACGCACGGCACTCATAGGGATACCGAGGTTGGTGGAATCAGAGATGAGTTTGATGGTACTATTGAAAAGTGACATCAATCCCATACCCGCCGGACCGAGAATCATCGCCACCAACTTGTTGCGCACGATTCCGACAAGGATATTGAGTCCCTGTACACCGCCGAAAACACCGGTGTATTTAAGAATATGAGCGTAGCTGTCATCTTTTTTTATCTTTTCCATGCATTATTTAAACGTAGCCTAACCTAAAATATTGTATAGGCTACCCCCCACTTTCATTTTTACATAGTTAGAGAAAAATTCTTACCTAGTTAGGCGCGAATTTTTACCTAGTTAGGCGCGAAAAACTGGCTAACCTTCTAATTTAGCAGATTTGTCTAGAAAAGTTACTTGACCTGTATGGGCACGAATTGCATAAACGCAAAAGGTCGGACTCCCTTGCGGAAATCCGACCTTTATACTTTTCAATCTTTGAAAGAAGATTAAGCCTCAGCTGGAGCCTCCTCAGCAGGAGTTTCCTCAGCAGCCTTAGCAGCCTCAGCCTCTGCCTGAGCAGCAGCTGCAGCAGCCTTCTTGTCAGCTACCTTCTTAGCAATTGCTTCATTGATCTTCTTCTCAGCCTCAAGCTCTTTAGCTACAGCCTCTTTCTTAGCCTTAGCCTCGCTCTCACGAACAGCAGTAGCTTTCTGCTCTGTACCGTTCTTCCAAGCGTCGAAACGCTTCTGAGCCTCAGCCTCATCGAAAGCGCCCTTCTTAACGCCACCACGGAGGTGCTTCATCAAGTAAACGCCCTCGCCCTTGAGGATGTTACGTACTGTGTCTGTAGGCTGTGCACCTGTCTCTACCCAGTAGAGGGCGCGATCGAAATTCAAATCTACAGTAGCAGGATTGGTGTTAGGATTGTAAGTACCAATCTTCTCAGTAAATTTACCATCACGTGGTGCTCTAACGTCAGCGAT
>ERZ1034626.134-NODE-134-length-51249-cov-10.485662_pt1 | contig 51249 bp, 50 predicted proteins | sample MGYA00520652_ERZ1034626 | MGnify/ENA primary metagenome ERZ1034626 (study PRJEB33766, sample SAMN09781765) | gut metagenome | biome: gut microbiome | host: Homo sapiens | place: Madagascar | study: EMG produced TPA metagenomics assembly of the PRJNA485056 data... | reverse complement strand
GTCTAAAGGGTATGTTTTTGGACATCTCGTCTATCTCGTCTACTACGGAAACATCCTTATAGCGGGTGATTTGGGGGTTTTTGGAATTTCTTGTAAAATATTTATACAGTTTTTCTATAATTTTTAAGGCGCCGACTATAACTGCGGCCAATAAGATGAGCGCGGTTGACTTACTTAATCCCAGGGATGAGTGGCTATGAAAATAATTGATACAGGCGCCCATTCCCAAAATGCACCCCACAAAAAAGCCGCCGCATACCAAGCCGCACAGCAGTAATAAAAGTATGTCTTTTATTTTTTTCATAAAAAGTATTCTCCGTATAACCGGGCAAGCGCCGCCTGCCCGGAATTTTCTAAATATGCCGGAACCCACCACCGGGGTATGAGCCGCCTTGCGCCACTTGCTTGAGCCAAAAGGGCCTGCGCTTGCGTGGGTTTATTTTGGTTTGGCCAATTAGCGCGTTGTACCCTAAACAGCGCATACAAGTAATCATATAAAAAACCAAAATTCTTATCAATAAAAACATAGCGTGTAATAATAGGATAAGCCCCGGGAGCGGGGGAAAAGCCGTTGCTCGTACCATTTACCCATATAAAAAACCCCCGGGTCTTTTGTAAGGCGCGGGGGAAAAAGCCGTATCGTGTATATTTCAAAATAATAAAAAAGCCCCGGGTCTTTTACAAGGCCCGGGGTTTTGGCATTATATAAACTTATTTGTGTTTCTTTTTGGCCAGCACGTCTTTGGCGGCGGCTTGAGCCGCGGCCAAGCGGGCTATCGGCACGCGGAAGGCCGAGCAAGACACATAGGTAAACCCTTCGCGGTGGCAAAATTCCACGCTTTCCGGGTCCCCGCCGTGTTCGCCGCAAATCCCGATTTTAAGGTTGGGTTTGGCCTCGCGCCCTTCCACCACGGCGTGTTCAATAAGCATCCCTACGCCGCGTTGGTCCAGGGTTTGGAACGGGTCCGCTTCCAAAATACCTTGTTTGAGGTATTCGGGCAGGAACGCACCAATGTCGTCGCGGGAGAAACCGAACGTCATTTGGGTCAGGTCGTTGGTGCCAAAGGAGAAGAAGTCCGCTTCTTGGGCTACTTCATAGGCCAGAACAGCCGCCCGCGGAATTTCAATCATCGTCCCCACGGAGAAATTCAGATTTTTCACTTTGGTTTTGGCAACCACGGCATCGTATTCTTCGCGGATGAGCGCTTTTTGGTTGACAATTTCCTGCGCGTCACAAGTCAGCGGAATCATCACTTCCGGCACGGCTTTTACTTTGTTTTTGAGCAGTTCGGCGGCCGCTTCAAAAATAGCCCGGGCTTGCATGCGGGTAATTTCCGGATAGGTGACCCCTAAACGAATCCCGCGGTGGCCCATCATGGGGTTCACTTCGTGCAGGCCGGCGGCGCGTTCCTTAAATTCCGCCATGCTAATCCCCAACGCTTTGGCCAATTCTTGCTGTTTTTCGGGCAAGGTGGGCACAAATTCGTGCAAGGGCGGGTCCATTAAGCGCACCGTCACGCTGTAAGGCGCCATGGCTTTAATGGTGTCCTTAATGGCGGCTTTCATAAAGGGGAATAATTCGTTGACCGCTTTTTTGCGTTCGTCTTCGCTGGCGGAAAGAATCATTTTGCGCAGAATAAAGAGCGGTTTATCGGAATTTTTGCCGTAGAACATGTGTTCAATGCGGAACAACCCAATCCCCTCGGCCCCGAATTTGCGGGCATTGGCGGCATCTTCGGGCGTATCGGCATTGGCGCGCACTTTTAAGACGCGCACTTTATCGCACAACGCTAAAAATTTAACCAGGTTTTTGTTGCCTTCGCCGGCTTCCAACATTTTTAAGGCGCCGTTATACACCCAGCCTTTGGTGCCGTTTAAGGTCAGTTCGTCGCCTTCTTTGAAGGTCTTGCCGCCCATTTTAACGGTTTTGGCGCTCAAGTTGATTTCCAATTCTCCGCAACCGACAATACAGCATTTGCCCCAACCGCGCGCCACTAGCGCCGCGTGGGAGGTCATCCCGCCGCGTTGGGTTAAAATGCCGGAGGCCGCGCGCATGCCTTCAATATCTTCCGGGTTGGTTTCTTCGCGCACTAAAATAGCGTTTTGGCCTGCTTCATGCAGTTTAATGGCGTCGGCGGAGTTAAATACAATTTTGCCGCACGCACCGCCGGGGCCGGCCGGCAGACCCGTGGCAATCGGTTTTACTTGCGCTTCGGCTTTCGGGTCAATGGCGGGCAGTAAAAGTTCGCCCAACTGGGCCGGGGTCACACGCAGAACGGCTTGTTCCTGGGTAATCAGCTTTTCTTTTACCATATCCAACGCCATTTGCACGGCGGCGGTGCCGTTTCTCTTGCCTACGCGGCACTGCAACATCCACAATTTTTGGTCTTCAATCGTAAATTCAATATCCAACATATCGTGGAAGTGTTTTTCCAGTTTTTGTTGGATTTTATCCAATTCTTTATACACCTTGGGCATTGTTTTTTCCAAGGTGGGCAAATGTTTGGAATGTTCGTTGGCGGACCATCTGTTCATGGGGGACGGTGTGCGGATACCGGCCACCACGTCTTCACCCTGCGCGTTAATTAAGTATTCGCCGTAGAAGTGGGAGTCCCCATTGCCGGGGTTGCGGGTGAACGCTACGCCCGTGGCGCTGGTTTCGCCCATATTGCCGAATACCATGGTTTGCACGTTGACGGCGGTGCCCCAATCGTGTGGGATGTTTTCAATGTTGCGGTAGGCAATGGCGCGTTTGCCGTTCCAGGAGGCAAACACCGCGCCAATGGCGCCCCAAAGCTGTTGCATGGGGTTATCCGGGAAGGCGCTGCCCAATACTTTTTTAACGGTGGCCTTAAATTGGGCGCACAGTTTGATTAATTCTTCGGCGGGGATGTGGGTGTCGTCGCTGACGCCGAGTTTCTTTTTCAAGTCGCCCATCATACCGTCTAAAATTTTGCGGATGCCTTCGCCGTCTTTGGGTTCAATGCCGGCGGCTTTTTCCATAACCACATCGGAATACATCATAATCAGGCGGCGGTACGCATCATATACAAAGCGCGGGTCGCCCGTTTTGGCAATCATACCGGGGATTGTTTTTTCGGTCAGGCCGATATTCAAAATGGTTTCCATCATACCCGGCATGGAGGCTCTGGCCCCACTGCGCACGGATACTAACAGCGGGTTCTTTTCGGAGCCGAACTGTTTTTTGGTTTCGCGTTCAATTTTTTTCAGGTTGGTTTCAACGTCTGCTTGTAAAGTTTTGGGATAGGTGCGTTTGTTGTTCCAATAGTAGGTGCAAACTTCGGTAGTAATGGTAAATCCGGGGGGGACGGGCAGTTTTAATGTGCCGGACATTTCGGCCAAGTTGGCGCCTTTTCCGCCCAAAAGTTCTTTCATACTGCCGTTGCCTTCGGCTTTTCCGGCCCCGAAGGAGTAAATGTATTTTACAGTCTTTTTGGCCGCGGATTTTTTAGCGGCTTTTTTGACGGTCTGTTTTACCATGCTACATCTCCAGTTAGTAGTGTTGCCCGGGCATAAATCCCGCGCGAATTTTTTATATTGTAATACATTTCTGATAGAAAATAAAGCAAATTTACGGATTTTTTTTATTTATGCGTTGACAAACGGGGCTTTTTTAGTAAAATATACGCATATTAATTGTGAGGTTTTTATGAATAATAAAGGTGCTTCTTTTATGGCATATTTACTGCTGGTATGCGTGCTGACGGCCGGGCTTTTTATATTGTTCCCGGATAAAGCACCGTTTGCTATTCCGACGGACCTAGGGAAGGGCGGCTTGCCGCTAACCAAAGGTATGTTGCCCCCGGAAGCACAAAACGCGATGGTATCCAAATTCCAACAGGAAATGTTGGGGGCCGATATAGCCGATTCCGCGCTATTTAGGGAGGTGCAGGTAAAAGAAATTCCGCAGAGCGTGTATGATTCTATGGCGCTGAACTCGGATTACAGCAAATATTTGCGCGGGTCCCAAAAGCGTGTTTTTGCGGTTTTGCCGAGCGGTTGCCCGTACGCCAGAGCCTTTATCAAAGCGTTAAACTCGGCATTTTCGGACCCGGAAATTGCCTCCGTGTACCACAAGGATATTATCCGGGTGGGCCACTCCGAAATGATAAGGTGTAAGGGGGGCGCCGAGTGCCCTAAATCCTATTTACTTGAAACGTGCGGCGAAGGGATATGTATTATTAACCCGGCACAACGCCAAATAGTAGTGGATAATTCCCAGCGAAGCTCGGGCATTATCCCCTTACTAAAGCACTATAAAAACTGGTAATTTGTGTGTTTTGAAAGGAGTTAAAAAATCCGCCTGCTACCGGGCGGGTTTTTTATTGTGCGTGGATAAAAGGCGTTTTTGTGCTAAAATATACGCATATTAAATGGTGAGGTTTTTTATGAATCATAAAGGCGCTTCTTTTATGGCGTATTTCCTGTTTTTATGCGTGCTGACGGCCGGGCTGTTTATGTTATTCCCGGATAAAGTACCGGTTGAAAACCCGGCACTTGCCAAGGGGGACTTGAAAGGGGCTTTGCTGGGGGGCGGAAAAGTAAAAAATATTCCCCAGGAAGTGTATGACTCTATTGAAAACAACAGCGAATTTAGCCAATATTTGCAAGGGCCCAAAAAGCACGTTTTTACGCTTTCCCTGCGCGGGTGCCCGTATGCCAAAGCCTTTGCCAACGCGATTGACCAGGCGTTTTTGGAGGAAGAAATTGCCACCGCCTACCAAAAAGATATTGTGCCGATTGGCCGCAGTGAATACCTTAATTGCAACGGCAAACAATGCCCGCGGATGTATTTGTTTAATACCTGCGGCCAAGGCTTGTGCATTATAAACCCGGCCAAACGCCAAATAGTGGTGGAAAAATCCCGGAGTAAAGAGCGGCTGATGTATTTATTAGCGGCTTATAAAGATTGGTAATTTGTTATGGAAAGCGCCCTTAAAATCCGCCTGCTAACGGGCGGATTTTTGCTAGAATGTTTTTATTCTACAAATACAAGGAACTTAATAAAGCTATGAAAATATTTATAGGGATTGTTGCCGTATTGTTAGTGTTTACGCAAATTTATAAATATACGGGGTGGACCCCGGATGATTTACTGCCGGCCGCGCCGGTAAAAGTCCGGCAGTTGAACGCCAACGAATATGCCGCCTTGCCGGAGCCGAAAAAAATACCGGAGATTGTTTATAAAAAAACCCCCAACACGCCGGACCCGTGGGCCCGCCCGCTGTATGGGGATAAAAAAACGGCTGTTTTTGTGCTGTTCGGAGAGGCATATAAACCCTATTTGAAAACTTTTAAGCAGTTATTAAAACAACCGGAATATAAAGAGGTTTATAATCGTAAAATTTATATTATTGGCTATGCGGGGGCGGGGACTGCTAAGTATGATTCCGGAAAGTCGTTAATTATAGAAAGCTGTGCAGGCAATGCCGTGTGTATCTTCAACCCGCGTACCAAGGAAATGGTGCCCCTTAACAAACTGGATGATGCGCATTTGGCCGGTTTTTTGGAAAAATACAAAAATTGGTAAAAAGGGATATAAAAAAATCCGCCTGCTACCGGGCGGATTTTTTATGCGTTTTGAGGTATTCCCCATGAAAGCCGGGCGCGTGGGCAATATGCCGCCCGATAGCGTTTATTTTGCCCTCTATGCACCCGCGGCATTGGGTGGCATCTTCACCCAGGCAAATCTTACCCGGGTATAACGCATAGCGCTTGCGCCAGCGGACGTCCGTCACGTTGGGCATAACCACATTGGCCCCGCTTTGCAGGGCGATGATACGCCCTTGCGGGTGCAGGGTTTCCATGGCGGTTGTGGCGGGGGTGTTGATGTCCGGGAAAATAAGGCGCATAAGGGCCATCATTTTTAGAGATAAGGTAAAATGCCCGGCGGTGGATTCGCCCTTTAGCGGCGTTTGCGGGTGGGGGATAAACGGCCCGATTCCCGCCATATCCACCGGGATTTGCTTAAAAAATAATAAATCATCTGCTAAACTTTCCGCCGTTTGCCCCGGTAAACCCACTAACGAGCCGGAGCCGACCTCGTAGCCTAATTCTTTTAAGTCTTGCAGGCACTGCGCGCGTTGGTGCCAACGCATACCGGGGTCCAGTTTTTCATATAAATTTACGTCGGTGGTTTCTATGCGCAGTAAATAGCGCTGGGCCCCGGCTTGGCGGTAGGCGGCGTATTCTTCGCGCGTTTTTTCGCCAATGCTTAACGTAATTACCAACCCTAATTGCTTGATTTGGCGGATTATTTCGCACATTTTGTCCGCCGTAAACCAAGGGTCTTCGCCGGATTGAAGCACGACGGTTTTGTAGCCCAGGGTTTGGGCCAGGCGGGCCGTTTGTAAAATTTCCTGCGGGGTTAAGCGGTAGCGCTCCGCGTGGGAGTTATCGCGCCGGATACCGCAATAACAGCAGTTGTTTTTGCAATAGTTGGAAAATTCTATCAGCCCGCGCAGATAAACTCCGTCCCCCACGTTGGCTTTGCGTACGCGGTCCGCCGCCGCAAATAAAAGCGTATCCGCCTGCGGGTCTGTCAGTAAGGTGATTAATTCTTCCCGGGTCAGGCGGTGGGTTTGTTCGGCTTGCGTAATCAGTTTTTCCAAAGCGCTCATATACAAACAGTATACAAAACTTGGTTCTTTTGGGCCTATAAAAAGCGTGGGCCCCCGGCGGAAAAAAGGTTAGGTCTAAAAAAGGTAAAAATTGGGTCTAACGGCCCTGGAGACGCCGCCCCGGACTTATTACAATAAAATATAACAACATTTACAAAAGGGGGAAAGCCTATGAAAACGCAAATCCGTCAAACCGTTTTAGATGATAAACTCGGCAAAGAATTTGCTTGGATTAGCCAAGAGTTTAGTGATTTTCATACCTTGGCGGATTTAGAGTTGGAAAATGTGGACAAATTTGTTGCGTTCCACTTGGGGCTTTCCCTATAAATTATCAATAAAATCCGCTTGTTTTTGCTATAATTAAAACTATGCCATTTATAGCAAATATCATTTTCTATACGCTTAAGTGTCTGCTTTTGTGTTTTTATCCGTTCGGCCGCGCCGGCCGTAAAGAATATACTTATTATAATCATACCACGCTTGCGTTGGCGGTGCTGGTGGTAGGGGCGTTTAAGTATTTGCCTGCCCGCAACCCGGCCCTGTGGGATACTTTGTCAAATAATTATACCTGGGTGTTGGTGGGCGGCTGTGTGTGGGTGGTGGTAGCTTCGTATAGCGTATTGGTGCGCCGGGGGCATGATTTGGGGTATGGTTGGTTTGCTACGCTGTGGCACTCGTCCGAATGTATGATGTTCAAAGGCTGGCAGTTTAACCGCCGGTTATTTAAGGAAGAAGGCTCCCCTTTACCCAACAAATACGGCCCCGCCCCCAAAGAAAACCAGTTATAGGGTTTTTCATGGCCCGGATAATGGGTTGCGGCTTTTCTATGTTTGACGGTTTATTTTGCTACAATAAGGTTATGGAAATCATTTTAGATGGTATAAAATACTCAGTTAAAAGCCTGGTTCTCTTTTGGTGTCCGTTCGGCCGCGCCAGCCGCAAAGAATATGTTTACAGCATCCGGGCCCCGAGGGTTGTGGCTTTTATTGCTATTATCATTATGCTGTTCTTACCACCCCATAAGTTGGAGCAGGCGGTGGCGTTGATAAATGAATACCAAGTTGCCCTGTACAGCGTGTGTGCCGTAATGTTTGTAGGGTCGTGGAACCTATTGGTGCGCCGCGGACATGATTTGGGGTATAGTGGGTCTGCTACGTTTCGGCGCTGTCTTAATTATTGGCGTTTTAGCAACTGGCAGTTTTACTACCAGCAGTTAATGGGGCAAGAAGGCTCCCCTTTACCCAACGAATACGGCCCCGCCCCCAAAGAAAACCTGTTATAGGGTTTCCCAAATACAAATCAATTTGCTATAATTAAACTGTACTTTAGTAAGTATAAATTAAAAATAGGAGAAGGCCCTTACTCCGGCTCGGTACTCCTTCGGATAAAGAGTGCTTGGTTGTGCAGCAAACGGCCTAAGTGTACAAAAAAATGGTACTTTCCATGCAAGACAGAAAAGACATCATCAGCAAATTCCAAACCAGCGCCAACGATACCGGCTCTGCCGCCGTACAAATTGCGCTTATTACGGAACGCATCCAATATATTTCTAACCACTTGAAAGCCAACCCGAAAGACTTTGCGGGCGAAAGAGGCTTAAACAAATTGGTGGGCCAACGCAAACGCTTGCTCGCTTATTTGAAGAAATCTGACTTTGAAAAATATACTCAAGTGACCAAAGAACTTAAATTGAGGAAATAATCTCTCATGCAAAATTTCAACCATAAGTTTGATATTCAAACCGTGGATGTGGAAATTGGCGGCCAAAAAATTACCCTGCAAACGGGTTTGGTAGCCAAACAGTCCGACGGTGCCGTCGTGGCCACCTTGGGTGAAACCATGGTGCTGGCCACCGCGGTTTGCACCAAGGAGCAAAAGCCCGGTATTTCCGACTTTATGCCCCTGACGGTAAACTATAAGGAAAGAACCTACGCGGCCGGTAAAATCCCGGGCGGGTTTTTTAAGCGCGAAGGCCGCGCCAGCAAGAAAGAAACCCTTTCTTCCCGCATTATTGACCGCACCCTGCGCCCGATTTTCCCGGAAGGCTTCGCTTGCGAAACCAACGTGACGGCCATGGTCATTTCCAGCGACGATAAACACGACGCGGATGTTTTGTCCGTACTCGCATCTTCCGCCGCTTTGGTTATTTCCTCCATTCCGTTTAACGAACCGGTTGCCGCCGTGCGCGTAGGCCGCATTAACGGCCAGTTTGTCATCAACCCCACCAAAGAACAAGAAGAATCTTGCGATATGGACCTGGTTATTGCCGGTTCCGCGCAAGGTTTATTAATGGTGGAAGGTGGCGCGAAAGAAGTGGAAGAAAGCGCCATCATCCAGGCTATGCAAGCCGCTAAGCCGGAAATTGACAAAATGTGCGCCGTGCAGTTAAAACTGCGCGAATTGGCCGGTAAACCCAAATTTGAATACGTCGTTGAAAAGCTCCCGCAAGAAGTGGCGGAACTGGCCAACGGCAAATTCCGCGAAACGGCCAAACAAATCCTGCATGCGTTTTCCGATAAGCAAACGCGCGATACGCAGGTGGCCCAATTAAAAGCGTCCTTTACCGAAGAATTAACCCCTACTTACGGCGATAATGCCGCCATGTATGCGGGTATTGCGCTGGAAAACATTATGTATGAAGAATCCCGCGCGATGGTCTTGCACGAAGGCGTGCGTGTGGACGGCCGCAAGCCGGACGAAATCCGCCCGTTAAGCTCCATGGTGGGCTTCTTGCCGCGTGCGCACGGTTCCGCGTTGTTTACCCGCGGGCAAACGCAGTCTTTGGCGTCTGCCACGTTGGGCACGCCGGACGACCAACAAATGGTGGAAGGGTTGGACGACACCACCTATGAACGCTTTATGTTGCATTACAACTTCCCGGGTTTTGCTACGGGTGAATGCAAACCGGACCGCTCCCCGGGCCGCCGCGAAATCGGCCACGGTGAATTGGCCCGCCGCGCTTTACTGCCCTTACTTCCCAGCGAAGAAGACTTCCCGTACACGATTCGCGTAGTGTCCGACATTACCGAATCCAACGGTTCTTCTTCCATGGCCAGCGTTTGCGGCGGTTCCTTGGCGTTGTTTGATGCCGGCGTACCGATGAAATCGGCCTGCTCCGGGATTGCCATGGGTGCTATTTCGGAAGGGGATAAATTTGTAGTGCTTTCCGATATTATGGGCTTGGAAGACCACCTGGGCGATATGGACTTCAAACTGACGGGTTCCCGCAAGGGTATTACCGCGTTCCAAATGGACGTTAAACTGAAAACCGGTATTCCGTTGGATGTTTTGGGCCAAGCGATTGCCCAAGCCACCCGCGGCCGTATGTTCATTATGGACCACATGGAAAAAACCATCGCGGCCCCCAGAGAAAACATCTCCCGCTTTGCGCCTATTATCTTCAAAATGCATATTCCTGTGGATAAAATCGGCGCGCTCATTGGCCCCGGCGGCAAAAATATTAAACGCATTACGGATGCCACCCAAGCCAAAATTGATATTGCCGAGGACGGTACCGTCACCATTGCCGCCGCTAATAGCGACCGCTTAGACCAAGCGAAAGCGGAAGTGGATGCCATTACGGCGGAGCCGGAACTCAACAAAATCTATAAGGGTAAAGTAGTTTCCATTCAGCCTTTCGGCGCGTTTGTGGAAATTTTGCCCGGCAAGGACGGATTGTTGCACATTTCCGAAATTGACAAAAAACGCATTAACAAAGTAGAAGATGTCCTCCACTTGGGCGACATTGTAGAAGTAAAATGCGTGGAAATTGACAATAACGGCAAAGTGCGCTTATCCCGCAAAGTCTTGCTGAAATAGTTTCACGTTGCGAAGTAAAAAAGGCCCCGCTTTTTAGGCGGGGCCTTTTGCTATATGGGGAAACCGGCCTTTGTTTGGGCGCATGGCTTGCCCGCTTTCCGTTCTCGCGTGGGCAGTGTTGGGCCCCGGCCCCTTGTTTGCGTGCCTTGGCTTGCTTTCCGTTCCCGCGTGGGTGGTGAGCAGTGTTGTGGCGCCCGGCCCCGGGTTGCGTGCCTTGCTTTCCATTTCCGCGTGTGTGGGGGGCCTGCCCGCGCCGGTGGGGGGATAAAATACATCCCGGCGGGGCCTCCTTCAAAGGGCCTAGGCGGGCCTGGGCCAAAGGGCCCTTGTACAACCGGGTAATAAATTTTATATTATTAAAGGAAATATACCCTATTGAGGAGTGAGCCATGAATCATAAATATACGCTTTTGTTCGGGTTGTTGGCTTTTGGTGTGTTGCCGTCGGCGGCGCAGAGCCAAAAACAAATAAATTTAGGGGGCGGGTTTGCGTTGGATACCAAAATTCCCCAAGAGGTTTCTTTCAAAAAATTAAACGTGCAATTTCCCGTTAAATACAAACCGGCGGAACAAGTCAAGTTTGGGGTGGGGCAAGACACTCCGCAAGAGCCTGTTTATGTAGAAACCCTTTGCGGCGGGCAGGCGGATGTCAAAAAGACGGTCTATTTCCAAGGGTATTATGTGGAGCGCGGCTCCGAATGTGCCGAAAATGTATACGCCCAATGGCTTAAACTCCAAGATACCGGTTTTGAAAAGCAGGCGCAAGAGCGCCACGCATGCGAGGCCGCTTTGGCAAAAGGCCCGCGCGGCCCGCTTTGCCCGGTCTGCGGCGCGGCGGTGGACAAACACTGCACCACCGCAGTAAAGAAAGATAAAACCCATTTGCATGCAGATTGCCAAGCCAAGGCGGATTTTTTGGCACAAGCCCGGGCGTTGCGCTATAAATTGGGCCTCAAGCCGGACCCGGCCCACCAAACCGCGCAGGCGGTTTCTGCCAAAACGCAGGTGGTAAAAGCCTTACAGCAAAAGGAAGCGCCGTCCGCGGCGTTGCCCAAAGCGGTAAAATATCAAAAAAAGGATGCCCGCCGTGCCCGCGCGGAATATAAACGCAACGAAAACGTGGCCCGTAGCACTTTTAAGCGGCAAATGGGGTATAAGTCCTCTTTTGAGCCAGATACCTTGACTTTGCCGGACGATACCGTCGGCATGGCCCGCGCGGCCAAAAAACGGTTGCATAGCCAACAAGAAAATATGCGCCTGTTAAAAGAAGAACAAGCCGCCCGCCAAGAGGCCCAACAGGCCAATCTCCGGGCCGCTAAAGAACGGCGCTCCAACCAACAGCCGCAAGCGCTTGCCGCTCCCGCCCAAAAGGATAAGGCCGTTCAGCCGGCCGTAGCAGCTGTTCCGTCGGCTCCCGAGCGCCCCACAGGCAAGGCGGGCAAACAGGCCCGTGCGGCCCAAAAGCGCCGTAATGAAGCCGTGGCCCAAAGCGCGCCGGAAGAAATGGTGGCGCCCAGGCCCCAGGCGGCTCCGGCCCGTGCCAAAGCCAAACGCAATAAAATTTACGGCGTTGCCAAATATAAAGTGAGCAAAAAAGATATTAAAAATTTCCAACGCCACTATAAGCCGCAAATGGCTCAAATAGAAGAGGCCGCGTTGAGCGGGGAAACTCCGGCGCCCGAAATTGCAAAAGCGGTGGAACAGTATAAGGCACTGTTGGATTCTTATGCGTACACCAAAACCATCCCCGGTAAAAATGCGTATGCGCGCGTGGCCGCCTTTGAAAAAGCCCACGAAAAAGATATGTTTTTAATCCGCGAATGGTTGAACTATGGGGAAGACAACGCCCCGGCCTATTACAAAGCACTTGTCAAAGCCTATAAAGAAGTGCATAAAGAAGGCAACCTCCGCTACGATACCTTCAAATATTAAGTTTTTTGTCAGAAAAAATCAAAAGACCTCGGCTTTTCTTGGCCGAGGTTTTTTGTAATAATTTATAATTTTCCGTCCGGCGTGGTTTTATATCCGGCCCGCGTATGCGCTTTTGCTATAATATACACATGAAGATTTTACCGCTTTTAATGTCTGCTTTGTTGCTGGGCGGTTGTACTTACCACGGTAAATTCAGCCGCGGCTTGTACCGCCAGCCGGATGTATCCCCCAAAATTAATGCAAGTGTGATGGTGGTGCAGGATAAATATGTGCCGGATTTCTTCCGGGTGGAAAGTGACGAATTTATTGCTTTCCGCCGGTTTGTGATTCGCACGGATGACGGCCTGTCCGCGGCGGCGGCTGATGCGCTTTCCACCCTGTTTGAGCGCGTGGAAGCCAATGTGTACAGCCAACGCAAGGGGTACGATTATACGGCCGAGGTGGAATTTTTCCCGCGTTATGAAGAAGAACGCCGTTTTTATATGCGTCACGAGGGAAACGGATATTATAATCCGCGCCGTTTGCGTGTCCGGCGCCTGCCGTATGCAAATGCGGTTTTACGCATTACGTTGCGTAATCCGCATACCGGGGCCCCGGTGGCGGTCTATCAGGAAGAAGATAAAGAAAAAATCCGCTTTGCCGCCTCTACCTATGTGGCGGATGGTTTAGCCACTTATACGCTGGGGTTGTTCAGCCCGTTGCAAATCCAAGCGATTGGGGGAGATTTAACCCACAATTACGAGCAAATTTTAACCAAGTTGCTTAAGCGGATAGTCAAGCAAATGCAAGATGACCGCGTGATATTTGCCAGCCCCGCCGCGCAAGCGGATTTAACCCGCATGGATGCGGATTATACCGCTTACTTAAAAGCGGTGGCTACCGTCTTAAACTCCAGGGACCAAAGCAGCGGTTCGGCCTTTTTTATCAGTGCGGACGGCTATTTGCTGACCAATGCCCATGTGGTAGAAAAAGCCCGGGACGTGCAAGTGGTTTTATATGGGGATAAGGAGTATTCGCCGGACGGCCCCGGGTACCCCAAACGTTATGCCCGCGTGGTGGCACGCAATCAGGCGCGGGATTTGGCCCTCTTAAAACTGGAGGGGGAAAACTTCCCGTGGCTCATGTTAGAGCCGGACCGCACCCAGTATTATACCGGGGCCGCGGTAGCCTCGTTGGGCGAGCCGAAAGGATACCGTTGGAGCGTGAACGAGGGGATTATCAGCGCGTTGCGCCGGGACGAACACGGGCGCGATATGATACAAACGGATGCGGCTGTAAACAGCGGCAACAGCGGCGGGCCGTTAATTTTGAAAGATTCGGGCCGCGTAGTGGGTATCAATACCTGGGTGGTGCGCAAAGATGTAGCGGAAAGCCTGAATTTTGCCATATCCGCGTATGAAGCCCTGCGCACGTTCGGCTTGCGCCAGCCCATTACTCCGGCGCAAATAAAACGCCTGGAAGCCGCCCGACAGCCGGAGCTTTTGCCGGACTCTGCCCAATAGCACAGGCAACAAGCGTGCCATTGGGCCGTAAAATTATGTAAAATATACATAAGCAATTTATATTTATTACCGAGGTTATTTTCTTTATGAAAAAAACAGCAGCCAAAAAGAACGCTCCTGCCGCCGTTAAAAAGACGGCCGCTAAAGAATCCCCGATTTTGACAGACGTAAAGCAACTTTACGGATTCATGCAGGACAATTCTTTAGATACCATTGAGTATAACCAGAACGGCCTGTATCTGCGCCTGGTAAAAGCCAAACCGGCCATGGTGCCCGTGCCCGTCAATGCGGGTGGTTTTTCCGCCGCGCAAGGCGGCAACCCGGCCGTGCCCGCGCAGGAACAATATAAAGAAGTAATCAAATCCCCGCTGATGGGTATTTTCTTCCGCGGGTCCACTCCGTCCGCCCCGCCGTTTGTAAAAGAAGGCGCCAAGGTGGAAAAAGGCGAAGTGATTTGCCTGATTGAAGCCATGAAAGTATTTAACGAAGTCCGCGCGGATTTCCCGTGTATTGTTAAAAAAGTATTGGTGGAAAACGGCAAGCCGATTAAACAGGGTGATGCGCTGTTTGCCATTGAACGGGCGTAAGTATGAATCCGATAGCCGAAAATATCCAAGTGGCCTGCGCCCGGATTTTACAATACCTGGCGGAACATAAAACGGCTTCTTCCTGGAAGCTGAAAATAGCGTTCCAACTGCCCAGCTCTGTTTTGTATATGGCCCTGGGCACGCTGTTCGCCCAAGGTAAAATTACGCTGGAAGCCGACGAGCTGAATTATAATGTGGCTTTGGTACAGGTTCCCATGCCGGCACCTGCCGCGGCCCAACCGCCACTGCCTCCCACATTATAGCCGTTTTTTTATGCACCCGGTGAGCCCGAACAGCCACCGGGTTTTTTGTTGTACCGGGCCCCTTATAAGGGGAATTTTCCAAACCTTACAAAGCGGTTAAAAATTGGTAAAATATACGGTATGGTCAGATATAGAACCACATATAAAAAATCCAAAAAAAGAACTAAAAAAGCCACCACCGCCAACTGGGTGCCGTCTGCCCTGTATATTTTGGGCGGGGCGCTTTGCGTTTGGCTTTTTTGCATTTTGTGGTTTAATGTGGGGCGCGGGATATTAGGGGATACGCTGGCCGGCCAGCTATACAAATACATCGGCCAAACGTCTGTGTTGTTGCCGCTTTTCCTGGCGTATTGGCTGGTGCAAAGCGTGCGGAAAAAAAGCGCCGCCTTTTTATTCTTTTTATTGGGCAGCGGAACTACTTTGTGCGCGGGAGCCAGCCTGTTAGCTTTGCTCCATTCCCTGTTGCCCAAATCCAACATCTCCGGCGGGCAGTTCGGGCAAGAGGTCTTTTTGTGGTTTAAGGGAATTGCGGGTACGTTCGGCTCCGGCGTGTTTTCGTTGGCGCTGATATTGGTGGGCCTGCACATGTTGTTTGCTATTCCGTGGGGCGTAATTGTGCAAAAAACCGGCGAATTTATCCGCGCGGATTATAACGAATGGCTAGACGCCCGCGCCGAATTAAAAGAAAAAGTACAAACCGGGAAAGAGGAAATCAAAGCCGCGTCCGCCCAAACGCACGACGAAAAATCCGCGGACTCCCCGGAAGAAGAACGCCATTCCAAGCCGGAAATCCGCCGCCCGGTGGCGGAAATTATCAAACTGCCCAGCCCGGAAAAAATGCGTGCCGAATCTTCTGCCGCCCCGGTGGAAGCGGCCTCTGTTCCTGCCACACAGCCGGAGGGCGAGCGCAAACCTTTTGACCCGAAAACCTTTCAACTGCCGTCTTTGGACTTGTTAAACGACCCGGTCAATAACGGTATTGTCGGCCCGACGGACGAAGAAATTACCCAAGCCACCAAACGCCTGGAGCAAACCCTTAAAAATTTTGATATTAAAGCCAGTGTCACGGGGGTATCCCCGGGGCCGGTGGTCACGCGCTATGAAATCAAGCCGGACCCCGGCGTGACGATTGCTTCCATTACGGCCCGCACGCAGGATATTCAGGCCAGTATGGAGGCCCGTTCCCTGCGCGTACAGGCGCCTATCCCGGGAAAAAATGCCGTCGGGTTTGAAATCCCCAACGACCGCCCCGTCATGGTGACTATGAAAGAAATTTTGCAATCTTCCGTCTATGCCTCCTCTAAAGCCGCTATTCCGATAGCGTTGGGCCGCTATGCGGACGGCCAACCGGCCGGTTCCGTGGCGGAAAAATGGCCGCATATTTTAATTGCCGGGGCCACCAACAGCGGTAAGTCTATCTGTTTGCATACAATTATTATGTCCATTATTTACAAACTCCGCCCGGACCAGGCCAAATTTTTGATGATTGACCCCAAGCGCGTGGAGTTGACCTTGTATGAGGGAATCCCATACCTGTATGACCCCAAAACCTCGTGCGACGACGTGGACGTGGTGACGGACGCGCAAGGGGCGGCCAAATCCTTACAGATGTTAGTAAAAGTAATGGAAAAACGCCTTAAAATTATGCAGCTTGCCAAAGTGAAAAATATGGAAGGCTACAACCAGTGGGCGGAGAAAAACGGCGAAGAAAAAATGTTCTATATTTTTGTTATTATAGACGAAATGGCCGACCTTATGCTCCAAACCAAAGCCTCTATTGAGGACTCCATCCAGCGTTTGGCGCAAATGGGCCGCGCGTTGGGGATTCACTTAATTCTTTGTACCCAGCGCCCTTCCGTAAAGGTAATTACCGGGGTGATTAAGGCCAACTTGCCCTCCCGTATTGCGTTGCAGGTGGCTTCGTCCATAGACTCTAAAGTTATTTTGGATAGTACCGGCGCGGAAGATTTACTGGGCCGCGGGGATATGCTGTATCAAAGCACGTCCGACAAAAACCCGCTGCGTATCCAGGGGGCGTATGTGTCCGAAAAAGAAATCAATGCCGTGGCGGACTTTTTAAGGGCGCAAGGCGCGCCGGATTATCCGGTGCAGATTGTGGCCGAACAACAGCCCGGCGGCCGCCCGCAGGACGGTTTGGGCGCCAGTGCGGAAGAAATTTTGCAGGCGTTGCGCCTGATTAAAGAGCGCCGCCGCGTATCGCAGGATTTGTTAAAGGCCAATTTCGGCTCCAGTGCGCGCGCCACCAACATTTTAAGCGTGCTTGAAATGAAGGGGTATATTACCAAGCCGGAGGGCTCTAACCGTTGGGAAATTAACTACGAGCTGATAGATGCCGGCATTGAGGATTTGGAAAATCCGCCCTATGACCATAACTATAAGGAAGAAACGTATGAAACGGTTTATAAGTAGTTTTTTATTGCTGGGTTTAGCGGTTGGTGCGTTTGGGGCTGACAAAAATGCCCCGGCGGCCGGCCAAAAAACGGCGGCCCCCCAGGGGACGGCTGTGGCCCCAATAACCCCTGCCGGGCAAACCGCGGCCGTGGCTCAAGAAAAATCTGCCGCCGGGCAAACCGCGGCTCCCGCTCCCCAAAAAGCGGCCCCCAACGCGGCGCAAACGGACCCGCTAAAGGCGTTTGCAAAATGGGATAAAAAATTAACCACCTTAAATACGGCTTTTGAGCAAACCACCTCTTATGACGGAGTGGTTATCAGCCGTTCGCACGGCAAGCTGTTTTTCCAAGCCCAAGGGCAACTGTTGCGGTTGGATACCTTAAATGACGAAGAAAAAACGGAGCAAACTGCCGTCACCGATAAAAAAGTATTGCGCATTTTAGATGCTTCCGGCAAAGAAATAACCGCTATGCCGTGGGCGGAGTGGGTGAACGGACAACCCAATAAGGCATTGTTTGATTTCGGCCACTATACGGCTTTGTTGCAGGCGCATGAGGCCACCGTGTTTGAGTCCACCCCCAAGCGGACGGTATTAAAACTGCTCCCCAAGGATAAATCCGCCGGATATACCCTTTATTTGTTGTTGGACGGAAAAGATTTTTTCCCGCAGTCTATTATTATAGAATCTGACTTGATGAAAACGCAGGCCGATTTGAAGCAGACGGTTAAAAATAAGCCGCTTGCCAAAAATTTATTCAAAGAGGTTATTAAAAAATGATGACGTTAGCCAATAAAATTACATTAAGCCGCGCGGCGCTTTCTATTGTAATGTTTCTGTTTATTTTAATGCCGTTTGCCTGGGCACGTTTGGTGGCCACCCTTATTTTTATTGTGGCCGCGTCTACCGATTGGGTGGACGGAAAAATTGCCCGCCAAACCAATACCATTACGCCGTTTGGGGCCATTGTGGACCCGTTTGTGGATAAAATTTTGGTATCGGCCGCGTTGTTTGCGTTTGTGGGCATTAAAGAATTGGACGTGCCGGTTTGGGCCGTATTTTTTATTTTACTGCGCGAACTGATGATTTCCACCCTGCGCGTAATTGCCGCGTTGGAAGGCAAAGTAATGGCGGCGGAACGGTGGGGAAAATTCAAAACGGTTATCCAAATGACTACCGTGGGGCTGATTTTCTTTGTGTTGGATGTATACCACTTAATCGGGCTGACGTCCGGCTGTGCGCGGCGGTTTTTTACCATTACTTTTTATACGTTGCAGCAGCTCCCGTACGCCATGACGGCTATTGCCGCCGTGATTACCTGGATAAGTGCGGTTTCTTACTTAAAAAATAATTGGGAATTGTTGGAAAAATCGTGGGGAATAAGCGCGTGCAAAAAATAATACGTTGTTTGGCTACGGGGTTTTTTATCAGCTATCTGCCGCCGTTGGTGTTTAAGTTCAAAAAAAACACGGGGGCAGGTTTTTTGGGCACGCTGTTGGCGGTGCCGTTTATGTATATTTTGCCCCAAGACGGTATGCTGTATTTGATTTTTTTACTGGCTTTTTGGGCATTTGCGGTGTATATTTGTAAAAAAGTACAATTTAAGGGATACACCGGGCACGATAACCCCAAAATTGTGATAGACGAAGTAGCCGGTTATTTTACCGCCATGATATTCTTGCCCCGGCAGTGGCCGTATTTGTTGGCGGCGTTTGTATTGTTTAGAACTTTTGACACCTTAAAACCGTGGTTGGTAAAAACGTTTGACCGTATGGAAAATGCCTTTGGGGTGGTTTTTGATGATGTGGCCGCCGGGCTTATGGCCAACATTTTGATACAGATTTTTATAATATTTGCCGTGCGCGGCTAAAAGAAAAAGGAGCTTATAGAAATGGAAATGTCCAGTATGACTAATTTGCGTGAGTTGTTTTCCGCCGGCGGGCCGGTGCTTATTTTGTTATTGTTGTTATCGGTGTATTCCCTTTCCGTTATTTTTGAACGCTGGGTGCGCCTGCGTAAAGCGGTGGGGGTATCGCGCAAGCTGATTGCCTATTGCCGCCACCCGTTGCGTTCGTCCAACTTCCCCAAGGTGGAAGACGCCTGCCGCAAGGAAATTACCAAAGACACCCCGGCCTCTAACCTTATTTTGCGTTTACTGCAAGAGGGGGGCCGCACGAAAGAAGAACAAAAAGAAATTGCCAACTCGGTCATTGATTGGGAAATTACCCGCCTGCAAAGCCGCTTGACGGTATTGGGTACGCTGGGCAGTATTACGCCGTTTATCGGGTTGTTCGGCACGGTTATCGGTGTTATGCACGCTTTTAAGGATTTAGCCTCCAGCGCGGCCGCGGCGGCAGGTGCCTCCGTGGTGGCGGCTGGTATTGCCGAGGCGCTTATTAACACGGCGGCCGGGTTGTTTGTGGCTATTCCGGCTGTTATTGCCTACAACTATTTTTTGAGCAAAACCAATTTTTTCTCTAAAGAATTGGAAAACATTGCCGACGAAATTATTTATAACCGGGTGCAAGAATAATGGCGCATAAACAAAGAACCGTCATGGCGGAAATCAATATGGTGCCGTTTATTGATATTACGCTGATTTTGCTGATTATTTTTATGGTCATGAGCCCGCTTTTGGTGCAAATGCAGTTAAGCGTGGATTTGCCCAAAGCCAAGGCCATTAATACCACGGCCGAGGACGACGTCATCCGTATAGAAGTGCTTAAAAGCGGGGCGATTTTACTGGCCGATAAAAAAATATCGCCCGCCGCGTTGGAGCGGGAACTGGTGTTGCGTATGGGCAAGGCCAATAAAAAAACCATTTTAGTCCAGGCGGATAAAGAAGTGCCCATACAAACCGTGGTGGACGTGTTTGACACCGCCAAAAAATTAGGCGCGGCCAAACTGGGTATTGGGGTTTTATCTAAAAACTAATGAACCGTTATCTTGCGTATTCGGGCGGAGTACACGCCTTACTGTTTTTGCTTATTTTCCTGGTGATGCTTCCGGCCGGGAAAAAGCCCTCTGCTACCTATACGATAGATTTTATCGGCAGTGGCAAGGTGGTGGCTACCACCGGGCAGGAAGCCAAAGCGCCCGCGCCCGCCCAAAAACCCAAAGCGCCCGAGGTAAAAGCCCCGGCCGTGACGGATACCGCCAGCCAACAGCCGGTCGCCAAGCCTGTTAAAAAGGCGTATGCGTCCAAGAGTGAAATTTCCGCCAAAAAGCAGGCGGTCAAAAAGCAACCCGCCCCCGCGCCGTTGGCCGCCCCCAGCATTTTAGAGGAGGGCGAGGGCGGAAAAGATGACTCTTTGCAAGCCAGCAAAGAGGGCGAATTTCAAGGCGGGAATATTCAAACCGATTTTGCCAATTTCCCTTATCCGTGGTACATCACGCAGGTTAGAAACTCTTTATGGATTGAGTGGGAAAAACGCCGTCCGGCGGGGAATGTGTTATCCGCGCTTGTAGCTTTTTCTATTGCCCGGGACGGCAAGGTAAAAAATGTGACCGTACAGCGTTCGTCCGGGGATGATACTTATGATTTTGCGGCTTCCTCTGCCGTTATTAACGCTGGGCCTTTTTCGCCCTTGCCTATGTATTACGAAAAGGACGAACTGACTGTGGCGGTAGAATTCAAACAGGAGAAATAATTATGAATGGTTGGCAGCGTTTTATGTTTTTATTGATGTGCTATTTTGTGGTAATGGTTTTGTACCCCAATTATGATGCGGCGGGCCTGTATTTTGTGGGCGTGACGTTGGCTATGTGGACCGGGGTTATTTTGGTGTTGTCTATCATCAGCAATATGTTGGGGTTGTATAACTTCCCGTCGCTCAATAAGCTGATTACCTTTGTTTTGGTAGTTATGATTATGTGCTGCTTGTTGTGGTATTTCCCGCAGAAAGACAACGTGACCCCCATTAACAAAATAAAATATGGCGAAGTCCCCACCAAAGAGGACATTAAACGCGGCTTAAACCGTTTTACATTTAATTTTGACTTTGTCCGCCGCCGGGCTGACCGCGCCGAAAATTTCGTCAATCAGGAAGTGGACGAAAATAAAGAAGGCGTAAAAGAAACCAAAGAAAAAATCCAGAAACACACCAAAAAAGCCGTAAAAAAGATGGAAGATACCCTGGATATTAAGGTGGATTAATGAAACCGACCGTTTTAATTACCGGCGGCAACGGCTTTATCGGCCGCAAATTGACGGATACGCTTTTGCAGGCGGGTTTTCAGGTGCGCATTACCTCGCGCCGGGAGCCTAAAGAGCAACCGGCCAACCCGGCCGTGCGTGTGGTGCGGGTGGATTATAATAATGTGCCCAGCTTGCAAAAAGCCATGGAAGGCTGTGAGGGCGTATTTAATTTGGCGGCGGCCATTTTCGGCTTTTCCCGGGCGGATTTTGAGCGCGCCAATGTGGTGGCCGCGCAAAATGTGGTGGCGGCGGCCAACCAAACGCCGGGCCTAAAAACGTTTGTTCACGTTTCCAGCTTGGCGGCCAGCGGCTACGCGGCAGATAAAAACCATCCCCGGACGGAAACCGACGAGCCGAAGCCGGTGTCCGATTACGGCATTACCAAATTAGGGGGGGAAAAGGCCGTCAAAACCTTAAAACCCGGTATTAAATGGACGATTATTCGCCCGCCGATTGTGTACGGCAAAAACGATTCCGGCGTATCCAAAATAGCCGCGTGGGTCAAGCGCGGGCTGATGGTGAACACGTCCGGCAACGGCTTTTTCAGCTTTGTGCATGTGGACGATTTAGTGCGCGCGTTAGTGACGGCGTACGAACGGCCGGACACCGGCGGCGAAACCTATTTTGTATGTGACGAGCATATTTATTCTTGGGATTCTTTTATTACCCAAATGGCGGCGGCCATGGGAGTAAAAAAACCGTTTATGCCCAGCGCCCCCCAATGGCTGATGCGCGTTGCCGCGTTTATATATGAAACCGCGGCCCGCATAAGCGGCGCGGAACCGGCCCTCAACTATGATAAAGTGACGGAAGCCGTCATCCCCGGGCATTGGATTTGCAGTGGCAAAAAATGGACGGCGCTGACGGGGCAGACATTTTCCGCCTTGCCGGAAGGCTTAAAAAAGAGCTTTTAACATGAGGCGTAATGTTATAACACAAACCTTAAAAATTTTGTTATAATATAACTGTTGACGGTATTTTACTGTTAGCGCAAATTTTGGAGAGGTGGCTGAGAGGCCGAAAGCGGCGGTTTGCTAAACCGTTATACGGGTTAATTCCCGTATCGAGGGTTCGAATCCCTCCCTCTCCGTGGATTTTCTTCCTAAAACCCGCTTATTCGTTGTTGTTCGGTCGGTCGGATACCTCCGCGCTCCGCGCGTGTCAGGCAGTATTCCTCCCTCCGCTCACGCCTAGAATAAGCGGGTTTTTGTTTGAAAAAATCCCCGCCTTTTAGATTTAGAAATAACTTTTTTGGGAGCAACACCAACTGCCTGGTGTTGCGTAGGGATTTGAAGTCCGCAGCGTTGTGTGAGTTTGAGGCCCTAGGCCGAAAGGCTTGCCCCCGCGAGGGCGGGCCCGGGCAAAATTTCCGTCAGGAAATTTATGCAGGGCGAATCCCTCCCTCTCCGTATTTTAGTTTTGAATTATTAGCTTTTATCCCCGTTAGGATTAACTCCCGACGGGGATTTTCTTTTACTCAACTTACAGCAGCCTCTTTTGCGCCGATTTTTGTGTTTTATTCGCTTTTTTATATTTTTATGCTGTCTTTCCGTCGGGGAAGTTGTTTAACGGCAGAATTCTTCCTCTTGTTCGCGCCAGTTGAACGTATGGATAGATAACAACCTTTTAAGAGTACAATCAGCCAGCTGGGTGGGATAAGAGTGTAGAAGAAATCAATGCGCTTATTCCGCTTCTCTCTTGTAGTGATTTAGCCAAAGTAAAGCAAGAAATTAAACCCCTTGTGCATTAAAGCTACCCCGCCTACTTTTGAACACTATATTTTGGTTAACTTTGACAACTTATGTATACAAAGCTATACAAACGCTCGGCAGAAAAACTTTCTGCCGTATTTTCTGCCATATCCTTAGGCCAAATAAGCAAAATTAAGCAAATAAGCTATACGGAGAATGGACAGAGTTTGGACGCCATAATTATGGGCTAATTACGACAATTATACTGTCCATTTTATATACTTTTGACAGAGTAAAAGTAATAAAAAGCCCCCAGTTAGAGTCTTTCTCTTTTACCAGAGGTTATCTAATGGGAATATATCGTTAATGGTGACAGTTTCCGTGATGATGGCAATGAGCGTGGTCATATTCTGATCCACCGCAGGCATTTCCGTCTATTTACTGTCCCACTTTGTGTATCAATACCATTTTTAATCTTCTTCATTGGGGCCTCCGTTCTATATGCCTTCAACAGAAAAAATGAATGTATCTTTGTCAAAAGACAATGGAATTTTGTCTTTAAATCCGGATGGCGATTTTTTAACAATCAGCAAAGCCTCTGTTGTCTGAAGGGGACGATATAACATCCCAAGGCCATCAACTAATTCAAAAGTTTCATCATCCATATTTCTAAAACCTGACAAATCCGGCAAATCTTCTTGAATTCCATAAGGAGTTGTAGAGCGGGATACTTGGGATAATACCAAAATAGCTATATTTAGCTTTTGGGCTAGAACTTTTAACCGTTGGAGTTCCTGTTTGAATGTGTCCCCTAAACTTAATGTCGGATCAGACGGTCTCATGAGCTCCAAATAGTCCACAATCATCAAATCTAGCTGTTTCCCTTGTGTTTTTAACTCTTCAACCATTTGGTCCGCACGAGCGCAGATTTCTTCTACATTTGGCATCGGTTTATCATCAATAACAAGGGACGCTTTGGGTTTAAAATATCGCTCTAAAAGGTTTTTGTCAGTTGGACATTGCTTATATGGCGTATTGTTGGCTATAGCGTATAACCGCTGATAAATACATCCTTTGTCCATTTCTAGCGAAAAGAACAATGTATTATAAGGGCCATTAAGAGTACTTTGACAGGCAATATTTAACGAAAAAATGGTTTTTCCATGAGAAGGCCTACTTCCTAACAGGAATAAACTCCCTTTTTTTAACCCACCCATACATGTATCCCACGGGTCTAGCCCTGTTTTAATATACAAATCTTTTTCTCCATCTGTGCGCATATATAGCTCCTTGCCAGCCAATACTATTGGTTTGTAGAATTATAATATATCAAATCATAAACATAAAAGGGGAAATATATATGGCAATATCTGATGTTAAATTAATAAACAATTATTATCATGTTTTTGACGAAAATGGTCGCAAAATAACGCAGTATCAAGCTTCTGTTGGTGAATTACAGGGATTTAATTCCCAATACATTGTAGTCTTGCGTGGTGGGAACTTGGTGGTATGTGATGAGAATTTTAGACGAATTAGCCAACGTTCCCAATCGGCGACAGGTGAATTTTTAAATATTACCGATAAGATTCATTGTAAAAGAGGTGGCTATATCGTTACTTACGATGAACACTTAAATAAAATCTCCCAAAGACAGGATTTGTACTAAAAAAACTGGATTTGGTACAAAATCTGGGACAGTAAATAAGGGTAAAAATATAATAGGTTGTATAGGAGAACTGGGAAAAGGGTTATGAAACGAAAGCAGTATACAAAAGAATTTAAACGACAGATATTGGAGCTAAGAGAGCAAGGCAAATCGGTGAGTGAACTCATCAGCGAATATGGCATAGATGTGTATCAAAATGGTTAACGCCTCATCAGGCATAGTCTCTTATTTACTGTCCCACTTTGTGTACCAATACCAATACATAACCGCGCAAGGGGAAGCCACGATTTGTTATAGTGGCCTTACTGATATAGATTTGATAGGATTTTAATTTTTGATACACCAAATACAGCGTGGTTATAGTGGCCTTACTGATATAGATTTGATAGGATGAGTGGTGAACATTGGTACGAGATACTCCGGTTATAGTGGCCTTACTGATATAGATTTGATAGGATCCCTCATTACTGATAGTTGTGGCGAGGTTGGTTATAGTGGCCTTACTGATATAGATTTGATAGGATGGCCTTTTTGTAAAAGTCCGCACTTTTACGGTTATAGTGGCCTTACTGATATAGATTTGATAGGATCGACTGGGTGGACTGGAACTGGAACGCTTAGTTATAGTGGCCTTACTGATATAGATTTGATAGGATTTACAATACTAAATTCCCTTATTAAATAAGCGTTTTTAGTATGTTTTGGAACTGGAAAATCAGAATAAAAGCAGCTGAGAATGAGTTTTCTCTTGCAGTTTTTGTTTTCCTAATAAAATTCCCATACGGGCATATTGGGCGTCGGTAATTGTTAATACCCGCACACTGCCGCGCGGCGGAATGATTTTAGAGAGTAACAAACTATATAAATCTACACTGGCTTGCCCTTTACATACGCGGCAGTAAACGGAATATTGTAACATCATAAACCCCGCCGTTTGAAGATCTCTTCTAAAACGTGCCGCAAAAAAACGTTCTTTTTTTGTTTTTACCGGCAAATCAAAAAATACCAATAGACGCATATAGCGAGAATCATCCTTTATCTGCAATCTCATAAAACAAATAGTTTGAATAATCGATGGTCTTTTTGTTCGGTGGCTTTAACCAAGCTGCCGGAGATATGTTCGCAAATAGCCAGCAAAGAACTCTTTTGTTTGTCAAAAGCATATTCATTTACAAGTAAAGTTAGCAAATCTATTTTATTTTCAGGCGTCAAGCGTTGAGTTTCTTGCCTGTTCATCTGTAAGACTTGCATATCTACCAACGGCCGCAAAAGCTCCATTAAATCATCGTCTAAGTTAAAGGCATTTAGTTGATTGCTGTGGTGAAGCCCAAAGCAAGGCATTAAGCCGCTTCCGACTAAACAACGGGCAACTATGCCCCGCAAAATAGCATACCCATAATTTAGCGCTGCGTTTGTAAAGGTTTCTTGGTCCCGTGAAAAAGAGGTGCCGAACAAAGTCCTCCAATAAATGGCGGCGGCCTGTCCTTCCCTGTTAACTTTATCTCCCGATGAAACCACCCGTGCAATCGTCTGTAATTTCTCCGCTTCTTCTACATAACGTTGTTGGCGTAATACGTATGCCTGATTGTTAATTTTCGCTTGTACAATCCGCTGCCATAATCTATTTTTAAAGGGAATGGACCATTTCACTTGTTGGTAAGCTGTTTTGCTGTAAGCAAAGTAAGGCATATAAGGCAGCAAAACCCCATTTGGCAAGTGTACTTCATTACACACGAAAACAGCTATTTGGTTTTGGGCAAACGCTTGCAGCAGCGCGGAGGTTAGCGTAACAGCGGTGCTTTCCAGAATTACAGCTGTTAAGTTGTTTATCGGAATAACTACTTTTTCCGATTGTTCAGGAAAAAACAGGGCGCATTGTTTATGCTCCAGTGTCAAGCGTGCAGGCTGACTGATATGCAAAATTTGCCAACCCATATTATCCTCCAAACCCTTTATTTTTACGCGTTATTCCCGTATATTTTTCTTTTTCAACGCGATGTTGATTCCCCAATATATCAATTTGATATTTGGTAAAATCAACAAAAGTGCTTTTACTGAATTTTTTCTCGCTAGCGGGTTTCCCGCTGACTGTATAAGAGTCGGAACGATCGTGCGTTTCTAAATAAATTTGCCCCGTTTGTGCATTATATTGTTTAAAGTAGCCCTCAAAAGTTTCGCCGGTTTTGTTTTTAATCTGTACATAATCGTCTTTATACAGAGAAAAGCGAAAATCTCTTACGTCCATAGGCTGATTGTCGGGGATGCTTATTAGCGGCAGTTTTTCCTTGGTAAAATCAATCGTATAGACGGGAACCAGAAAATAGGTGCCGTTTTTATAAAACACATCTACACGGGGCATAGCTCCGTTTTCAGCTACGGCCGTTCCTTTTAGAACGGGAACACCTTTATTCCCTTCCATAATTAATTTAATCTTTTTTACGGGAGTCTGCGCCGGTCCCAAATACACTTTCAGCGGTTGTTTGGCATCCGTGCGGGCGAGTAACGCCTGCTCGATGGCATCATATAATTTTTTATTGCGTTCAACGCCGTAATATTTGATTTCCAAATCGCGCTGCTTGGCAAGTTTCTCTGCGGTCAGCGTGTTGATGTCAGTTTTTAATGTTTTAAATCCCCGTGCTAAATGTTTGGCGGAATAATAAGTTTCCTTATGAAAAGCCCCCGTTATTTTTTTACGCGGCGGACGGGACACAAAGATACTGAGCAAGGCATTTTCAACATCCGTTCTAAATTCTTTCCACGGCCAGGGAAACAAGGGTTTTATTTTTAGTGCCGCTGTTTCTTTATTATGGGTATATTGTGTGGATATTTGTTGCATCATGGCGTTGGAACAACAAGCCAAAACAATAGCGTCTAACGCGTGATGCTTATCGTCTTGCTCACGAATTTTGCTAAGCCCCCACATATTTCGCAAATCGGCTGTTATTTTGCCGTTGCGGCAAAAAACGCCCTGCTTATATTTATTAGTTAATTGCAAGTTTTGAAGCAAATACTTGCGGACAAACGAGCTGATAAAGCGCGTGTCGTTTAAATTGCGGTCTTTAAAACCGGCAAGATCCTCTTCCGACAATTCGGTCCGGAGTAATTTTTGCTTTTTATTGGGGCGCATTGTCGGCGAGGCGTTTACAAGGGTTACAAAAGAATCCCAATCGCGCTGAATCCGTTGAAAATAGTCAAACGGGATGTCATTACGTTTGTCTTGGTTTTCTTTAGTCAAACAAAGAACCTGGTTGCTTAGGGTGTTGTCAAAACTGCGGCTATACGGAATAATATGGTCTACTTGGCAATAACCTTCCTCTAAAATTTGCTCCGGTTTGATATATTGGTTGGAGTAAATGCAGTATCCTCCTTGTTCTTTCCATAAACGTATTTTTTTAATATCCAGAGAATTTTTAGGAAATAATCCCTCTATTCCCTGTGCTTTAATTAAATCTCGCTCTTCTTGGTTTTCTTTTTGTTGTTGCGTCAGTTCTTTCCGTTGGGCCCAATTCCGGCCCATTTCCCGAGCTAATTCTATATGGACCGCATCAAATGGCCCGTATTTGCGGTTTAGTGCATTAACGACTTTACGGGTTTGGGCGATACTTCGCTTTACTACGGGGCTGGTAATGGAAAAATTTTCTTCTTCGGTAAGCGGCGGCAATTTTGTAAGTCCTGCGTTGCGCTTAGCCGCTTGAAAGTTGTAGCCTGCCAATTCACACGCTTTGTCATAAGTGTGTCCTTCCAGCAGAAAAGGGTTGATGTTCCGCATCGCTTTGAGAGATAAATGCATAAATCCTGAAAAAGAAAGAGATTTTACTGCTTCAATCAGCTCTGAGGGAAATTGGAGCTTTTCCAAAGCATTGATAATTTCTTTGTCAGATTTAAAAGTTGCCAATACAACGGCAATCTGATCCAGGCCGCCGTTCGGATTATCCATATATGTTGTCCATAAAGGCTTGTGATCTTTTAAGGCCTTACGCAAGGCGTGATATCCCGTCATTTTGTAAACGGCGGTTTTCTTTTCGGGTTGATAATCCGTATTCTGTTTGGCGCGCGGTATGATATAGCTGATATTAAAAAATTCGTTTTCTTGTAACTCAAGTAGTTTGCGTAACTGGGCAAAATTATTGTTTTCTTTTTCCAAACACAAATCTAATGCAATTTGCCGCTCGTCCGCGGAAAGGGCGCGGCTCGTCCCTTGGGAAACGATGCGTATATGATTAATTTTGCTTAATGCCGCAAACAGTTCTGCCGTATAGGCTTGTTTGGGCGCTCTGTCTTCGTCGGGCAGGAAGGTGCATTTCCCGGGAGAAGAGGGTTTTAGGGGCTGTTGGTCAAAGGCTATGGCTCGAAACTCTTGTTCAAATTCCGACGATAATGCCGTATTGCCGTAAGTGCGTTGTTTCTCAAGAATAAGACGGACTTCTTCTTCCAGCATACTGCGCGCAATAGAGTGATTATAGCTGCCCGCTTTGTTTCTTTTGGGTTCGCTCTGCGGGAGGTGATACAAAAATTCACCAATGGTTTGCCGTCCGCTTTGTTTTAGCAAGTTCTGCAGGAGAGAAATTCCTTGTAACAGCTGTCCCGTTTCATAGTTTTTTTCTTCGGCGGATTTGCGCATAGAGCGGAAACCGCGCCGTTTGGCTATGTGCAGCAAAGCGCGGGCAATATGCTGTAAAGGTTGTTTCTCATATAGTGATAGGGTGCGGATTTCCCACACACTCGGCAGGGGAGAAGCATAAAGATGATTTAATTCCTCTGTCGTTAGAATCTGATACTTAATAAATAAATTGCGTATCTGTTGCAGCCGGATGGTTTTGCGGCGCAAAATGCGACGCAGCGCGCGGGCTTCTCGGCGCGGGGCGGATAACGAAGCTCCGTCTTTGGGGTTTTCCGCCGCTTCAAAGATTCGCACTCCCGCCGTCAGAATTTCTCCGCCGTCAAATTTTTGTTCATCCAAATTTACAACCGCGTATCCAACAGATGCAATACCTAAATCCAACCCTAATATTTTTGTCATAAAACCCCTCCCGTTTTGACAAATAGTGAAAACATATTATAAAATAAATCTATCAGTAAGTCACTATAATAAGTGAAATCGCAAGGCTCTGTTCTTGAACATCCTTTATTATAAAACTCCTGCCAATCGGTTGGGAGTTTTTGTTTTCTTTTTAACAATTCCGGCTATTCCCAATTAACCTACAGGAGGCGATGCGTGGTTATTTTATCTTCCTCAAGGGGGAGGTGCCAGATATTTTTAGTACAGTTGAATTAGGCGACAGACAGCTGTCGGACATTATATGTATAATAGAAGCCTATAAGGAGGGGAAAATGAATGGGGAAACCGACATTGAAAGCCTGTTAAAACAGGTTACCGAAATCAGACTCCGGCACGAAGAAGAAGCGCGGCGTACGGGTGAAAACTGGAATGTTTTTTACGCGATAGGCAAGCGGTTGTATAAAAGAGAACTGCTGCATTCTCATTTTATTTCCGTTTTGCTGGAGCCGAAAAATCCCGCCGAAAAGGGAAACGTATTTTTGAAATTGTTTTTAGAAACCTTGGCGGAAGCGTGCAAAGAACAGTTGGATATTTCCGCGTTTTGTACAGGAAATGTTAAAATTATTACGGAAAAAGACATCGGCCCTATTACAAAGGACTATGAAAGAGGCGGACGCATAGATATCTTTATAGAAAAAGACGGAAAACAAATCGTCATAGAAAACAAAATAGATGCAGAGGAACAGCTAAACCAATTATATCGGTATCACAAAGAATATCCGAAAGCCGCCTTGGTTTATCTGACGTTAGATGGCAAAGAAGCCACCGAAAAGGGACTGAAAGACCTGCGGCAAGACCAATATATTCGACTCTCTTACAGATACCATATTCTAAAGTGGTTGGAGAAATGCCGACAATCAACCGCCGGCCGGCCGGAATTTCAGCTTCTTAATGCGGCAATCCGGCAGTATATGGGATTAATCAGCGATTTAACAGGACAAGGGAGAATACCGAAAATGACAAAAGAAATAGCGAACGTGTTAAGCCAAAACAAAGAACGTATCGAGAGTGCATACAATATATATCAGAGTTATATCCACGCGCAAAACAAAATCGTTGAGGACAGATTTATCCAACCGATTAGAAATTTTGTAAAGAAAAATTACGGGCAGAACATTGGGCTAGAAACAAGGCGTAATGACAGCGGCGTTATTGTTGAATTCTATATGCTGGTACCGGAATGGAAGCACCTGCGGATACGGTTTGACAACGAAAAGGTAATAGAGGGTTCCCTTGGCATTTACGGTTTTGGTTTTCCTCTCAATAAAACGATTGACAGTAATCCGGAAAATAAAAAAATCTCTATTTTTGCAGCCGCCCACCTTGCACCGGAAAAGCAAACTCCTTGGTGGCCGTTCATAGCCAGCATAGACGACTATCCGTTTTGGGAAAGGGATACGATAACCTCTTTGTTTGATAATGCGGGCGAAATAGTGAAGTATTATCAGCAGAAAATTGACCAACTGTTTGCGTTTGCGGAACAAATGAAAGCAAACGGAATAGAATTGTAAAACTGTAACAGACCGGCGTTTCATCAGCCGGCCCTCTTTTTCCCCGCGTTTGCGGGTGATAAAAATTGGACGACATTCTGATGTCGCCTCATCGTTTTATACTTTACTATGAGCGAAATTATAAATTCGGTTTTTCATAAAAATTCCCCAGTACGCCGAGGACCGTATATGTCGCCCGGCGACTGGCGTATAATGATGGGGAATAGTGCGTGTTTTATTTCTCAAGATGCTGTTTTTTTGGATTCTTCCCACTCGTTCCAGAAGCTCTCATCTAGCATCAGATGTAACAGCTCTTGGATAGTATCGCATTTCATCAAATTCGGAAGCCATTTCTCCATTTTGTCAACAGAAATGCCTTTTAGAAAAGATTCTATACATGCATTGTCGTAAGGACATCCTTTTCTGCTATAAGTACCAAAATTAGGATACATATTGCTAAACTCTATGCGACCTGTAAAACTGCCCCTTATTTTGAGCGAACGGATGTTTCTCTCGTGTTAGGTCTCAAACCTGCTATAACCTCTCTCTTACTAAAAACAATATTAGCCGCCCAACTTTTAGAAACTATCTATAGAAAGGGCAAAGGCAAATACCGCTTTGTTCAATTCTAAAAAATCTCGTTAATAACACATATTACTTGACTTCTCCCTCCTATAAGAGCGTATATGTAGTACGGGACGAAATCCCCGAATAGAAATGCAAACTTATAGGAGAACGAAAATGCCAAAGAAAAAGCCTGCTTGTAGTAAAAGCTCAAAGACTAAAACGCAATCCAATTAGCGGTTATGTATTTTTCCACAAGGAGATATTGGAATGGCAGAAAAAATAGAGAAAGGCACAATTCGGGCAACCGTTGGAATGCTTCGGATTAATTATCCCAAAGGGACTAGGGTGGAGTTGATAAAAATGGATGATGTGCAAGCTCCGCCCATAGGGACACAAGGCACTGTAACCGAAGTGGACGATATTGGGACCATTATGGTGGACTGGGATAATGGAAGTAAATTGGGAGTGGTACTAGGAGAGGATACATGCCGAAAGATAAAATAAACGGATTAAAATGCGTTAGTTGGACATATACCGTACACGCAGAAGATAAGATTGGGAATAGCATAGACCTCAGACATATAGGCCGTTTTGATACTCCTACAAAGGCAAGCACCTACATACGGGAAATGGTGGCGCGTGGGAGTCCTTTAGCAACTTTGAAACCTGTGAGCCAAATACCACAGCACGAGAACAATTATTAAACGTGTTTGGTAATAAAAAAATAAACGAAGAACAGCGTAATATGACCGAAAAAGAACGATTAGAAGTAATAAAGCACTCCTACGAAGTATTGCAGGGGTTGGTAAAGGACCTAAACGAAAGAGTAAAGGACGCCAAGGACGGTATTGCCACATCGGACCAAAACCTGATAATGGGGAGCTTGTATGGATTGGATTGCACCGCAGAGCGCATAAAAAATGTTTACGCGGTAATGACCTATCTACATACCAACCAAGGTTAAATATGCCCAAGACACGCCGAAAATGCCCAAACTGTGGCCGATACATGGTAGGTTACCCTGCTATAATCCGCAAAAACAACAAGACGGAAATCTGCAGCACATGTGAATTACTGGAAGCACTAGATGCCTATATAAATAGGGGCTAGAAATTAATCTAATCCCTTTTACTATTGCCTACAGCAAGCGGATGTACTAGCAAACCTCACCAGGAGTCCTAGCATTTTCCTAGTCCACATTGGCTTTAATTCTTCCAAAGCAAAATTGAAAGATTTTACCTCTTATTCAAGGCGCTTAAATTACAATAATTATAAATCTCTAAAAACAGAGTTGGAATTAAGAATTTTTGGCTAAATTTTCTATTTATTCCCTGTTTTGTTTTTTAGGGAATTTTATAAGTTGTATAGGGAAAATGGGGCGAAAAATGGCGTAAAAACCCCTAAAAATTAACATTTTCCCTGTATTTTCCCTGCATATCAGGAAATTTGGCACAAAAAACTAACAGCATATTGCTGAGCAAACTACACACTCCGCCAGTTTTCTTACTAAAAAGCCCTACTTCTTTGTTGCTCACTTGCTCGAATACCTCGGCGCTACCGCGCCGCTACGCACAGTATACTTCGCAAGTTCGCGCCTAGAATTAGGGCTTTTTATTTTGAAAACTCGCTCTCTTTTGTTGGGAGCAAAACCGGGGGGACACTTTTGGGCGGCATGCGGTTTCTCTCCCTCTCCGTGGATTTTCTTCCTAAAACCCGCTTATTCGTTGTTGTTCGGTCGGTCGGATACCTCCGCGCTCCGCGCGTGTCAGGCAGTATACCTCCCTCCGCTCACGCCTAGAATAAGCGGGTTTTTGTTTGAAAAAATCCCCGCGTGTTATATTTCCTGGAAGTATAAAGTTGCTTAGTAATAAAAAAGGAACCCTGCCACCGCGCATTTAAGCACTTACGGGCAGGGCTCCAGTACAAATAGGATAACTAATAAAGAGGATGTTGTCAAGGTCAATAAAAGCGCCCCTACTAACATCCCGGGCGTACCCGGGCATAAGGGGCTTATATATAATTTAGCGGATTTAGATAAATTTGTCAAACGTAAAATTGCTAAATATAATAACAACGTTTCGGGTAAAGGCTTGGGCACGACGGAACTTTTGCAGGAAAATTTATTTAATATTCAACAAAACCTGTTTGATAAACAGCAGAGTTTGTTTGATACGCAGGCCAACGCGGAGGAACGGACCGAATATTAGAAAAGTCGGATATGCTTTTATTCCTTCCGTTTATGAAAGAAATAATTACGAAATTTTTTTGAAAACGACAGCAGAAGAAGGCAATTTATTGTATTGGGATAAAAAAAGAATGTCATTACCAGGGGCGCTTACGCGAGCCGCCATCATAGGCAACGACATTCCTATAATTAATATAACAACAAAAGAGGATGTTGTCAAGGTCAATAAAAGCGCCCCTACTAACATCCCGGGCGTACCCGGGCATAAGGGGCTTATATATAATTTAGCGGATTTAGATAAATTTGTCAAACGTAAAATTGCTAAATATAATAACTGCGTTGCGACGTAAAAGGCGTGGAACGCAAAATGAAACGCTATGCCGCCGCGGTAAAGGTGGCAGATAGACCTTACTATGTAATGATTACCGTAAAAGACAACGGACAAATGGCAGGAGTGCAACTTTATGACTTGCAGGCGGAACATAAAAGCGCCCTGACGGTCAACTCCGGCAAAACCGGCCATCGTCAAGGCAATAATAGTATAGACGATTTAGTGCGGTTTGTCAAACGTAAAATTGCTAAATATAATAACTACGTTGCGACGTAAAAGGCGTGGAACGCAAAATGAAACGCTACGCGGCCGCAGTAAATGTAAGGAGAACCCCGTATCTAGTAATGGCAACTGTAAAGAGCGAGGAAAGTTGGCGGGATTACAGCTTTATGACTTGCAGGCAGAAAATAAAAGCGCCCTGACGGTCATCTCGGGCATAACCCGCCAACGTCAAGGCAATAATAGTATAGACGATTTAGTGCGGTTTGTCAAACGCAAAATTGCTAAATATAATAACTGCGTTTCGGGGCAAGGCCCCGGCGTGCTATTACAAACCGATTATCACGCAAGCGCGGGGGCATACAGTACCCGCTTTCCTCTGATTAAAATTACCCCGCACCACCTGTAAACTATAAATTAGCCAACGGAAGAACCTTACCCCGCTTTCCGCTGATTAAAAATTACCCGACACAACATTTGTCGTAGCGGCAGATTATACTGTAATTATAAGTAGTGTTTTTGGCATAAACCCGCCCCGCGCAATTTTGCTAAACAGGGGTAATTTATACATCCAAAAACGTCGCCATTTGGCCTTTATGCCCGCGCAATTTTGCCAAACGGGGGCCATTTGTGCGCGCTACTAAGGAGAATCCCATGAACCAAAAAGAAACTTCCCACTTGCCGCATTGTACCATTCCGCAACCAACGCCGTCGTGGTTGCAAGGGTTCACGCCGCTTTTACAACAAGCCCGCTGGTTTAGCAATAACGATAAAAACAAAGAGGCCCTAACCTTGGCCTTGGCTGAATATAAACGGCAACCGTCGTTAGAGGCGTTGGAACAGGCTTTTGACATCCACTTAGAATTAGAACAATTTGAGCAGGCCAAAGCCCTGTTAAAAGAAATGAAAAAGCTGGGGGCAACGGCCGCTTTTTTGGACTTACAAAAAGCTACTTATTATTTTATCACCCAAAAAACTTCACTTCTCAAACGCTATGTAAAACAAGTCTTTGAGCATAAAAACCAGTTAGATAGCCGCCATAGGGCTTTTCTTTATTTTTTGCAAGGTTCGGTGGCCTTGGTCCAAAACAAACCGGAAACTATCCCTTTCACACAAGCCTTACGTTATGCTTATTTGCTTATGCCTAGCGAACTTGGGCTATGCTATTTGATGCGCGGGCTGATTCGTTTGGAACAGGAAGCCTACGAAGCCGCCTATCGGGATGCCCAAAGCAGTTTGCGGGCCTATCCTAAAAATGATGACGCATATTATCTGCGCGCCATGGCGGGGTATTTTTCGGGGCATTTGAGCCACCTTTTGGAAGATACAAACAGAGTACTGCAAAGTAAAGAGGATACAATAGGTGCGGATAGCAAAGAAGCCATGCGCAAGATACAAAATGCGTTGCCGCCGGAACCGCTGGTTATTGATAAAGATTTTATAGCGGAGCTTTACCACCAATTTTACGGCGAGTTGGATGAGGTGTTGGATACCCCAAAAAGCCAGTCGGATTGTGTATGCACCTTAACCAAAGAACGGCTGGCAACTATATTGGAAAACGCCCTCCAAAAGAGTGTGGCCTATTTGGAACAGGCTTTTGGCTTGCTCAAACAGCCGGATTTACCCCAAAAAATAAGCCAAATAAAAGAGCGCCTGCAAGCCCGCGCCGCTAAGGATTTCACCCCGGTTTGCTTGCGTTTAACCACGCCGGATTGTACCGCGTTGACGGAGGAAACCCTTAAACTGTGGCAAGAGGATATTGGCGCGGTTTTTGATGCCCTGCAAACAATATACGACGCCGTGATAGAAGAAACCGACCGCTTGGTTGATGCCTACCATTTGCCGGTTTATGTGGAGAATAAAAAGCAAAAATAAACCGCGGTTTATGGGGCGTGCGGCCTGGTTTTAGTCTTGTGGCTTGGTTTTACCGTGGTTTGCGGTTTGGTGTGCGGCCCGATTTTACCGCGGCGGTTTGGTGGCGGTTTGCGGCCTAGGTTGCGCTAGGCGGGGCTAAAAAAATGCTGGTTTCGGCGCCCAACGTGCCAAATGCGGCGGCTACAAAGTGCCGGTTTCGGCCACGGAATTTGACCTTACACTGAATAGCGCAAATCATTTTTCGGCAACTTTTAGGGGGGAAAAATAAAAACTCCTTGTGTGAATTATCTGAAATTAACAGGTAATTAAACACACAAGGAGTTTTCTTGTCTGCGGTAAATTTCCGCATTCCACCAACCCATCCGGTGGTTAAAATATCATACCGAAAGAAGCATTTTGCTAACGGTTGATATGCCTTTATTTAGAAAGTCTAAAAAAAGACTTTCCTTTTGTCCTTTTTGAGCTGTTCTATATTTTCGTCAATAGCCCGTTGTAAGTTCCTTAAAGAGGAAATATAATTTTCTGCTAAATCGGCTTGTTTCTTATCTATATTTCTTCCCGAAGACAAATACGCTTTTATTTTATCCCAAAAGGACAAAATTTTTGTCTTAAAAGAGATATTATAAATACTGGTAAAAACCTCACCGAAAGTTTCAAGATTATCCATAACCTCTTTCTTTAATTCTTCAATATCTTGTTTCAGCAACTCTTGCTGTTCCTGATAGCTTTTAATGGACAAATTCCCAGCCACCGGTCCGAACATAGGAGGCAGAATATATTTCCATATTGTGTGCATATCATCCAATGTGGGGGATTTAATCAAAGCATTCAAGCGTTTTTGAATTTTTATTCTTATTTCACTATGAATCTTATCCAACCCTTTGCAATATATAGTATAGAGGTTGTCCGTGGAAAATTCTGACAAAATTTTGAGGACATCTTCACGTCCTGTTTTTTTGATTAGTTCTCCGGTCTTTTTTTTGTCTTCTATATTGCATACCTCTGCAACGGCATATTGGTTAGCATACTTATCGGCCAATTCGTTCTTAATACGAAGCGCATGTCTTTGGCGCATGTCATTAGTAGCGCTCTCTACATTCGTTAGAACGATAAGCACCTTGTAGCCGGTATTTAACAGACACCGCAACATATCAAACTCAAAATCTTCCATTCTGTCACGCGCATAATTAAAGCAATAAATGATACCACAAATCATTTTAGTATCCCAATTTGATTGCAATTTTGCGCGGACAAGAGATTTCCATTCATCGGCTTTGTTGGCTTCCAACCCCCACGAATCAAAAAATGTGAGCGTTGCGTTATCTTCAAAGGGACTGGGGCAAACTTCCTCTTGCCATTTTCCTTCCTGCGTGACAGGTTTTCCGGCGCCGGTTTTTACCACATCTTTGCCTAAAATGAGGTTAATAAGGGAACTTTTCCCAACACCGGTTTTGCCTAAAAGCAAAAAATTTTTATTATGCTTAAGCATTTTTTTTATTCTCCTTTATTTCATCCAAAATGTGGGCTTTCTTTTGTTTATAAATTGCTGTGATTTGTGATATAAATTCTTTAGAACCCAAAATTTTCTCCAAATCAATCGTCACCGGTTCGCCCTTCAACATTTGTGTAGCTTGTTTGGCGCACAAAGCAATCAGCGCTTCACCAATAGCATAGGTAAATGCCGCCGCCACCGAAGCATTTAACACACCGCCAATTATTGACCCGGCGCCGGGGATAAGTTTAAGTAGTTCTGCGGAAAGCACCCGGCCTGCTTGGGCCACGCTCAAAGAACCTAACAACCCGGTTATAGTACCAACTGCTACCGATATATTGTAGATGCGTAAGATTTTATAAATGAGCAAAGTTTGGATAGTAATGAGTCCCGGCGCCTGCGCGAACGGGACCGGCGTTGCCGCATAGGCCGCTGCGCCCGCCGTGGCAATCCACGCCGCTTTGCGCGCTTCTTTTTCTTTTGGAAGTAAACCTTCTTTAAGGGAAAATAAAAAGCGTCTGCGAAAACTCTCGGGCATAACATTGTATGTCCAATCTATGAGTTGTTCACTGTCGCATTGATGTACTAACGGCTCACGGGTACTTACCGCAAAAATAGGGGCTTCTACATTAGAACGGATTGCCTCTGTTAGTTCGTTATATTGTCTATCTGTTAAAGTATCCAATTTGGTAATCAAAACGCAAACCGGAAAGCCAAGCCCTTGTATTTCTTTAATTAAATCAAAATCTAAATCAGTGACTTTTTTACCGCCCCCATCAATGGTGTACCAAACCGCTTGCAACCCATCAGGCCCTTGTTTAGACGGATTTTTCAAAAACTCCTCAATTAACATTTCGCGGTAATGGGCTTGTTTGTCCGAACCTGTTTCATACCCTTCGCTATCATAAATATTAATATGTTCTCCCGGATACTTTACAATATCACGCGTGCAAGGTTCCGTATTTTCTCCTACCTTTAATCCTTCATTGGCAAATACATGAAGCAAAGTAAAAGAGGTCTTGCCCGAGCCGGTCATCCCGCAAATAAGAACACTGGGTTTATTGCCGGCTTTAAGCCATTCTTCTATATCTTCTTTAACTTTTTCATCTATTTTTTCTTTGTTGTATTCTTGCATAATACTCTCCTTTGGTTTCTCTTACATTCTATCTTACCAGGCCACGGCGACAACTCTGGTGTCGTAAAACTTTGCGGGAGCAGTTCAGGCAGGCATAAAAAAACGGCGTGTTATGGCTGGACATTAGAATCAGCACATAACCGCCGCCGCACCTTTCCCAATAAGGGAAGGTGTTAATACGATTATTTTGAGGATTCCAAAGTGCCGTCAGATGTACTCCGTCAGCTCTGCTTGGCCCGAAGCCAAACTTCCTAAAATAAATCACACATTCGCAAGTTTCACTTTGAAAATTATAACATAGTTGACAAGGAAAAGTAAAAAAAACATAATAATTCTATGATTAAATCTGCTACTTTGCATAAATTTACACGCATTTTATATTTGCTCAATAAGTTGGATAGAGGGCGCATTACGCTCACGCAAGAGGCCAAAAGCCTTGGGTTTTCCGTGCGTACCTTGCAACGCGATTTGTTGGAAATGGAACGCGCCGGATTTCCGCTATCGGAATTTGCCGCCGGCAGATACACCTTTGCGGAGGGGTTTTCCTTGCGTAAAATGCCGCTGTCCTCGCGCGATAAGGCCCTACTAGCCCTTACCGGCCAGTTGGCGCAATCATTGGGCCCCCAATGGCAGGCCAGTTTCAAACGCTTGAGCGAACAAGCCGTCCGCCCCGAGGCGCAATCGGTCTATTTTATAAAAATGCCGCGCATGTGGCACACCATTTCGCCCAATGTGCTGGATAAACTGGAACAGGCTATTTTGAAACATCAATATATAGATGTGCATTATACCTCTCAAACCAAACGCGCGTGGAGCCGCGGCCTGCGCCCCTTAAAAATGGCCCTGTTTGACGGGTTCTGGTATTTAATTGCTATCAACAATGTAAATACTTTTATGAAGTTCTCCCTCGGGCGCATTATACAGGTGCGTACCCACAGCGAAACATTCCCGCCCTTTGGTATAGATGAAAAACTGGCCCAAGCACCCAATATTTGGTTTGATACGGAACAAAAAATAAAAATTAAACTAAAAGTTTCCGGCGCGGTGGCGGGTTATTTTAAGGAAGTGGAATTTTTCCCTTATCAAAAAATTGAACAAGAGGAAAAAGACGGCTCGCTGGTGCTTTCGTGCCGGACGGCCAATTTTATGCAGGTGCTTCCGCAAATACAGCGGTGGCTTCCGAACATTCAAGTTATCAGCCCAGCGCCGCTCAAACAAGCCTTGCAACAAATGCTTAAAAAGTATTTGGAATAACGCCTTTTGCATTTGGGCCCCGTTGCCCACGGCCCCGCCCGTAAGTGCTTAAATGCGCGGTGGCGGGGCCCTTTTTATATAGGGCTTGATTTACCGCAATCAGCCTGCTATACTATAAGCACGCCGCCCATGAACACCGGCTTTTGCCAGGCGCATGGGGGCGCTTTTTTGTGTCCGCTTGCGCGTTTTAACCGCAGTGCCGGCCCAAATTAGGTTCAAAAACATATACCAAAAGGGTTATAATATAAAAAATTCCCGGCATTTGTTTTTGTGTGCGCTCCGACGGTAAAAACGGCCTAATTACAAACGCCCGACGGTAAAAATAAATTTTCCGACGGGAAAAAAGCGTTTTTTTGGGGGTTTTTATAAAATAACCTAAAATTTTTCTTGCTAAATTCTAAAAATTTATTACAATGAGGGAAAGAAGCAAAGGAGCGTGTGTATGAAAAAACTGCTAGTTCTGCTCATCACGTTATTATTAAGCAACACCGCTGTCTTTTCCCAAAATGCGTACAGGGTTTTGCGTTCTGCCGGCAACCGCGTAGGTAAAGTTGCCAATGTTGGCAACACCCGCATTACGCGCCACATAACAGCACCCGCCAGTTCTGCCAACTTGGCCAAAAAAGTAGTACAGACCTATTCCCCGAACTATACCAACGTATATTTCCGCAATACTACTTTCAGAAACAAATACTGGCCCGCCACTACCGTTCCGCAAGTGGTTATCTCTACCGAGTTTAAGACGCCTATTTTGCGCAACCCCAGCACGTTATGGGGTAGCTACCGCTATTTGAAAGAGTTGGTGCGCCTGTCTCAAGAGCGCGGCGCCGTGGCAAAAGGCTACGAAAAAAAATGGCGCAACATTCGTGATGTTTCCACCTATCGCGGCGTACACCACATTGTAAACAAAAGTACCTTAAAAGAAATCTATACGCGCAAAAAAATTAAAGCCCAAAACAACCACAAGCCTTACCCCGTCCACTTGGGCGAAATGCAGAATGATGCCCCCGGTATTATCCATCCGTTCCACGGCAACCCGGAATATCAGGTCATGTTCCACAACATTAATCGCCAACTGGCCTTGTATGACGAAGGCGGTGTACGGGCAATTATTCTTGATTATTTTAACAATATGCAAGAATTACACCGGCTTTACCCGCGCGAAGCCCCTGTTATTTACCAAGAAATGGTGGATAACACCTTAAAAGAAGCACAGCTCTGGGCGGAAACCTACCGCTTACGCTGGAAATAAAAAGTATTTAGCAAGGTAATAAAAAACCCCCGGTTTAAGCCGGGGGTTTTTGTAAATCAGGTTGACAACGGCGTGCATTTCTCCTATACTACTTATGTACCGCTGTTGGCTGGGGTTATTCATAACGCCAGAGATACCAGCGGTATATTTATTTTCTTCCGTCTGCAAATCATACAGATGTATGGTGCTAAAAGAGCCGTCCTCTTTATTTACAAACATTGCCAGGTAAGGCTTTCCTTTATAGTTAAACACGTTTCCATACCGATGAATCACGCGCCCAGGAACATTTTTTACATCTTTGTGCGAAAGAATGAGTTGCGCTGTTTCAAACACTTGTAAAGCCTGCAACACCAGTTCGCTCGCTTCGTGATATAGTTCACGGTGTTGTTCAAGGGTTAAATGATTACGGGCGGCAATATCCATAGCGTCTTTCATCGCGGTGTTGAACATTTTTTTTACAGCAGAACGGCTTACAGTAAAGTTTTTTCCGTCATTGGATATAATGATTTGTTGCTTTTCGCCAAAAATAGAATTTACTATCTGCCGTTTGGCTTCCCTTGCATTTTCCACCCGGGGCAAAACATCACTCTTTAATTCAACGGGCTTAAATGGTTTAAGGTTCGGGTTCATTTCAAGCGGGATAACTTCGCCAGTCTTTTGGTTGTGTATTTCGGTAATTTCTTCCGGATTTTGCCGGATATTAAATAAATTTTCCTGCAACAGTTCAGACGGATTATTTGTCTTTCCGCTTTCTTGGGCCTTGACAATATCCTCTTTTGTGAGTATCCTATTAGTAGAGGCTTTGTAAGGAACGCCACGCAAGTAGAGGTGGCTGCTCTCCTTCAAGGCCTCTTTTTCATCTATATACAGCAATTTCCCTTTTTCTACTTGGTTCTTAAACCAATAGACATTATTCTTTCCATATACAGAATCAATCAAGTTCACTTCCACCGTACCGTCCGGGTCAATGGCTGCCACCAAACGTTTTCCATTACGGTCAAAATCATTTAATACTGCCACAAAACTGTTTTGTACTGTATCTGATTTAAGCAGCATTACTGGGTCGGCCAATAACTCCGGCAAACGCTTAAAAGTCTCTATTTTTACGGCGTGTTTGGTTTGGGTATCCTTTTTAATTGTTTTCTGCTTTAATTTTAAGGAATACGCAGGTACGCCAACCGATGTAAGAGCAACCGACGGAGTACCTAAATTTATTTCCACCCAAATAGGAAGAGTTCCTTTTTCATAATCACTTATATTTTTATGGACTTCTTCTACCACATTTTCTTTTGGCGCAAATAAGTCCGCAATGCTAGGACGTACGTTTTCTATATTCTCTTTCAGATAGATGTTTGGGTTAGCGCTTTCTTGGGCCTTGACAACATCCTCTTTATTAGTTATCCTATCTGTACTGGAACCCTGCGGCAAAGTGCTTAAATGCGCGGCTGTGGGGTTCCTTTTTTATGACTAACCAACTTTATATTTCCGCAGGAACCAAAAAACCCGCTTGCGCGTAAAATGGGGAGAAAAATAATATTTGGATTTGCCATGCCCAAAATGTTGGCAAGCGCGGCAAACAAAAGATTATTGGGGAAGTAATATTTGGATTTGCCCTGCATAAATTTCCTGACGGAAATTTTGCCCGGGCCTGCCCTCGCGGGGGCAAGCCTTTCGGCCTATGGCCTCAAACTCACACAACGCTGCGGGCTTCAAATCCCTACGCAACACCAAGCAGTTGGTGTTGCTCCCAAGCACTCAAAAGTTATTTCTAAATCTAAAACAAAGTGATTTTTCAAACGAAAACCCGCTTATTCTAGGCGTGAGCGGAGGGAGGAATACTGCCATACACGCGCGGAGCGCGGAGGTATCTGACCGACCGAACAACAACGAATAAGCGGGTTTTAGGAAGAAAAAATACGGAGAGGGAGGGATTTGAACCCTCGAAACCTTGCGGTTTACAGGTTTTCGAGACCTGCTGTTTCAACCACTCACACACCTCTCCAAAAGGGTTTCTTTCTTCCATTATACCAAAAAAGCACGTTCCTCACACGGTAAACCGTAATGCAACCCAATTTAGTTGTTCTTTATTCCCTTTAGTTTGCGGGAGCCATTCTTTACAAGGGGGTTCATACCGTTTGATTTTAGTTATCCTTTATTGCCGCTTTGCGGGGCGGGTGGAAGAGCCGCCGGACTAGCCCTTACGCCGGAAAAGTGGAAATTTTAGTGCTTTGGCGGGCGGGTTGAACGGCTCTTTTTGCCGCTCAAAAAATCTACCGCCGCGCGCTCTGCCCAACGGAATTGTTCGTGGGTGCCGCGCGGGGAAAAATACCGTTTGGCGGTGCGGCTAGCTTTATCGGCCAGCGCGCAGCTCATCTGCCAAGGGATAACCGTGTCTTGGCGGGAATACGCCACCAGCAAAGGGGCGTGAATACGGCGGATTTTGCTTAAATTATCAAATTTTTTATTAAAGAATACCGGCTTAAACAGGGCAGATAAAATGCGTTGCAACGTGCGCCCGCGCCGCCAAGAGCGCAAAATAATAAAGGCCGCCATATCGGGCGTGTGGGTAAACGGACTTTGCAAAATGACCGCTTTTAAGGGGAGGATATTAAAATCCACCGCGGTTTGTACGGCCGGGCCGTTGCCCAAAGAATAACCCCATATTACAATTTTCTGCGGGGTAATTTCTTTCTCTTTTAATAGGTAGCCCAAGGCGGCGGCGCCGTCTTGATACATATTTTGTTCGGTCAGCCGCCCTTGGCTGAGTCCGTAGCCGCGGTAATCAAAAATCAAAATGCCGTAGCCGTATTTGGCGTATGTTTTGGCAAAATCTTCAAAATAAGTCACATTTCCGGCTTTCCCGTGGAAGAATAGCAGGGTTTCTTTCCCGTTCTGGGCGGGCAGATAGAGCGCGTGCAATTTTTTGCCGCCGCGGGTGGGGATGAACACTTTTTCCCACGGCAGGGTCAGCGGCCATTCTTTTTTCATTGGGCGGAAAATAACGCGGTTGGCAAACAGGTTTAGCGCCAGTGCGGCAAGCAAAACAGCTATAAAAGTAAAAATAATTCCCATACAAAAAACCTTCTTTTTCTTATATTATACCAGTTTTGTAAGACGGTAAAATTGGTATAATCAGGTATATGATACCTAAAACACTTTTAGATTCTTTACTGGAACAAGGCTATTTAACCCAGCCTACTTATGTGGATTTGCTGAACCGTTTGCGCCCGCAAAATACGCGCCGTTGGCTTTCCGTGCGCTTACTTGCGGTGGGGTGCGCATTTGTATTGGCGGGGTTTATCTGCTTTATTGCGGCTAACTGGCAGGAAATGGGGTTGATTTTAAGGCTATCCCTGCCGCTTATCGGGCTCGTGCTGTGCGGGGCTGGGGCGTATTATAAAAAGTTGGATACTTGGCCGGGGCAAGGTTTTGCCTTTGGTGCGGCGGTGATGATAGGGGCCTTTTTGGCGGTGTTTGGGCAGATATATCAAACGGGGGCGTTTTTATATGAACTGTTTGGCCTGTGGGCGCTTTTGCTTTTGCCCTTGTGTTGGCTGACCCGTAATAAATGGATGTATTTGTTTGCGCTGTATGTGGCTACGGTTTATTGGGGCTCGTTCCAAGGGGGAATTTTAACGGACGGCTTTTGCTGGGCGGCCTTGGGCGTGTATTTTACGGTGTGGGCTTTGGTAGAATTTTTGCCCGCCTGTAAAAACTGGGGCGAGGGTTTTAAGCGCTTTATTTGGATGCCGTTGAGCGTCTATGCCACCGTATGGGGCGGTTTCTCGGCGGAAAAGGCGTTCAATTTCCCCAATGCGGGGTATTATTTAGTCGCACTTGTGTTGGCAGGCTTTTTTCTGTGTTATGCTCGGTACAAAAAAGACGCGGCTCTCTTTGCTTGGAACGCGCTCGCGTTGACGGGGCTTATCTGTGCGTATCTGGATCAATGGTTGGGATTTCGCACCTTTGGTTTGCTTATTTATTGTTTGCTTTTTGTCGGGAGCGGAATCGTCAGTTACCGCTTATGGTTTAGCGCGCGGGAGGAAATAAAATGAACACGAGTGAAATTTTAAGCGGAGTGCCTTCTGAAAAGCGCGCGCAGGCCGAAACCTTTTTAAAACACCGCGAAGCCGTGTCCGTTCCTTTTTTGGTGCGGGCTATGCTGTTTATCGGCTCGCTGATTTCGGCGAGTCTTTTGGTGGGGATAGCCGACCGTTTATTAGCTGGCATTATCCCGGTATTAGGGCGTGGCGTGCTGTTTTTTGGCGCGGGTGTTCTGCTTGCAAAAACATCCGCCGGTTTGCCGCCCTTGCGCGGGGCGTGGCGCCGCCAGTTAGGGGGACTCATTGGCCTGGCCGGGCAAATTATACTGGCCTTCCGTCTGAAGGATATCCCCGGTGTGTCCGTTTGGATGGGCGTGCTGGCGGTGGCGGCTATTTCTTATCCGCTCTTTAAAAATCCCTTTAACCGCTTTTTGTGGTGTGCGGCGGCGGCCAGCAGTTTGTATGCCCAGGTGGATTGGGAGTGGAACTGGAACCAGTTTGCCGTGGCACTTTCCGCCTTTTGCGCGTTTGGTGCGGCCCTTTGGCTGTTTGTGAAGCGCAAATTTAATTTTTATCCGCTGGCTTACGCGCTTATTTGGTGGTGCGCAATTTGCGCGGGTGAAACCGTTTTTAACAAAATGTGTTGGTATGGGCTCAATCCTGCGAACGCCGCCTTGGCCGCCTGTGTGGCGGTCTATGCTGTATTTTCCCATAAGGGCAACTGGACCCGCGGACAAATAGCGTTGGCGGCGGGGGCGGTGGTGTTGTCCGCACTTTTAAATTGGCCGACGGTTTTGGCTCTTATACTAATGTACACCGGGTTTACCTTGCGCGACCGTGTGCTGGAAAGCCTCGGTACGGCGGGAGTAGTGTTCGGGCTATTTTTATTTTACTTTACCTTGAACGCGGCCCTGTCCGCAAAGGCGGCGTTGCTTGTGGCTTCGGGCCTTATTTTACTGGTGGTACGGAGCGTATATGCGAAATAAACTGCTGTTGTTTTATACTCTTTTGCTGGGGCTTTGCTTCGGCGGTTATGCTGCTTATACACAGCACGCGCTGAAAAATGCGCAGACTTTCTATTTGCAAATGGCGCCGCTGGACCCGCTGGCCTTGCTAAGCGGGGAATATATGCAGATTAACTATGCCTTTGAGCAAGATGTGTTTGGTATAAACGCGCCTGTCAAACAGGTTACGCTGTATGTGGATGAGCGGGGCGTGGCGGGCCGGGCCAAAACGGATAAGCCGCTAGTTATCCCGGTTCATCAAGTGACGGCTCGTTTGCCGCACCAATTCTATTTTAAAGAAGGAACCGCCAAAAAGTACGACACCGCCGCCTATGCGCAATTAAAACGATTGCAGGACGGACGTTTTTTAATTAGCGCCTTAGCGGACAAAGATTTAAAATTATTGTGAGGGGGAAAAATGAGCGAAAACTGTAATCACGATTGCGCCCACTGCGCGCAAAAATGCGACGATAAAAAACCGGAAAGTTTTTTAGTGGCTCCGCATCCGCAAAGCCGTATTAAGCGCGTAATCGGCGTGATGAGCGGCAAAGGTGGGGTGGGTAAATCCTTTGTCACGGCTTTACTGGCTAGCGAAATGACCCGCCGCGGGCACCAAACCGGCGTGTTGGATGCGGATATTACAGGGCCGTCTATCCCCAAAATGTTCGGCATTAAAACGCGGGCGGAGGGGGACGAAAACGGCATTTATCCGGTGGCTTCCGATAGCGGCATAGACGTAATGTCCTTAAACTTACTGTTGGAAAAAGAAACGGACCCGGTCATCTGGCGCGGCTCTTTAATTACGGGCACGGTACTGCAATTTTGGAAAGATGTAATTTGGAAAGATGAAGATTATTTATTTGTGGATATGCCCCCCGGCACCGGGGATGTGACCTTGACCGTGTTTCAAAGCCTGCCGTTAAGCGGTATTGTGGTGGTGGGCACGCCGCAGGGGTTGGTAAATATGATAGTTTCCAAAGCCGTCAAAATGGCGCGCATGATGAATGTGCCGCTACTGGGGTATGTGGAAAATATGAGCTATTTGAAATGCCCGGAGTGCGGGCACGATACCGCGCTGTTCGGGCCGTCGCGCGCGGATGCGGTGGCGGCTGAGTTCGGCTTCCCTTGTGCGGTGCGTTTGCCGTTGGACCCGGTGCGCGCCGCGGCGTGTGATGAGGGCCGCGTGGAGTGCATACGCGAGGAGGCGTTAGAGCCGCTACTGAGGCGCCTGGAAGCCTTGCCGGAAAAAACGAAATAAAAAAAGCTGCATTAAATGCTAGAATAAGCAGAGAGGATTTATATGTCTTTGGATTTAAGCAAACTGGCCGGAACGATTGGAGATTCCCCAACCTTAAAAATTAATGCGCGCGCCCGTGCCTTAAAAGCGGCGGGCGAGCCGATTATTCATTTGGGCGGGGGGGAGCCTACTTTTCCGGCCCCGTTAGCGGCGGTAGAAGCGTTGCAGGCGCAGGCCGCCTCCCGCAAAATAAAATATTCGCCGTCTGCCGGAACGCCGGCTATGAAAGAGGCCGCCTTATCCTATACATTCAGGCAATACGGGCGGCAATACGCGCCCCAAGAAATTATCATTTCCGCCGGAGCCAAACAAGCCTTATTTAACTTTTTATTGGCGGCAGTCAACGCGGGGGACGAAGTTGTTTTTCCGGCCCCGTATTGGGTGAGCTACCCGGAAATGGTGCGTTTGGCCGGCGGCAAGCCGGTGGTGGTGCGCCCGCAAGCGGGGATTTGCGTAAGCGCGGCCCAGCTCAAACAAGCCGTCACTCCGGCTACCAAAGCCATTATTATTAACAGCCCGTGCAATCCGTCCGGCCAAATCTATCCGGAAGATTTTATCCGCGAAATGGTAGAATTTGCCGAAAAAGAACAAATCTTTTTAGTAATGGACGACATTTACCGCGAACTGGTTTTTGACGGCGCCGCTGTTCCCAACCCGTGTGCTTTTGCGGGCAAAGGGGAAAATTTGGTTATTATTAACGGGGTATCCAAGTTATACGGTTTAACGGGGCTTCGTATCGGGTGGGCCGTAAGTGCCAATACGGCGCTGATTGCCGCTATGGGCAAAATGCAGGCGCAAAGCACCTCTTGCAATAGCTCCCTTTCCGAAACCGCCGCCGCGGCCGCGCTGAACGGGGACCAATCCTGCGTGCGGGAAATGTGCCGCATACTGCAAGAAAACCGCAACGCACTGCTAGAGGAACTGGCCCAAATACCCCATGTAAAAGTGCTTAAACCGCAAGGCACATTTTACTCGTTTGCAGATTTTAGTTATTATAATGCGGATTCACAGGCGCTGGCGCAGTATTTGTTGGATAAAGCGCTTGTGGCCGTTGTACCCGGCAATGCCTTTGGTATGGACGGGTATTTGCGCATTAGTTTCTGCGCCGATTTGGCTAGCGTGACGGGAGGTGTACGCCGTATACGTTGGGCCGTAGATAAAACCGCTCCGAACGAAATAAAAATCGGGGATAAATTAGTAAAGAGGGATTAACATGAACATAAAAGAAGCTACGCCGGATTTTTTTAAGCCGGATTTTGGGCTGGAAAACGCTGGGATTAAAACGGATAAAAACGTTTTTTGGAACTACTCCACCCCGGCCTTGTATGAAGAAGCCGTTAAACGCCAAGAAGCCAACTTGGTATATGGCGGCCCCTTGTGCGTAAGCACCGGTAAACATACCGGCCGCAGCCCCAATGACCGCTACTTTGTTGAAACCAAAGATATTGAAGGTAAACTTTTTTATAATAAAAGCAACAAAGGCATTGACCCTAAATATTTTGACAAAATTTTTGCCAAAGTACAGGCTTATGTGCAAGATAAAGATTTGTTCGTGCGTGATGCTTACGTCGGCTCTAGCAAGGCTTCCCGCTTGAAAGTGCGCGCCATTACGGAATGTGCTTGGACGAACTTATTTGTAAAAAATATGTTCATTGAACCGGCCAAAGAAGAATTAAAATCCTTCGTGCCGGAATTTACGCTCATCTGCCTGCCCAAAATGAAAGTGGACCCCACCACCGACGGCACCGTCAGCGAAACCGCCATTTTGATTAACATTGAAAAGAAAATGGTGTTGGTTATCGGCTCCGAATACGGCGGCGAAAACAAAAAAGCGTTGTTTACCATTATGAACTATCTGCTCCCGCAGAAAGGCATTATGACCATGCACTGCTCCGCCAACGTGGGCACCCACCACGACAGCGCCATCTTCTTCGGCCTTTCCGGCACGGGTAAAACCACCCTGTCTGCCGATATGACCCGCGGCTTAATCGGCGACGACGAACACGGCTGGGATGCCGACGGCATTTTTAACTTTGAAGGCGGCTGCTATGCCAAAGTAATCCGCTTGAGCGAAGAAGCGGAACCGCAGATTTATTCCACCACCCGCCGCTTTGGCACCGTGTTGGAAAACGTGGTTTTTGACCCCCAAACCGGCAAGTTGGATTTGGACGACGACACGCTGACCGAAAATACCCGCGCTTGCTATCCGTTGGAATTTATCGGCAACTCCGTGCCCTCCAAACGTGCGGAACACCCCAAAAACATCATTTTCTTAACGTGTGATGCGTTTGGTGTTATGCCGCCTATTTCCAAATTAAGCCCGGACCAAGCCTTGTACCACTTTATCAGCGGTTATACCGCCAAAGTGGCCGGTACGGAAAAGGGTGTAAAAGAACCTACCAGCACGTTCTCTACCTGCTTTGGCGGGCCGTTTATGCCGCTCCACCCGTCTGTGTATGCGGAACTACTTAAAAAGAAAATTAAAGAACACAATGTGGATTGCTGGTTGGTAAACACCGGCTGGATTGGCGGCCCGTATGGCGTGGGGCACCGCATCAGCATTAAATATACGCGCGCTTTGTTGAACGCCGCGCTGGACGGTAAATTGGCTAAAGTCCACTTTACTACGGACCCTGTATTCGGTTTCCAAATTCCCACGGAATGTGAAGGCGTGCCGAGCGAAATTTTGAACCCGGCCGACCAATGGGCCGATAAAGCCGCCTATATGGAAAAATACGAATACCTGGCCAAGGCTTTTATTGAAAACTTCAAGAAGTACGAAGCCGGCTGCACGGCCGAAGTTTTAGCCGCCGCGCCCAAAGTAAAAGCCAAATAATTTAACGGTATTAGGCTCCTTTGTAAGGAACCCCCTTACAAAGGGGCTCTAAATTTACTAGAATTTAGAAAACAGATTAAACGCAGTACGGTACCCAAGTACCGGACAAACAGGAGAAATAATAGTATGGCAAAAGCAAATGCAAAATTTATGGCACCTTTAACCCCCAGCGCTGAATTGGCTGTAATCGTCGGTTCTGCCGCGTTGCCCCGCACCGAAGTTGTAAAAAAGATGTGGGAATACATTAAAAAGAACGGCTTGCAGGATGCCAAAAACAAACGCATGATTAACGCTGATGCGAAATTGGCCCCCATTTTTGAAGGCAAAAAACAAATCAGCATGTTTGATATGAGCAAATATATTTCCAAACATCTTTCCAAATAAGTAGTTTGGGTATGATAAGCCCCCGCACAGGGGGCTTTTTTTATGGGATTTAACAACTGGTGGTAAGCTGGGTTTTTAATGCGCGGGGAACAAAATAACATTTTGTTCCCCGTTC
>ERZ1034626.132-NODE-132-length-51351-cov-48.012223_pt1 | contig 51351 bp, 57 predicted proteins | sample MGYA00520652_ERZ1034626 | MGnify/ENA primary metagenome ERZ1034626 (study PRJEB33766, sample SAMN09781765) | gut metagenome | biome: gut microbiome | host: Homo sapiens | place: Madagascar | study: EMG produced TPA metagenomics assembly of the PRJNA485056 data... | reverse complement strand
GGGGTAAAGGTTAAATTACTTTCCTTAAGAGGAATTATTTTCTTTATCATAAAAAAACATTTCATTTCCTGCCTTTACAGTTCTCTTTTTTCATTTCTTCTGAAAGCTTTAAAATATAATTATACCCTATTTTGATACGATATGCCATTTTTTCTTGTAAGTCCAGAAAAATATATAAATTTCGGGCAAAGAAAAAGTGCGTGCAGCACCTTTTGTCCACACGCACTTTGCTTCTTTGTTTTCTTAGTCACACTATTCAGCTGTTTTTTCAATTATCTTATTCCATAATTATTTCCGCCGGTCTGTCCTCTGCGGGAAGCTTTTCCACTTTTACCGCACAGACTTTGTATTCCGGGATTCTCGCATATTTATCCAATGCCGCATTCGTCAGGATATTGGCATTGCCATCCGGGAAATGGAACGGCATCCAGGTCTCCTTCGGGGATACTTTTTCTCCCACTCTCGCAGTCGTGATCAGAGTACCTCTCCTGGATGTAACCCTTACCTTTTCTCCATTTTCAATGCCAAGGCGTACTGCATCCTCCGTATTCATCTCGATGAAGGAATGACCTTCCTTCTCCATCAGTCCCGGGGTCTTGCCGGTCATGGCTCTGGTATTGTAATGGTACAGAATACGTCCCGTCATCATGATAAACGGATATTCCTCATCCGGAAGTTCCGCACTGGGCACATATTCTGCGGGGTAGAACCATCCCAGTCCTCTGGAGAACTTACCCACATGTAAAATCGGTGTGCCGGGATGTTTCTTATCCGGGCAGGGCCACTGGATACTCTCGCCCTTATCCAGTCTTCTATGGCTGATACCTGCAAAGCTGGGGGTCAGGGACGCGATCTCATCCATGATCTCTTCGGAAGTAAGCTGGGCTTGCGGATATCCCATGCGGTTCATCAGGTCGATAAAAATATCGGTATCCAGGCGCATCTCGCCTTCCAGTGTCACCGCTTTACGCACACGCTGTACTCTTCTCTCCGTATTGCTGAAGGTACCTTCCTTCTCCGCATAACTGGTACCGGGCAGGATCACATCCGCATACTGCGCGGTCTCTGTCATGAACAGGTCGGACAATACCAGGAAATCCAGGCTTTCCAGTGCCTTGCGGATATGATGCTGGTCTGCATCCGTTACGATCGGGTCCTCGCCGAAGATAAAGAGTCCCCGGATCTCCTTACGGATTGCCGCAGGGAATACATCCGTTGCATGTACGCCGGGTTTTTTGTTCAGCTCCACACCCCATGCTTTTTCAAATTTAGCAATCACCTCGGGATTTGTCACTTTCTGATAACCGGGAAGATCACCGGGCAGTGCACCCATATCGCAGGCACCCTGCACATTATTCTGTCCACGTAAGGGATTGACGCCACAGCCGCTGCGTCCCAGCTTCCCTACTAACATCGCCATGTTGGACATGGACATAACACCTTCGGTTCCGGTGGAATGTTCCGTTACGCCCAGACAATAGATGATCGGAGCCTTCTTCGCCTTAGCATACATCAGTGCCGCCTCCCGCAGATGATCTGCATCGATATGACAGATCTCGGCTACACGCTCCGGAGTATATTCTTCCACAATCTTTTTTAATTCTTCAAAGCCTTCGGTTCTGGTGCGGATGAATTCTTCGTCTGCCAGTCCCTCATGGATGATCACATTCATCATACCGTTGGCAAATGCGACGTTCGTACCGGGCTTTAATTTCAGATGAATATCTGCCTGCCTGGACAGACCGATATCTCTGGGATCTACCACGATCAATCGGGTTCCCCGCTCTACCGCCTGACGAATCTGCATACCGATGACAGGATGTGCTTCCTCCGGGTTGGAACCTACCAGCATGATCACATCCACATCCTTCGTAATATCACTGATAGGATTGGTCATTGCTCCGCTTCCCAGGGTCATGGCAAGTCCGGCTACGGTTGCGGAATGGCAGACTCTGGCACAGTTATCTACATTATTGGTACCAAACGCACAGCGGACCATCTTCTGTAGCATATAGCAGTCCTCGTTCGGAGAACGGGAGCAGGCAAAGCCTGCCAGTGCATCGGAACCATACTTTTTCTTGATCTCTGTAAATTTCGCTGCGATGAGATCCAGTGCCTCATCCCAGGTAGCACGCTCAAACTCTCCCGTCTCATGGTTCTTGATCAGAGGATATTTTAATCTCTCCGGTGAATGTACGAAATTAAACGAGCCAAATCTGCCCTTAACACATAACAATCCCTTGTTGGAAGGACCGTTTGCCGGTTCCACATCCACGATCTCGTTATCCTTTACCACCAGATAATACTGACAGCCGGTAGCACAGTGGGGGCAGGTCGTCAGAACCTTTTTCACCTTGCCGACCTGGTACTTTTTACGGTTTTTGGCTACCAGTGCTCCGGTAGGACATACTGCCGCGCAGTTACCACAGGACTCGCAGTCTGTCTCCTTCCAGTCCGGTCCGAACGGAGCATCGATCAGTGTTCTCGTACCGATCTTACTGTTATGCAGGGTGCCGTTACAGGACACCTTGTTACAGGTGCTGACACATCTCTGACAATTGATGCACAGCTCCGGATAATACGTCAGAAAAGGATTCTCTTTTTTCGCTTCAAATTTGGCTGCGCTTCCGGGATAGCAGGATTTCGTAATGCCATATTCATTGGACAGATCCTGCAGTCTGCAGTCACCGGATTTGCTACAGGAGAAGCATCTGACATCATGATTGGCAAGCAGCATGTTCAATACCTGCTTTCTGCTGTTCACCACTCTCTCGGAATGAGTGTTCACCACCATTCCCTCTTTTACTTTTGTATTGCAGGAGGTTACCAGATGTCTGCTGCCTTCCACCTCCACAACACACATTTTGCAGGCTCCTACCTCATTGACATCCTTCAGGTAGCAGAGTGTGGGGATCTTGACGTCCGCCTCCTGTGCAGCTTCCAGTATGGATAAATTCTCATCTACGGAAATCTGTTTTCCATCTATGGTGATCGTTACCATTATACTCTGCCTCCTTCTACCACTCCGCATCCGAAGTGATCACATCTTAAGCACTTACCGCATTCCTGCATCGCCTCATCGTAGGACATTCCGTTTTCCACCGGTTCGAAATTGTTCTTACGCTCTCTGGCGGAACGATCTGTCAGATGCACTCTGCCGTAATGGGTTCTGTCGTTCTCTCTGGGCTCCGGGATCTTAATATCCTCCAGATATTTATGATGATACCCAAGGTATTCATCAATGTTCAGTGCTGCTACTTTGCCGGCACCAATAGCCTTAATTACGGTTGCCGGGCCGAATACACAGTCACCGCCGGCGAAAATCTTGTCATAGCTCTTAAGTCTGGTGGTATCTAATGTCTCAAATGTCTTTCTTCGGGGATTCACATCATACTCTGCAAACGGTGCAGAGACAATATCCTGACCGATGGCCATAAGTACCACTTCACAGGGCACCTCGATCTCGGGTTTATTTGCCACCGTTACGGAAGGCTTTCCCTGTTTGTCATACACACTGATGATCTGGGGCTGTGCCACAAATCCACAGACATTCCCCTCCTCATCCGCATTGATCTTCACCGGTGCATTCAGCGTCAATAGTTCCACGCCCTCTTCGATGGCTCCCTGGATCTCGGAAGGCAGTGCTGTCATGTCGATCTGACGTCTACGGTAGATCACCGTTACCTCTTTGGCATGGCACCGGATGGCAGAACGGGCACAGTCCATGGCTACGTTTCCGCCGCCTACGACCACCACACGTTTGCCGGTATAATCCGGGATGTTGCCCTTACCGATCTCGCCCAACATTTCCACTGCGGAATAGACTCCTTTGCTGTTCACGCCGTCTACGTTTACAGATTTACCTACCTGGGCACCGATGGCAATATAGATCGCATTGTACTGCTCCTTAAGCTGCTCCATAGTGATATCCCTGCCGATGGCAGTATTGTAATGCACTGTAATATTACCGGTAGACAGGATCGCATTGATGTCTTCGTCCAGTCTGTCCTTGGGCAGACGGTAATTGGGAATACCGTATCGCAGCATTCCTCCCAGCGCTTCTCTCTCTTCATATACATCTACCTTATGTCCCATCAAAGACAGATAATAGGCAGTCGTCAGTCCGGAAGGACCTCCTCCTACGATAGCTACTTTTTTACCGGTGGTGACATTACACTCCGGCACCTTTACCTGATCTGCCGCGATCTGATCCACCGCGAATTTCTTCAGTCCACGGATATTGACCGGGCTGTCAATCAGGTCTCTGCGGCATTTTGCCTCACAGGGGTGTTCACAGATAAATGCGCATGCCGTGGGAAAAGGATTGTCCCTGCGGATTAGATTAATAGCATCCGCATAGCGATGTTCACCGATCAGCGCAATATATCCCGGAATATCCACATGTGCGGGGCAATGGGAAATACAGGGAACCTTCTGTCCCACTTCCGCCTGGCATCTGTGTTGTTCAATATGGCTCATGTATTCATCACGGAACAGCTCCACACTCTGCAATACGATGTTGGCCGCCTCATAACCTATGGCACAGTCTGCCGTATCCTGAATCATTTCCGCCAGGGATACCATGTTGTTAAAAGTCTCCATATCCGCCTTACCGTCCAGAATGCTGCGCATCATATTCTCTACCTGTTCCAGTCCGTCACGGCAGGGAACACACTTACCGCAGGTCTGGCTTCTGGCACTTTGTAAAAAAGAAAGCTGCACTGCGATCGGACAGACGCCGGGAGGATTTCCCTTCACCCTCTTTACAAATTTATCTAGGAATTTTGTTGTTTTTTCATTCATTTCATTTTTGTAAATAATATTCTCGGAATGCATGAAACCCTCCTGTGTACGTCCTGTTATGATAAATACTGTATTTTTTCCAACAGGCATAAGATTTTACCGACTACCCCGAATACTTAAAAAGGTATAATGTAAGTGCTTACATTATACCTTCTTGAGAAACATTCTTCAATTAGATTAATTATTTAACAAGCATGTTATTTTTTTAGCGAAGTACCATTACCGCATTCCCCGTCTTCTTCCCGTAAGATACGGATTCCGTGAGCCAGTGTATCCAGTACTGCCTCCAGGCATTCCTTCACTGCTTTCGGACTTCCCGGCAGATTTACGATCAACGTCCGGTTACGGATGACACTGGCAGCTCTGCTTAACATCGCTCTGGGAGTGATCTGCAGGCTGTAATAGCGCATTGCCTCTGCGATTCCCGGTGCATTTCTGGTAGCTGCCCGCATGGTGGCTTCCGGGGTATTATCTCTGGGAGAAAAGCCGGTTCCTCCGGTAGTGAATACCACATCCACATCTTCTTCATCCGCAAGCCTTACCATTTCCCGGTATAAACCTTCCGCATCGTCAGACAGTACCACCTGGCTTACCACTTCATACCCCTGTTTTTCTATGATTCTGCGGATGGCGGGACCACTCTCATCTTCCCGCTCTCCTTTGCTCCCTTTGTCACTGGCAGTAATGATTCCCGCACGGAGTTTCCTGGTACTGATCAGTTTTAAGCTATCACCGACATCGATTCTGCCGTCATGCAGTACCCTGGCGAACACGCCCTCTCTGGGCATGATGCAATCCCCCACCATATGGAAGATCTCGCATTCCGAATGGCATTTTTTCCCTATCTGCGTGATCTCCAGCACCACCTCATTACATTTGAAAATACTTCCCACCGGGTAAGATTTAAAATCATATCCTTTCACCAGCAGATTTTCACCAAAAGCACCATCTGCCACATCTGCGCCTCTTGCGCGGAATTTTTCCACTTCTTCCCAGGATAACAGGCTCACCTGCCTGTGCCAGTTGCCCGCATGGGCATCCTTCTCCAGTCCCCAGTCTTCTATAAAGTTACAGCTTCCGATATTTTGCTTGGCTGTTCCTTTTTTCTCACTGATACATACTGCTGCTACTTCTCCTGCCATAACTGTCAACCTTTCTGTCCCGCCCGGTCCGTTTTTGCCTGCCCGCGCCGGTCATGTTTTGTATCTATCCACCAATCTGTACCATTTTCCGCTGTTCTTCCACACCGTCCGGCAATTCTTCGCCTGCTGTCCTTTCCCGGAAATGATGTTCTGACGGTTTCTCCTTCAGGGCGTTTATGATCTGCCTTCCAATTTCCTCATCGGAAGCACCGCTTCGAAGCAGTGGCTTAAGCTCCAGTCCCCTGTCATAATGCAGACAAAGCTTCAATCTTCCCTCGCAGGTCAGGCGGATTCTGTTACATTCCCTGCAGAACTTGTGGGAAATCGGACTGATGAATCCGATCCTGCCGGAAAATCCCGGAAACTGATAATATTCTGCCGGGCCGTCCGTTCTACGACCGGAATTGTCGGCCGGATTACTCGTTTCTCTGGCAAAATTTTCTGTCAACCGGCCAGTTTCTATATTCACTTTCCCCGGAATTGCGATTGCCTTTCCAAAGTGCTGCTCCAGTCTGCGTAAAATCTCTTTCGAGGGAATTCCGGTGTATTCTTTTCCACAGCCTATGGGCATCAGCTCGATAAACCGGACATCCACGGGTCTGTCTTCAGCCAACATAGCAATCCCTTCCAGGTCGTCTCCATTCATCTCCACGCAGGGAACACAGTTGATCTTCACCCTAAGTTGCTGCTCCAGCGCCGCATCGATCGCACAGAGCACACTGTCCACACCTGCTGTACGATCTGCCCGGTCACAGCCTGTGATGCAGCGAAAACGTTCCGGATCCAGCGTGTCCAGGCTGATGTTCACTGCCGTAAGTCCCGCTTCGCGATAGACTTTTGCCTGCGGTGCGAACAGCGTCCCATTGGTAGTCATGGCAATCTCCCGGATTCCGCACAGCCCGTGGATCTGCTCCACCAGCCACGGCAGATTTTTCCGTACCATGGGTTCCCCGCCGGTCAGCCGCACCTTCCGGATTCCCAGTTGTTCCATGATCCCCACCAGCCGGAGGATTTCTTCCAGCGTCAGTATCTCCTCATGGGCTAACGGCGTGATCCCATGCGGTGGCATGCAGTATCTGCACCGGAGATTACACTTGTCCGTCACCGATATCCTCAAATAATCAATTTCTCTTCCCAGACCGTCCTGCATTATGTACTCCTTCTATTTTTCCAGCCATATGATCTGTTCCGGCGGCATTTTCAGATACAGTGTTTCTGCATGTTTCAGCGACTGCCATTCCTCCTTCGGCAATTCATAGGTCAGCACCTCTGACGCATGTTCCCCAGTCCGGTTACCGTTACAAAACAGTACCACTGTGGAAAAAGTATCCTCGATCACCCGCAGGATATGACACTTTAGCACATTCGTTTCTTCCATTGCCGGAACGACCTGAAAATAGTGTGCCCGGAATGCCGCATATTTGTAGTTTCCTTCCTCGGGCGGCGCAGACAGGTGGATTTCCCAGTCTGTTGCTGCATACCTGCCATCAGGCTCTGTCCGAAGCTCCGATACATTTTTGCATCCGGTCAGAAGCGTTGCCGCCAGAGATGACGGGTTCTGAAAAAGCTCCTCTTTCGGCTGCACATCCAGGATCTGTCCGTCTTCCATGACTGCAATGCGGTCCGTCATACGATAGGCCTCGTTCCGGTCATGGGATACGAACAGTACTGTCTTCCCATAATCTTCCATCACCTTCATCAATTCCCGCTCCAACTGCATCTTCAGATAATTGTCCAGTGCTGTAAAGGGCTCATCTAACATCAATATCTCCGGTTCCCCTGCCAACATTCTTGCCATGGCGGTACGCTGCTTCTGTCCACCGGACAACTGCGCCGGGTACAGCTGCTCCTTGCCTTCCAGGAAAAAACGTTTCACATATTCCGATGCTTTCTTCCTGTCACCTGCACCGCACAGGATATTCTGCAGCACCGTCATATTCGGGAAAAGTGCATAATCCTGAAATAAATAGCCTACTCTTCTCTTCTGTACCGGCAGATGGATCCGTTTTTCCGAATCGAAAAACACTTTATCGTCCAACCGGATCACACCTTTATCCGGCTTTTCGATTCCTGCAATGCATTTAAGTGTCATGCTCTTGCCGCAGCCGGAAGCACCTAACAGACCCAGTACTTCTTTTTGTGCGGTAAACTTTACTTTCAGCAGAAAGTCTCCGCACTTTTTTTCAATATCCACATACAAAGCCATTATCTCTTCCCACCGCCTCTCCTCTCCTGATAACCCATCCAGTAATTCATCAGGAAAATGGTGAAAAAGGATATTCCCATGATAATAGCTACCCAATAATAGGCAAGACTGCGGTCACCGCTCTGCACTGCCGTGTAGATTGCCACCGACATGGTCTGTGTCCTTCCGGGAATATTTCCGGCTAACATGATCGTCGCACCAAATTCCCCCATAGCCCTGGCGAATGCCAGAATCGTGGCAGCCGCCACCCCGGGCCATGCCGCCGGCAGCTGAATCCTGAAAAAAATCTTTGCCTCTGACATTCCCAGCGTCCTTGCCGCATAAATCAGATTCACATCCACCTGCTCCAGGGCGCCGCGGGCTGTCCGGTACATGATGGGAAAAGATACCACCACTGCCGCGATCACCGCCCCCTGCCAGGTGAACAGCACACTGATTCCCATTTTTAAGAGCAGCCCGCCTAACAGACTGTTTTTCCCGAAAATGATCAGCAGGAAAAATCCGACTACCGTAGGAGGTAATACCATCGGCAGAGAGAAAATGCCGTCAATCAGTGCCTTGCCCGATCTTAAGGAGATGACCAGCCTGGCAGAAAGCAGACCTAAAAAAAACGTAAACACCGTCGCACATACCGCGACCTTCAGGGAGATCCATAAGGGTGAAAAATCCATGTCTGCTCCTATTCTGCCGCAGAGAATCCGTAGGCTTCAAATTTCTGCATGGTATGATCGGTCTGCAGATAGGCAAGGAACTCTGCTGCCGCATCTGCGTGTTCACTTGCCTTCACGATTCCCACCGGATAGATCACCTGTTTACAGGAGCCCGCGGGAGCCTCACAGACGATCTTGATGTTCTCGCCCACATAAGCATCCGTTGCATATACCACGCCACAGTCCACTGCACCGGTTTCTACCCAGGAGAGTACCGTGCGGACATCGGAGCCGTAGTTTGCTTTTGTCTTTACCGTATCCAGAATTCCCAGAGAGGTGAAAATCTCCTCGGAGTACTGACCTACCGGCACACTGCCCGGCTCTCCCAGACCGATCATGCCGACTTTATCTGTTGCCACATCTTCGAAAGAGGTAATGTCTTTATCCCTGCCTTCCGGAACGATCAGAACTATCTTATTTTCCAACAGCTTCACAATAGAATCCGAATCCATCAGTCCCTCATCGTTCAAAGCTGTCATCTGTTTGGTAGCTGCGGAGAAAAACAGATCTGCCGGAGCGCCTTCCTCGATCTGTGTCTGTAAGGCACCGGATGCTCCATAAGAAAAGTTCAGTGTCACATTTGGGTGTGCTGCTTCATACTCTGTCTTGATCTCGTTGCATACATCCGTCAGGGAAGCTGCCGCTAAAATGGTCAGTTCCACAGCTTCACCGTTCTCCGTATCCTGCGCCATGCTGCCTGCTTCCACATCTGCCTGAGCATTTGTTTCGGAAGCAGCCGACCCGGTATCTGCTGCATTCTTCGTTTCAGATCCACATCCTGCAAGCAGCATTGCTGCCAGGATCGTTGTCATTACTACTGTCAATTTTTTATTATATTTTTTCAAATTCTGTTCTTTGAAAATGTCCGCTCTTGCCACCCATCTTTTCCTCCAGATGGATCTCTCCCATTTCCATGCCGCGGTCCATTGCCTTGCACATATCATAGATAGTAAGCAGTGCCACATTCACCCCGGTCAGTGCCTCCATCTCCACGCCGGTACGTCCGGATAATTTTGCTGTACAGAAACACCGTATCGTACAGGTCTCCTCTTCCATAGCAAAATCTATGGTGACCTTTGTCAGCATCAGTGGATGACACAAAGGGATCAGTTCCCAGGTCCGTTTGGCCGCCATGATCCCTGCGATCCGCGCAGTTCCCAGAACATCTCCCTTTTTTGCCGTACCATCCTTCACCGCATCAAATACTTCACGGCTCACCCGGATACAGCCACTTGCCGTGGCACATCTCTCTGTAATATCCTTGTCTGTTACATCTACCATGATGGCGTTTCCCTGCGCATCAAAATGAGTAAAGCCTGACATTTTCGTTTCCTTTCTGTTGTTTACTGCTTCCCAAAACCGCAATTGGGGAAGTGACATACCTCACAGTTTAGGCACAATCCGCCCTCTCCGTAGCTGTCCAGATCAGCCTTCGTCAATCGTTCTCCTGCCAGTACTCTCGGCAGTACCAGGTCAAATACCGTGCGTCCTGCATACATCACGCAGCCCGGCAGTCCCAGCACCGGAATCTCTCCCAGATAAGCTAACAGGAACATGGCTCCGGGAAGCACCGGTGCCCCATAAGACACAATATCCGCTCCCGCAGCTTTGATCGCTCCCGGTGTCCTGTCATCCGGGTCCACGCTCATGCCGCCGGTACACAGCACCATATCTGCGCCCTGACGGACAAACTTAAGAATCGCTGCCGAAATATCTTCCTGACAGTCATCCAGGATCACCTGTCCCATCACTTCCGTATCATATGCCGCAAGCTTTGCCCGGATGGCAGGTCCGAAAGCATCCTGTATCCTGCCTTTAAATACTTCACTGCCGGTGGTGACGATCCCCACCTTTTTATGTGACATGGGCAGAATCTTAAGAAGCGGTTCCCCGCCGGCTGCTTCCTTTGCCCGGTTCATTTTTTCCTCTTCGATCACCAGTGGGATAATGCGCGTGGCCGCCAGCCTGTCTCCTGCTTTCACCGGAAAATTGCCGTGAATGGTGGCGATCATCATCTCTCCCAGTCCGTTCACCGCACGTAATTTTTCGGAATTGATCTTGAGCAATCCGTCTGCTGCTGCCCGGATCTCGATCTTGCCTTCCTTCGGTTCACTGGCAGTCATATTGTCATTGATGCACAGATCCCGTAAAATTACCGCTGCCTCGTCCTCATGCAGGATACCTTCCTTTTTTTCCCACACATAGAGATGTTCCTTACCCACAGATAACAATATGGGAATATCCTCTTTCGTGACAATATGCCCCTTACGGAACACGGCATCCTTCACCACTCCCGGAATGATCTGGGTAATATCATGGCACAGCACCTGTCCCACTGCATCTTCTGTTCTGATCAGTTTCATCGTAATCTCCATTTCCGGGATACCCTTCCCCGGAAGACCTTACGATTCTGTCACTACTCTCCCAGGCATACCAAAGTATCCTAAAATACAGGTATAAATACCTGCTATGTCATTTATGTCATACACAGGACAGTTCACCGCATCCTGCATCACCACATCTGTTGCAACCGCGATCAGATGCTCTGTGGCACATACGGTATGCTCCGACACCGCTCTCCGTACCACTTCAACCTTCGGATACGCGGAATCCTTCAATCCCTCCAGGATCAGAACATCCACATCCCCGCAGGCAGCTATCATATCCTCCGCGGTCACTTTTCCCTTACGGTTCATAGAGGACTGCGTGCCGGAATAAATAGCACTGATTTTGGCTCCTGCTTCCGTAAAACGGTATGTGTCCGTTCCTTCCTGATCCATAGTGTACTCATGCCCGTCGTGTTTGATCACACCTACGCGGTATCCGTCCCGGATGAACTCGTTGATCAGCTTAGTGATCAGTCCGGTCTTGCCGCTGTCCTTGATGCCGCTGACGCAGAAGATAAGCGGCAGGCTTAAACTTTCGAATTCTTCTCTGGTATTGATATTGCGCAGCTGCTTTTTATCAAAACAGCTACTTTCCAGACGGATGTATTTGGTCCGCACCCTGCGCAGGATCTGCATCAGGCGATACTGCCCCTGTTCGATCAGTTCTTCTATCACCGGCAGTATTTTTTTCGAATAAATGGCACACAGCGGATGAATATGATCCTCATCCACCATACAATAGCAGTCATAGTCCGAGGAAATAAATTCTGCCATATACCGCACCAGATCTCCCGTGATAAAGGGCATATCCCCGGCACAGACAAACACATAATCGCAGGATGTGTGGATCAGGACCTGCCGGATTCCTTCCATAGGTCCGATCTCGCGATGCTCATCACAGACAATGGGAAGCCCCAGATCCTCATATTCTCCGGGCATGGCAGCAGAAATACAGGGTTTCTCATCAAACCCCTGCAGTTCCTCACAGATCCTGTCTAAGAATCTGCGGTTCTGATATTCCATTAAGACCTTGTTCTGTCCCATCCGGCTGCTTCTGCCGCCGGCGAGGACCGCTGTGCCAAGGGTAAATTTATGCATTTCCTGCATTTTTATCTTCCTCCCGTGCAAGCACTCCCGCAATCCCTAACGCTATTCGCATATCGTATAGCTTTCGCTATACTTTTATGCTCATATCGTTCAGGTCACCAAGACAAATAGTTTCTCCCGTGCAAGCACGTCGAAACGTTTTTCCTTGTAGTTGCCTGTAATGATACCATAAGGATTGCTCCGTGCAAGCACTCCCGCAATCCTTAACGCTGTCATTGGAAGTATTGGATCTTCACTTCATCTCCGGGGTGCAGTTCCCGCCCCGGTTCTATATCTATAAAACAATTACAGTCTCTCATGTTGGAAAGCACCGAAGAAGCATGTACTGCTGTGGGCAATGTCACTCTGCCTTCCTCCGCATATGCCCGGACAAAACGTCTGAGCTTATTCACCTTCGGATAAGGGTCCGAAAGCACCGCGTGCGTTCTTCGCACTTTCAAGGATGCATCCTGTGTCAAATACGCTGCCAGTTCCCAAAAATAATACTCAAAATTGGCATACGCCGCATAAGGATTTCCCGACAGGCTTAAGACGACTTTACCATCCAGGACACTGCCGATCGTCGGAGTTCCCGGCTGGATGTTGGCGTGGGAAAATATTTTTTTCGCTCCCAGTTCTTCCAGCACTTCCGGCAGCAGATCCTTTTTCCCCACAGACACCCCACCGGTAGTGATCACAATATCCGCCACGTCCAATGCCTTCTTTAACTGTTTTTTTAATATCTCTTTATCATCTCCGCAGATTTCCGTGAAAGGCACCTGTATTCCCTGTCTTTCCATGGAAGCCCGCAGCATATAAGCGATACTGTTATATATTTTCCCCGGTAAAAGTGGCGTTCCCGGTGCCATCAGTTCCGAACCTGTGGATAGAATACTGCACTTTATCCTCTCACAGACCGGCACCTTGTGAATGCCGAGACTTGCCAGAAGACCCATATGGAGTGCACGCAGATGTATCCCCCGTGCAAGGATCTGTTCACCCTCACGGATATCCTCTCCTACACAGCAATAATTTGTTCCCGCTGTAACACTACGGTAGATCTGTACCTGTTTTTCGCCATAATCGGTATCTTCCTGTCTAATGACCGCATCGTATCCTTCCGGTACATAAGAACCGGTCATCACCCGTACCGCGCATCCTCTTTTACAGGGAATCTCTGTGCAATCTCCGGCAAATAATTCTCCCACGACCTGTAAAGTAACCGGATGTTCTCTGTCCGCACCCTGTGTATCCTCTGCCCGTACGGCATAACCGTCCATGGCAGACTTCGGATAGGGAGGAATCATCATCTGCGCCACAATATCCTCACCGAGGACCCGGTCACAGGCATCCGTAAGTGCCACATATTCTGTTTTTTCTATGGGCTTTACCTCTGCCAGTAATGCCTCCAGACATTCTTCCAATTCTTTTATGTCTTTCATGTGCGACTCCTCTCACTGTGTTCCCTTCCGTGCTATTCCACCGGAATGAAGCAGGCTCCCTGTCCGTTCTCAGAGTTACTTTCTTGCATCATGATAGATCTCCATCCGATCCGGCCAGGCTCTGCAGATCAGGTTCAGATGGTACTTCTTGGCAAGTTCTATCGCCTGATCCGTAGGTACTGCCTTGGACGCCAGCACCGGAATCCCGGCAGCGATCACTTTCTGTACCATATCCGTTGGAACCCGACCCGTAGTAAATAAAATGCACTCAGACAATTCCAGCTGTTCCAAAAGTGCATAGCCGATACATTTATCCAATGCATTATGTCTTCCGATATCTTCCATGCGGCATACACATTTGTCTCTTACTCCGAGATAACAGCTGTGGGTTCCTCCGGTCTGTCTGTGCAATTCGGAGTCTCCGGCGAATTCTTCCGCCAGGGCAAATACCCACGCATTCTGCCATTCTGTCCCGGGTAATTCCCGTAACTGTCTTTTCCCGTTTTTTTCCAGAAAAGAAAGATTCCCGATGCAGCAGGAAGCCTCTCTGTCTGTCGATATCTGTCTGTCGCTTCCCTGTAAATGTTCCTGCAAAAATACTCTCGCACTTCTGCCGCTCTCGCAGATCGTAATGCTCTCCACATCCCGAATGCTCTCAATCCAACCCTCCGTGAAAAGTCTCCCCAGTATCAGCTCCGGCAGATGTGTGGCTGTGCAGGTCAGGCGGAATGTCAGTTGCTCGTCCACATAGACATCCAGGAAATGTTCACAGACAATCTCTCTGCTTCTGCCCCTTTCCTGCTTCCCACAGCTCCCGGGACCGTCCGGCTCCACTGCGGTGTAAGTCTGTGAGACTGCATTATGTAGTTGTTCCATACGGTCATTGATCTGCATTTATCGTTCTCTTTCCATCATTCAAAGTAACATTTCTATGTAAGCACTTACATTTTACATCAAACTGCGGCTCATCGCAAGCAAAAAAAATGCGTGCAGAGATGATCCACACGCATTTTTTGATTATCCTGTTTTAAACAATTCCAAGCCTTCTGTCAGCGATTACTCGATCACATGGATCCAGCCCTTAGGAGCTTCGATTCTGCCCATCTGGATACCGGTCAGAGTCTCATACAGCTTCTTGGTGACAGGTCCCATCTCGGTCATGCCGCTGGGCAGGCAGATCTCTTTGCCGTGGTCAACGATCTTACCAACAGGGGAGATAACTGCTGCGGTACCGCACAGACCAGCCTCTGCGAAGTCTTTTACTTCATCCAGGTATACTTCTCTCTCTTCTACTTCCAGTCCCAGATATTCCTTGGCAACATATACCAGAGAACGACGGGTGATGGAAGGAAGGATACTGTCGGACTTGGGAGTTACGACCTTGTTGTCCTTGGTAACGAACAGGAAGTTCGCACCGCCGGTCTCCTCTACCTTGGTACGGGTAGCAGCATCCAGGTACATATTCTCATCGTAGCCTTCCTTGTGAGCGGATACGATAGCATGTAAGCTCATAGCGTAGTTCAGACCAGCCTTGATGTGACCGGTTCCGTGAGGTGCCGCACGGTCAAAGTCGGTGACACGGATGGTCAGAGGCTTAACGCCGCCCTTGAAGTAAGGTCCCACAGGGGTGCACAGGATACGGAACTGATACTCATCCGCAGGCTTTACACCGATGACAGGGTTGCTGCCGAACATATACGGACGAATGTACAGAGTTGCACCGCTGCCGTAAGGAGGCACGAAAGCATCGTTTGCCTTAACCGTCTCGGTAACAGCTTCCACGAAACGCTCCTTGGGGAAAATGGGCATCTCCAGTCTTGCTGCGGAAGACTCCAGACGTTCACCGTTTAAGTCAGGACGGAAGGTTACGATATGTCCGTCTTCTGTGGTGTAGGCCTTCAAACCCTCGAATACGGTCTGTGCATACTGCAGTACACCTGCGCACTCATTTAATACGATGTTGGGGTCCTGGGTCAGCTGACCGTCATCCCATTTGCCGTCCTTGTAATTGGACACATATCTGTAATCCGTAGGGATATAACCGAAACCGATGTTACCCCAGTCAATGTTCTTCTTTTCCATTTTGTATTCCTTCTTTCCTCGGTTTACCACTCTGCCTGTTGATTTCTCTTAACAGAATTTATTGATTTTCATTATTATACCATTTGTAATAAAAGTCAATATACACATTTATGCTTTCCAGTGCTTTTTTCAGCGAAAATGTGGCTCATTTCTCCTTTTAGCTGAAAACTCAAATTAAATTCACTACAATTATTTTTCTCCGGTAGCTTCCTGATATGCACTGTTCGCTACCACTGACCATCCGGTCTTATCCCCCGCAATGACCTGCAGATCTTCACTGCGGACCGCATAAAACTCCACGATCTGTGCTGCCTCTGTGGACAGATTCTCTTCCGGATTCCGGTACAGCACGAAAATCTCACATTTTCCGTTCTGCGAGGTACGATTGTAGACCAGCGTGTATGCATAGGTCTTTCCCGCCTGCTCCTGTTCTCCCAGCTGCAGATAGAAATTGCCTTTGGCATTGTAGCAGACTTCGAAGGAAAAGCCCTGTTGTTGCAGCACAGCATCATATACTGCCTGTGCGTAAGGCTCTAAGGGATCCTGTACATCTTCCGCGGTTTCCGTCTCCGACGCATAGTATTCCGCAAGCCACTGTTCTTCCATCGCCTGCTTTGCTACCGTTTCTGCATCCTCCGGGTGGGTATTTTCTTCCTTGTCCATCAATTCCGTCAGATAAGTAATGTAATCCTCACCGGCAAGCTCCGTCTCTCTCCGAAACAGCACGCCCTCTGGACGCCAGTAGGAATACCAGTGCCTGTCCGGGAACTCCATCTCTTCCACACTGATCAGATTCTCTGTGAGCCGCGTCTCCGAAGGGATGTCATTTTCAAACCAAATCCAGGCAATTCCGGCAAACGTGACGATCAGGCACAGCACTGCCCACAAAGCAATGCCGATATCCTCCAGCCACTCCCATTTCCCGGGAGTTCCCCACTTGTCCCGTATTTTCCGGTGCAGCCTGATGGGTACTCTCAGATATACATAAAACAGGAGAAGCAGCAGACACAGCAGATCCCCCAGTAACAACACATAACTGCGAAAACTTACGGGACCACCCCACAGAATCATTCTGGCTGCCACATATATTCCTGCCAGAGTAAGCAGTAAAACCGTAACTGCCAAATATATCTTCTTTTTCATCGTTTTCCGCACTCAGGCTTTCTTGCGCTCGTACTTTAAGAACTGATAGGTAATGTCAAAATAGACCTGCTCGTCACTGTCTGCGGTAATCTCCCACTCAGGATCACTGTCCAGATCCGGGAAATAGGCATCCGCCTCGTAGGCATGGTCAATCTTCGTCACATGGGCCACGTCACAGTAAGGCAGCATCTGGCGGTAAATACTCTCTCCGCCGATGATATAGATATTCTCTTCGTCATATTTCTTCAGTTCTTCCAGCAATTCTTCAATAGAGTGTACCACGATCGCATCCTTGACCTGATAATTCGGATCTTTGGACAAAATAATGTTGATGCGGTTCTTTAAAGGCATGCCCTGCGGGAAAGTCTCCAAAGTCTTGCGTCCAAGAACCACTACCTTACCTGTCGTCTCTTCGCGGAAATGCTTGTGATCGTTGGGGATGCGGATCAGCAGTTCGTTCTTGCTGCCGATGGCCCAGTTGTTGTCTACTGCTACAATTAAATTCATGGTGTACCTCGTTTCTGTTTGTTTCTATGATAATAACCGGTTTCTCCGTGCTTCGCACTCACGAAACCGTACTGATATTCGTATTCCGGGCTACCGCCCTACTTACTCATGTCAGATTGCAATAGGAATATCCCTGATCTGCTCCCCTGTCTGGTAGCCTTCAAGCTTTACATCATCCGGTGTGAACTGATAGAAATCCCTGATCTCCGGATTCAGCCAGAACTTCGGTGCCGGGAAAGGCTCTCTGCTGATCAGTTCTTTAATGGCATCCACATGACGGTCATAAATATGTGCATCTGCAATCACATGCACCAGTTCTCCCACATTCATATCACATACCTGTGCCAGCATATGAACCAATACCGCATACTGGACAACATTCCAGTTATTCGCCGCCAGCACATCCTGGGAACGCTGGTTTAAAATGGCATTCAATGTCAGCCTGTCCTCTCCCGCCTTCTGCGTCACGTTAAAGGTCATACTATATGCACAGGGATACAGATTCATCTCGTGCAGATCCTGATGCACATAGATGTTGGTCATGATCCGGCGGCTGAAAGGATTGTTCTTCAGATCGTAGATCACACGGTCCACCTGATCCATCATGCCTTCCTTATACTGATGCTTCACCTGCATCTGATAGCCATATGCCTTACCGATCGAGCCGTTTTCATCTGCCCACTCATCCCAGACGTGGCTGTTTAAATCATGAATGTTGTTGGACTTGCGCTGCCAGATCCACAGCATCTCATCTGTGGCGGATTTTAATGCCGTCCGGCGCAAGGTCAGGATTGGGAACTCCTTTGACAGGTCGTACCGGTTCACTACTCCGAATTTCTTAATGGTGTAGGCAGGAGTGCCGTCCGGCCAGTGGGGGCGCACTTTTTCGCCCTCCGTGCTGGTACCGTTGGTTAAAATGTCATTGCACATATCGATAAAAATATGATCCGCTAAACTCATGTTGTCTCCTTATTCTGATTCTGTCTTCTAAATATATAAGATGCCAGGGTCAAAAGGTCTAAGCCCACATGAGCTTGCTCATAGGTGGGTGAAAGACCTTAGGACCCGCCCCGATATGAGCATAAAAGTGGGATGATAATCCCACGATATGCGAATATTGGGTAGGATTGTGGGAGTGCGTAGCACGGAGCAATCCGTAGGCATCAAAGTCGGGGGCTTTTGACCCCGACATCATATATAAACGATTTCTCCGTGCTACGCACTCTCGAAATCGTACCCCCCTTCGTATTCCGGACTATCGTCCTACATACTCAGGGTTGTTTGTGCCTCTCATAGGAAGTATTTCCCGCCTGCAAGCAGTCAGAAATACTTCCTATGGATGCACTTTATATCTCCCACTTGTCGCACAGGGAATTGATCTGGTCAGCGAACTTCGCCATATCCTTGTTAGTCATGACGCCCTCGCTCTTCGTAACCAGTGCCAATAAGCGTCTTGCAGAGGCAAGCAGTCGTTCGAATACTCCAGTAGCAGGCTTCGTCTTTTTCTGGACGGCAACCGGTGCTGCCTCATAAGTGAACTTATTGCCTGCCAGGTCGAACTCCGTACCGCTGTAAGGAGCATAGGCTCTCTGCCCGTACTCGATCTTCAGGCACTCGGCAAATCCAGTACATACGCTGTCCTCTCCATGTACCACGAACACCTTCTTCGGCTTTTCTTCAAAGGCCTGAATCCACTCAATCAGACCTTCCTTATCCGCATGACCGCTCAGTCCCGTCATTTTCCGGATCTCGGCGCGCACTGAAACCGTCTCACCGAACAGCTTCACCTCGTCAGCACCCTCTACCAGTGCCCGGCCCAGTGTTCCCACCGACTGATAGCCGACGAACAGGATCGTACACTCCGGTCTCCACAGATTATGCTTCAGATGATGCCGGATACGTCCTGCATCACACATACCGGATGCGGAGATAATGACCTTGGGTGTCTCGTCAAAGTTGATGGCCTTGGATTCCTCACTGGTGATGGACAGCTTTAATCCCGAAAAAGCAATGGGATTAATGCCCTCTTTTACGAATTCCATGGCTTCCTCATCGAAGCATTCCCACCTGTTCTCCTGGAATACGCCGGTAGCCTCTACCGCCATGGGACTGTCCACATACACCGGGAAATCTTCATGGCCCTTTACCAGGCGTCCTACCTTGATCTTCCGCAGGAAATACAGAATCTCCTGGGTACGGCCCACAGCAAAAGACGGGATCACCACGTTACCACCCCGGTCTAAGGTCTCCTGCAGCACCCTGGTCAGTTCTGCCACATAATCCAGCTTATCCTTCGGATGCAGTCTGTCACCGTAGGTAGACTCCATCACGACATAATCCGCTTCCTTCGTAGGTGTCGGATCCTTAAGTAACGGCTGGTGCTTGTTGCCGATATCGCCGGAAAATACGATTTTTTTCGTATTACCGTCCTCCGTCAGCCAGACTTCGATGCTGGCGGAACCCAACAGATGTCCGATATCCGTAAAACGAATTTTTACCCCCTCGCATACTTCCACGATCGTATTGTAATGGCAGGGAACGAACCGGCGGATCACACCATCTGCATCCTCCATGGTATACAGCGGCTCCACCACAGCATTGTTTGCGGAACGTTTTGCCTTACGATTCTTCCACTCCGCTTCGGCGGTTTGGATATGTGCACAGTCACGCAGCATAATGCTGCACAGATCCGCCGTAGCATCCGTGGTATAGATCTGTCCTCTGAAGCCCCTGGCATACAGAAGCGGCAGAAGTCCCGAATGATCCACATGGGCATGGGTCAGGAATACATAATCGATCATGGATTCCGCCACCGGCAGCGGCACATTTTCAAATACATTGATGCCCTGCTCCATACCGTAGTCCACTAAAATATGTTTCCCGGCAACCTCCAGATAATGACAGCTTCCGGTTACTTCATGGTCTGCCCCTACAAACACAAGTTTCATAGCTCTACCTCCGTTTTTGTAATGTTATTTCAAAGCATTTGCTGTTTCGTAGAACTGATAATAAATTCCCTTCTGTTCCATAAGCTGGTCGTGATCGCCTTCCTCCACGATACCATCGTCTGTCAACACCAGGATCCGGTCCGAATTACGGATGCTGGAAAGTCTGTGGGCTATGGTCAGGGTCGTGCGTCCCTCCGACAGCTCTCCCAAGGACTTCGCCACCGCAAATTCACTCTCATTATCCAGTGCAGAAGTAGCCTCATCCAGTATGATAATAGGCGGATTCTTCAGGAATACTCTGGCAATGCTGATCCGCTGCTTCTGTCCACCGGACAGCTTCACACCACGTTCTCCCACATAAGTATCATAGCCATCCTTCAGGTCCATGATAAAATCATGTGCTCCGGCGCGCTTTGCCGCCTCGATCACGTCTTCTTTGGAAGCTCCCGGACGTCCATAGGAGATATTTTCATAGATCGTACCGGAGAACAGATACACATCCTGCTGCACGATACCGATATTGCCCCGCAGGCTCTTCAACGTGAAATGCTTGATATCCTGACCGTCCAGTAATATCTTTCCTTCTGAGACATCATAGAATCTGGGGATCAGATTGCACAGTGTCGTCTTTCCTCCACCGGAGGGGCCGACGATCGCCACCTTTTCCCCCGCATGGATCTGCAGGTTCAGATTCGTAAATACCTTGTTGTGATCATCCGGATATTCGAAGCTTACTTTTTCAAAAGAGATTTCTCCCTTCGGGTCTTTCAGTTCGACCGCATCCGGTTCGTCAAAGATCTCGATATCCGCATCCACGATCTGTAAAAAACGCTCGATGCCGGTCATACCCCTCTGGAACTGCTCGGCAAATTCGATGATACGACGGATCGTTGCGATCAGTGTGGACACATACAGCATATATGCCACCAGATCACCGGCGGCTATCCTGCCTCTTACCATGAAGATACCGCCTGCCACCAGGACTACCAGATACATCAGTCCGTCGAACAGCTTGACTGTGGTATTAAATGCCGCCATGTAACGGTAGGTCAGCTTCTTAATATCCAGAAAGGTACCGTTGTCCTTCTCGAACTTTTCATTCTCCACTTCTTCATTGGTAAATGCCTTAACGACCTTATGGCCTAGGAGGCTGTCCTCGATCCGGGCATTCAGTTCGCCGATCTGATTGCGCTGCTTACGGAAAGCGCTCCGCATCCGGAAATTCAAGATCATGCACACGCCGCACATAAGCGGTACACATAAAAAGATCATCAAAGTCAGCGGCAGATTGATATTTACCAAAATGACAAAAGAGATTACTGTCTTGATCCCGGCGATGAAAAATTCCTCCGGGCAATGATGGGCGAATTCCGTCACATCGAATAAGTCATTGGTGATCCGCCCCATGATCTGACCGACCTTGGTATTGTTATAGTAGGTATTAGACAGCTTCTGCAAATGATTATACGCATCTCTGCGCATGTCCGTCTCGATCTTCGCTCCCATGACGTGTCCCATATCGGACATATAGTAGCTGGCGATGCAGTCCACGATACGAAGTCCGAAATACAAAATGCCCAGCGTAAATATGGTCTTCACCGACAGGGCAGCCAGATCCCGAAGCCCCTCATTGGTAATGTAACGCATAATTAACGGCAATACCAGTTCGCAGACCGTGGTTAACGCCGCACAGAACAGATCCATGCACAGCGTAAAACGATATTTTTTAAAATAAGGTGCAAATCGGCAAAACAGTTCGCGGGTTGTGTATTGTTTATTCTCCATTGCTATTAAATTCCTTTTTGATCATTTCTATAAATGTTTCTTATAAATATTTTCCCTCTCCCTGGTAAAAACGAACTTTCCCCTTTTGCTCTTTCTTCTGTTCATACAATGTATTGTCCGCTGCAGACAGGAAATCCCACACCCGGTTTGGTTCCCTCGGAATAGCACAGACACCTCCCACGGAGACCGTAAGCCACGGCTCCACCTTGGAATCTTCATTGGGAATTTTGCATTCCCGGATACCGGCACACAACAATTTTGCATGTTCCATTGCATAGGCCAGATCACGCTCCGGCATTACTACCAGAAATTCATCCCCTCCGTAACGCGCCACATAGTCCTCCGGGAATATTTTTTTCAACGCATCTGCCACTACGCAGATTCCTTCATCCCCTTTTCCATGCCCGTACCGGTCGTTTAATTGTTTAAAATAGTCAATATCCAAAAATAGAATTCCCAGTTCTTTCTCATTTAATTTGCAAGCTTCAAAGACATCCTCAAGATATCGGTTCAGGCTTCTCTTGTTATACAGCCCTGTCAATTCGTCATGCTCTGACTGATACAGTAATTTATTCCTCTTCTTCGTCTGCTTCCGCTGCTCCTCTTCCGCCGCCTGCAGGCGCTTACGCAACTCCAGCATATACATAACCTGATTGCTCTCGATCATTTCGCTGCTTTCCTTGATGTGGAAAAAAGTCTCTGTAGCCTGACGGAATTCCTCTATGGGCATTTGTGCACTACAATAACGCAGACGTAACAACAAAAGCTGCAGCAGCAGACTCCTATTCTGTTCGATTGCCGCCTTGGGCTCCAGGCAGTCCAGTACCTCCTGCAGCAATTCTATATTACCGGTCTTTTCCATATATTGGAGGAGATTCTGAATACTGTCATATTCGGAAGATACCTGACGCATATCTTCCAATGCCATCACAGCCTGTCTTGCATGGTCTGCCGCTTTTTCCCGGTTTCCTTCACTTTCTGCCAGATACGTAAAAAATACATTTGCCGCAAGTCTCGTTCCCCGAATGATCTCTTCGCTTTTTCCGGTTTCTTCCAATTTGCGGCATACATCCATTGCCTCCTGCTTCATATCCAGATGCAGCAGACAACAGCCGTACTCTGACAACATTTTCCGGAAATTGATCCGGCTGTAAATGCTGTCATCTCCTGCTTTTTCAAACTCACGGATGCATTCCCCATAACACTGCACGGCTCTGTCATAGACTCCGATAAGATAATATGCATCTGCCATATTACTTAATACAATACTATGTACCATCTTATCATCATATTTCGCTGTATAATCCAATGCCTTGCCATACTGTTCCATGGCCAGGGACAGATTGTTCTGCATATGTGCCACGATGCCGATCATATTATAGACCCTGGCTACGTGAATCTCCTGATCCGTTCCCAGCAGACATCTCACACTTTCGTCCAGATACTTCAGGCACTGTTCCTGATTTCCTGCATCCAGATGATAAAAGGCTGCGAAATAACAGATTCTTCCATGGATTCCCCTATCCCTCTCCTCCGTCACAAAGGACAATGCCTGTTCCAGTGTCTCCCAGGTATATGGGATCCCATCTGCCATCTGTTGGTTTAACCGTTCTACTGTCTCTAACATCTGCTGTCTGTCTACACTCATATTTGTTCCATCCTGTCAATTCCCCAATGCTTTACTCCTTATCATTGTATTATTTTATACCCCGGTGCGCAAGTTATTTTACGGAATAGATAAAATGTTTCCCTATTCTTTAAAAAAATGTTAGAATGGGAATATGTTTCGGAAATAAGTAAGAAAAAGGTATGATTTTTATGGAAAATATCGCAATAAACAAGAGATTTCAGGATCTGCATTTTGACAGCATCCAGGCTTTACGTGGTCTGGCTGCTCTTTTTGTGGTGTTTCAACATGTCCGTTTCTTAAATTTTGGTGCCTTCGGGGTAGACATATTTTTCTGCATCAGTGGGTTTATGATCATGTTCACCACGGAAAAAAGTACAAAATACTTCTTCCGCAAACGGCTGATCCGGATTCTGCCGCTGTATTATCTGATGACGTTCGGCACTTACGCAATGCTGCTTTTCTTCCCGTCCATGTTCCAGCAGACCAGGCACAATCTTTCCTACCTGGTCAAGAGCCTGCTGTTTATTCCTTTTGATATCGGTGGTGGAATTATCCAGCCTCTGGTGCGGATCGGATGGACTATCAACTGTGAAATGCTGTTCTATCTGTTATTTTTCATTGCCTTTCATATCAGCATGAAATATCGTGGTCTGATCTGCAGTGCATTCCTGGTCGTTCTGGTAGGGACAGTCCAGATATGTGCTCCGGTGATTTCCTCCTGGCAGTCTCCGATAGGTGGGATACTTTCTCCTGTTCTTATGTTTTACGGTGATCCTGTCATGCTGGAATTCATCTTTGGAATCCTCGCCTATTATCTGCTGCGGTTCTTATATACCAGACATTTAAAGCATCCGGTGCCGATGGCTGTAAGTGTGCTGGCTGCGGTAAGCATTCCGGTGATTTTTTGTCTGCTGGCATTTTTCACCCCCAGGATCAATGTGATCGGTTTCCGCAGGCTTCCACTGTGGGGACTTCCGGCATTTGTACTGTTGGTTTTAGCTTTTCTGGCCGGACGGAAGCTCTCTCTGCCCCGCTTTTTCATCCTTATGGGAAATATCAGTTATTCCCTTTATCTGGTGCATTACTATCCGGTAATGTTCTTAGACCGGGCGGTGTTTGACTTCTCCACCCTCTCTGTAATGTCTGTCATCGGAGTGATCTTAAGTGTGGCGCTGAGTATCGGGCTGGCTTACCTGTCCTGGATCGTTGTGGAACAAAAATTCTCCGGATGGCTGCGGAAGAAACTGCTGCACTAGGCATTTCCCTTGTAGCACTGCTTCTGTCATTTGATTATTTTGCGAATTGTATATGCAATTGTTCAAAAAGATGCACACTTTTTCTGTTGACATTTAGAACTCTCCATAGTATATTATAACTTGTCTGTAAGACATGCGCGAGTGGCTCAGCGGTGGAGCACCTCCTTGCCAAGGAGGGGGTCGCGGGTTCGATCCCCGTCTCGCGCTTCTTAAAACCCTTGATTTTTCAAGGGTTTTTCTATTTCATGTTGCATTTCATGTTGCATCGCATTATTTTTCCACATTTTAACTAGCTAGGAAGCTAAGAAGCAACAAGATCAGTTTTTCATTTCCAACAACACTTGGCGCAAGTATATTGCGCCACAAAAGATAGATGTTGGATATCAATTCAATTCTTTTTCGATGCAGTCAATAATAAACTTATTTAGACTTTTCCCTGCTGCCGACGCTACTTTTTTATATTCATTAGCTTTTTCTTTTGGAACAGTGACCTTAATTATATGTTTGTCTTGCATGTATTTAATAGTCGCTGCTGCTTGTGCCTTCGTGTACTTTTTTCCCATATCTTAATCCTCCGCATTCGTCAGTTCTTCTAGTTTTGATTTTGCCCATTCATATTCTTCAATGGTGTAAAAATGCGGAACATACCCACCACCACCTTCGTTGTAGAGATTAATATATTTTCTTCGCTCTTCCCCTGCTTCTTCTTTGGTGTACAATTTTTTTGCTGCTTCACATCTTTTAATTGTTTCCGTATATTCTCTTATTTTTGCTTCTCTTTCTTTTTCCTCTTTTTTCTTCTGCCTTTCATTATTCATCTGCACTAACTGGTTCCATTCTTCCTGGGTAATTATGAAAGCCATTCCGCTATCAGAAACAAATTTTCCATCTGATTTCCGGTGTCCCAAAAAGTCAAACAAATCATTGCAAGGAACATTCTGCAAATTAATTCTATCACCCGTTACCCAAAAACCAATTTCACGAAACCATTCAGCATAATGTGGCTTTTCCTCCTCTGTTAATCTCTGTGCTTTTGCGATAAAAGTGCTGTGCATCAAATTTGCATTGGCTACTAAATATTCTTCCATGAGATTTCATTCCTTTCTTTTGATGTCTGTCTTATTTGTTAGATATATCATATCGCATAATGGTATATGGTGCCATATACATAATATACAAATATATGACGTAATATGTGTGAATTATGCTTATTGATATATAGTACCATATATCATATAATACAATCACAAACAGTAACAATCCATAACAAAGGAGGATTAACTTGATATGAAATATGATGTAAAATTTAGTTGCGGGCACATTCAAACAGTGGATCTTTTCGGAAAAGCTGATGAAAGAGAGAAAAAAATCAATTATTTTGAAAAATATTGTGACTGTCAAGAATGTTATGACCGACAGAAAAATATTGAAAATTCCGCTGGTTGTGAAGAAGTTGAAATGTCATATAGAGAATATAAAACAAATTATTCTGAATGTAAAACCAAGGTTGGGAGTTACAATGGATATACAAAAACCATAGTGGTTTATGTCCCGAGTGAAGAAACATAGTATCTAAATAGGAAGTTAGGAAACTATTTAATAACAGTTCAATTCAAACTTGCTAACACTGGTATCATAGAGTCTAATGGAATAAAATCGTATGAATCTATTGATGTATCAGAGGCAATTCCATCCGGGTATTCTTTAGCTTTTGCTTTAGGAGGATACACTGGAGATAATCAATTCCATTTTTTTGGACTCTTTGCTAACCCTATAAAAAATACAATAACTGCCTATATTGGCAACTCGAGTAATACAGCAGATAGCGGTGATCCTATAGTAATATTAGTCTGCTTGAAAAATTAAATTATCATGATATTCATAACAACATTGCGGGAAGTCCGTATGATTAGATGCTCTTGAAATATATACAGCTAAACAAGTGCCTTAAAATATATGGAGATCTCACTGGAGTCACTTATATAGGTAGGATACACTTTCATTCCCTTCCGAACCGGCACGAATTCGTTCTGGTATGATGCATAATTATTCAGCTTTTTTATATGATACGTTCCATGTATAATTTTGCCCCGTTGTACCACCTGCGCAATAGATATTTCCATATTTATCTATACGCAATTCAGGGTAACTGGATGTATACGTGCCATATACTACCTGCTCAGTTGGTAATATGTTAATATTCCCAACATTTACCCAGTTACTGTTGGCAGATTTCACTGTAACGGTGATGGTTCCAGCAATTGTATTACTTGCTGGATTATAAGATAAATCGCATACAACGGTATAATTATTATTAGCAATAGGTGTTACTACGACGGTATTATATTGTGCGAAATTAACCCATTCGCCATTTTTGAGCACTTGAAGATAATTTGTTTCATCATCAAATTTTACTGATAACTAATTATTTTATGTCAAATCCATGTAAGTAAAATCTGTGGATCTGCCGGTACCGAGTCCGCAAATAGCAATACCGAGATACACTGTCTTACCGATGAGATTACTTACATCAAAAGATTTTAACGCATCATCAGACATAGGTATGGTTCCAATCTGCACTGCATTTGTCGGGGCAAACATTGATGTAGTAGACTCAGGAGCCTTTGCTACAGGTTTGCTGGTGGCATAAAAAATCATGGCAGTATATCCGTTCGCTTTTGCTCTCAGAGTGCCCTTGGTAATAGTTATCGGGTTAGTGGTAAATGCCACAGCCTGCCCGCTTCCTGCGGAGCTGGCACCACCCACATATGGAGCGTAAAGGGTCATCTTGTCAGATCCTTTGGTAACGGATGCTGTGCCATTAGATGAGTTTGCAGTGGATACGGACCATCCTCCGGTGACATCGGTGCACTCATCTCCATTATTGTAGAGATACACGGTCTGCATGTTGCCTGCCTTCCAGTCGACCCACTGGTCATTATAATAGATCTGCACAGTGTCGGTGTCAGCATTGTATCGGATGTTTAACTTCCTAGTTAATATAAAAAGAGTGGCGAACACCCCTTCTTGTTCGCCACTCTTTTCTCATGATAAACCATGAGAAGGATTCAATGGGTAATTTTAGAATATCATACCTTCTGCTGATCCGTCAATGAAAAATACCGCTGCACATTATGCTGCTTTCAGGTATTTTCTGGTGGTCTTTCCTGCTAGTCCGTCCGCAGTAATCTTACAGGACTTCTGGTATTTAATGATTGCTGCCACAGTCTTGGATCTGCAAATACCGTCGATATCCTTCTCGGTCAGCAAGCCTGCTTGCATTAACTCCCACTGCACCCATTTTACTTCCTCACCATCGCTGATATATGTCGTGATTTTCTTTTTAGCAGCCTGCGCAGGACTGGTCACCGTCGTTGTAGGCTCTGTGTAAGGATTTGTTCCCCTCCAGGTTCCAGGCACCTTTACATCATAGGTGTAATCCATATCTTTAAAGGTCAAGCCACACACCCATTTTGTCGCGGATACCTTTGTCATAACTGTGCCATAATTGATCCCCTTGGCTTCGATGCACATCGGCACTCCGTTTACCTTGCCGATATACACCCCTACGTGACCAGATTTCCAGAGAACAACTCCGGGCGCAAAATCATTGATCTTTGCAATCGGCATCCGAGTATATGCCGTCTGATATAGCTGATAGGAACCGATGTTAAGCTGCCGGTATCCGGCGATCAGTCCAGAGCAGTCCACATTAACCTTGCCGACTTGCCCCTTTCGCCTTGCCTTTGCCATGTAATTTACTGTGACCACTTTGGGATACATGGCATGCATGGTGCTCATTTTCTTTTCGTTGAGATTCCCCTCATGGATCTTGGCCCCGTAAAAATACGGGGTTCCAAGGTGCACTCTTGCATATTCTGCCAGTCCATTTCCTGTTTTCATTCTCCAGTTACCTCCTGTGTTTCCTCGGGCAACTTTGCCTTATCTTCTACTTTGCGATTGATATATTTCATAAGCGGCATTAAAAACGGAGGGATCTTTACCCCACTATCCTTCAGGTTTTCCAGAATGCTAATCAGCTCATTAACCACCAACCATACCGCTACCACCGTTGCAACTACAAATGGCACTGCAATTTCAATACCGGCACACTCGACGCTGTACTGGATTAACACATCCACAAATGCTCCGACAATTACCAGCATCCACATGCCGATTTTCTTGTAGATGCCACGGATGCTCTTATAGCTACTGATACCTCCGTCCTCCCTAAATTTTGCTGCCATCAGTCCGGTAATGTAATCAATGATATTGCATCCCACCAGCAGTAATACCGGGATTGTCAGGATCCCCAGCCAACTCATTAACACAGATAATGCTGCAATCACAGTTGCTTTTACTTTGTCCATAATATAGACCTCGCTTTCTTAAAATAAGAGCCGGTCACCTCCCGGCCTGGGAAGCAATCGGCTCTTGGCTCTTGGTTACTATGTTTTATTGTTTGGGACCGTCTCTCACTCTCATAGGCATCCTCCTACTCTGCAGTTGCTGTCAGATCTGCCAGCTGGGTCTCCAGGCTATTGATCTGGTCGCGGAGAACCTGCCGCTCGGCATGGACAGTCTCCATATCGTACTCGGTCTGCTCACCGATGATAGTATACTCATAGGTCTTGATTACCTTATAATCACTGGCGGCAATCTGTGCCTTAAGACCATCAATCTGCGCGGTCACCTGACTGATCTGCTGCTGCCGTTTCTGCTCTGCAAGCTCCTCTTCTGTGGGCTCCGGTTGCACCGGTGCAACTGGCTCAACATATACTGAGCCGTCATCGGACAGCTCGTACCAGCCGTCACCCTCGCGGAATAAAGTTGTGTATGCCTCATACTCGCCATTATCCAACGGATATTTGCACTCGGCATCTAAGTAGAGCCGGAAGCCATTGGTATTTACTGTGAGATTGTCTCCGGTGATCCGGATCACATGAGGACTCTCTTCTGACACAATGGCCTTTATAACGGTCTTTTTATTTTTAAATTTGATATAGCCCATTACAGGACTCCTTTCTGGCGCTCTTGTGGCTGCGCCCGCCATCTGATCTCCTTCGTTAAATAGGAAGTTAAGTCAGGCTCCCGTACTGATAGCAACATCTACTTCAGGATCCTATACTATCCAAGCATCAGAAATTGATACATATAAAAAAATTCAGGTGATCGCTATTAACACCTCGCTTAATGCGAACACTGAAATCACTATGGATGTATCCGTATTAAAAGAACTCGGGACTGGAAAAACATATACACATATGGTTTTCAGTTCCGGCAGTGGTGTTGGTTTTCTTACTCAAGTAAGTATCCGCTATACCACAAACGGCGACATCGAATGTTTAGGGATGTGTAAAGGATGGGTTTTACAACATATTAAGGTATATGGGTATAAGTAATTAGTTAATTGCATCGAGCAGTTTACTTCACACCATATATTTCAGCGGGTATACACACACTGTTTTCTTTTGTTGATGTTCCGTAAGCTTGAACCATATTACCTTGTCCGATACGAATACCCTTATCAGAACGTGTAACACCTCTCCAACGTAGGTAAGAACCTATATACATCAATTCCGTGGCTCTATCAATGGGGATAAATCCGGTGTTAATACCCTCTGTTTTACCACCACCATACGTAGATCCACTAAAAATTATGAAATAGAAACTATACTTGTTCAATGTAGGCAATTCAATCTCTTGTGCTTCAAAATCGACACCGGTATTTGGATTCTCCCAAAGCAACTCTATTTCTAATTTTCCACTTAACTTCCTATTTAGTTCAGCCGCAACATCTGCCACCGCCTTGGCATCCGGCACATATCCGGTCACTTTGGTAGCCAGCAGATCATCCGCGCTGGTGATCATCTGAGCAAATGCCGTGGCAGTCAGATCCGCCAGCCACTTCTTGATTTTCCCAAACATTGTCTTATGTGTATCACCAGTCATTATATTCTGTCTGTTGGACGCCTGGGTAAATGCTACCACATTGTCGCCGGAGTCTCCTGCCTTATCAAGCTTATTTGCAAGATCCGCCTCAATCTGCCCTACTACTGTGCTATCGATGCATGTATCAGCAAATTTTAAAAACTCGTTTACCGCATCCTGGTATTGTGTAAAAATTGCATCCGTATTAAGATCTGTAAAAGGTGTGGCCAGTCCGCACACATCCGAATTGAGACGCTGATCTGTGATGTTTTGCTGCTGTATTTTTATTGCACCTGCTGCCACATAGATATCCGCTACCACGTAATCCTTGTACTCCTCTGACCTGCGGCACTCCGGAGCAATCGGCGTATACGACGGTGTCCCCTTTTGCAAGGTATAATGTATGTCTCTGTCCTCCTGACTCCATGTGGCGGATACCCGGTCAATTCTCCCCAATACACCATCTGCAGGATCAATGTCGATAATGATATCCGCCGTATTATCATATCTGTATCCTTCGATAATCATTTTTCCCGGTTTCAAAGTCACCGTCATATCTCCGTTTGCAATCACCTGCAGGTTCGTCGGTTCTTTCATAAAAATCCCAGATGAGATAAACGCGCAGAAATACCTTGCGAAATCATCCGCTACATATTCTTTGTCATACCCACTTTCAGTCTCCACCGCATCAAACGGGAAACTTTTTTCTGTCTCCTGTGCCATAGCTTTACTCCTTTGCTTTAATAAGATTTATCAGTGTCGGTACATCATCACCCAGCGTGATCACATAGGATGCCTCTGTCTTGGAATATCCTTTTTGGACTACTTTTACCTGCGTGTCTACTGTGACACCCCACTGCGGATCCTTGCAGGTGACGTAGTCTCCAAGTTCAAACTGCATCGCCTTTTCTTTGTTGATTTTTATCTCAAAGGCTTTTGCAATGTAGTATGCAGACATCTTTTCGAGTCCCTTTTGCCGGAGTTGCTCCTGTAATACTTCTTCGGTGATTCCTTCCGCCGAATACCCTGATGCATTATAAAACATCTCGTATCTGTCCAATCCGGTGCCGGATCCAACCGTCACCAGGACTCTGTCCGTATCCTCTCCCGGTCCTCCTACCAAACATATGCTTTTATAATTGCCCTCATCTTCGTTGTACTCCTCCGTAAACACATTTTTAAATTTGCGTGTAAAAATGCAGGGGTGCTCTGTCCCCTGCGTTCTGTCCGTTCCGCGGTATACATCAAATATAAGTTTTTTTCGTGCATAATCCATACGTAACCTGTACCCAAGTTCCGTTGTTTTGGCCATGTCTGTTAAAGCTTCCTGGAGGTTGTCATAGGTGATCTGTTTTTCAATCTCATCCATGTCAAAATTATTAAATTCTCCCAGTTCGATCAGCGGCATTTTCCGTGACTCATCTTCCGGTGCTATTACCTGCTCCTGCACCATCTGCCGCATCATCTTTTCCGGTGTCCCCCTCATGACCATTTTTTTCCAAATGATTCGCTGCCTGAAATATCTGGATGCCATATATCCCTGTACAGTGATTGTCTGCTGCCCGTATTTGTTCAGTTTTAGTGTCTTTTTGGTTATAATAGCTGGCTGCAATTCATCGGTTTTATACAGCAGATATCCTCTCTGCAGTATCGCATTCATTTTTTCCGTAAATAAAAATACTGCCTTGACATTTCCCGGTTCATGTACTTTTTCTGTCCATAAAATACTTTCATAGGATGATATCACTCCCCGGATATTTAATTCTCTGTCCAGTATGTAGATCTCCATTTTTACACCCCCGGATATCTATTGTAAAACTGTATCCTCGTCTCGAGATAAACTTCCCCATCGTCGGCCGCATACCGAAATAGATTATCTCCCGGATCAAGTTCCAAAAATGTGTTTCCCTCTCCGACCAGATCTATCTTTCCAATATAATCTTCGGATATTCCGTTTTTTACCCTGGTTACTGTGTTATCCTGTCCTGTCTGTATTACTATTTTCTCACCGGCGTCCATCGTGCACAGCAATTTTATAAAGGTACGCTTATTTACATCAAATAATTGCGGATTCTTAACCGTACCTTTTGCAATAAAGGTAATGGTCATCCCCACTTTGATACTTGATTTGTTATATACTTTTGCTATCAGAGAGCTGCTCTTGATGCCGAAGTGCACTCCTATCTTTACCGGAATGATCAGCGGAAAATGAAATCCTCCAACCACATCGGCGACCGTAATCAACGTTTCCGTTTGGTCTCTCCAGTATGGATCCACAGCCACCAGGCTGACGCTATATTGTTGCACCGGTGCAACTTCTGTAAATTCAAATTTTGGGCTCTTTTCCGTAATAGCCTTAAGCACTCTGTTGACGCCACCGTAATAGTGAGTCACTGTCAGCTCTTTTTTGGGTACAAATAAGTTCTGTAGTTTATCCCGTAACATCTGCATCTGCGCTGTGGTGTGCGCCTGCATCTGACCGATAATCTCCATATCCCGTGGGAGCACATAGCTGTTAATCAGCGTTGCTCCATCCTGATCAAAGCCTTGAGACTTTACATGCTCTATTTCCAGCCTGTCAAATCCTTTGGTTTCCTGCACCGTGTACGGAGACGCTGTCAATTCTACAGATGTTGTTCCATTGCTTATAATGATTTTCCGATCTGTTACCATTCCTCTGCTGCCTCCTGCTGTGATTCTTTGATTCTGCGTGCCGTTTCAATAGGATCATCTGTCGGTGTATAGAAATTGATCTCGTTGGTGATCTCTATCCGTTTTTCTGAGTTATTGGTCACTGTCTGTGCCTGATCAGGCATTATATTCGCGCTCGGAAGAGCCTGGGCAATCACATTATCTATGTCTGCCATGGTCTCCTTCCATCCTGTGATATACCCTTCTCCGGACATTTCACCCATGTACTCAAATTTTTTCGACGGGCTGTGAATGTCAAGTTCTCTTCTCGCGGCTTCTACCGCGTTCCTTGCCATCCGCTCTACAGCGCTTAATACGGATGCACTGCCGCTCTCGATACCTTGTTTCATTCCATCCGGTATTCTACGTCCTATTTCTTCCCAGGTACCTACACTGATCTGTGCTCGTCCTGTCGCAATGATTGTAGAGCATACGGTACTTAAGGTATTGAGAACCTGCTGCCTGTTGTTTCCGATACCCTGTGCCAAACCCTGGTCAATATTCATACCGATTCTTTCGTACACTTTTGATGGGCTGTGAATATCCAAAGCTTCTTCTGTGGCTTTTACGGTGTCATTAGCCATGTCCGCTGCCTGGTCTGCCACCGTGTCTGCAGATTCTTCGATTCCTGTCTTAAATCCTTCCGCTGCTTTTTCCCCGGCAGTCTGGTAGGACTCCATAATATCCGACGTCACTTCGTCCGGTAAGGTCATTGCCTGTGTAAACATATCATTGGCTTTGGCCAGTTCTTCGTCGGTCATCTGGACAAATGTTGCTACATATCCGGCGCCCTCCGGGCCAAGCTCCGCCAGATGCTGTAGCAGTCCCTGATTGACGCCTCTGTCCGCGAGGAGCTCCATGTTGTCCGCCCACTGCGTAATACCGTCGATTTGAGACTGCATGTTTTTAAGCAGTTCATCTGTGGATAATTGCGTTCCAATCTGGAATTCCGAAAAAATTTCCAATTGTCCCTTTACCGCGGTTTGTACGGTGTCATACATGTCCTGCAGGGCTTCCGATGCCTCCTGGGACATTCCGGATATCTGGTTTCCTGCTGCTTCCGCCGCATCCCCCAGCTGTCCGGTTGCTGCTGCCGTGTCATAAATGCCCTCATTTTCAGAGATATAGTTATAGCAAAACTCATATTCTTCTGACAGACTTGTGATGCTTCCGTTTGTACTCTCAATTTCTTCATCAAGGCTGTCGAGTGCTGATTTTGCCTGGTTTACTTTATCGGTATACGGTTGTAATGCCTGACTGGCATTCATGGATATTTCTGTGGCATTATCCAGAATATTATTAAGTTTATCCTGTGCTTCCGCATATTCTTCTGCCTGAACAATCCTCTGCTCCTGGAGTTCTGCCAGACGTTTTTCTGCTTCCCATTGCTCCTCTGCTATCTTTGCCATATCTTCTCTGGCTGCATTCGCTTTATCCATTGCTGACAATGCTTCGATATTGGCATAAATAGCATCTGTTGACATATTCAACAGTCCTGTCTGCTCATCCAGTTGCAGATTCAGATTCGGATATGCCGAATTTAATTCGTCTATGATCTGTTTCTGTCTGGTCTGCTCAGTTGCGGTAAGTTTTGTCTTCGATTGGAGCGATGCCAGTTCGTCAACCAGTTTTTTTGCCGCAGTTGCCTCCTGCTCCATACCTGTTCTGGACTGTTCTCTTGTCTGCTGCGTGCTGGCATATTCATCATTTAATGATTTTGTTGATTCTACCAGTTCGTTTGTTTTCTGCGTCGTTTCAGACATCACAGACAGGTTATCCTTGTTGATCAGGATATAGGCTCCTACCGCTGCCGTGAGTCCTGCAATTGCAGTAACCATTATTCCTGCAGGATTGGCGTTCATCGCGGCAGATAAAAGCCATTGTGATACCGTTGCGCCTTCAGTGGCTTCTTTGTATGTTTCCCATGCCTTTTGCACCGCTACAATCGCAGGTCCGACAGTATTCATCTGCATGTTTGCCGCTACAATACCTGTCACGCCTGCTGCCACCAGATCCGCATTATCGAGGATCCATGTCAAACCATCGATGGCCACCGGCAATGCCTCTTCTCCCAGGTCAAGCGCCCCCTCACAAAAGCCAGCCATTGATTTTGACAACTTATTGAGAGAGGTATTAAGGTCTCCCTTTGTTACGGATTTCTGCAGACGATCCACAGCGTCTGTAGCGCCCTGCACCGCAGTACGCATGTTTTTGTCAAATATTGATTCTGCCGCGATGCCTAATCCTTCCAGAGCGGACTTTAATATCGTCACATCTCCTTTCAGATTGTTATTCATTGTATCTGACATATCCTTGGCAGAACCGGCGCAGTCTTTGAGTTGCTTATTCAGATTGTTGTATTCGTCACCCGTTCCTTTCAGCAGGGCATTTACCGCGGCGATATCTGTCTTGTTAAATATCTGATTGATTGTCTGTGTCTTCTCTGTACTGGACATGCTTTCCAACGATCCGTTGAGATCAACCAGTATATCATTAAGATCACGCATATTTCCGCTGGAGTCAGACACGGTCAATCCCAGTGACTCCATAGTATTTCTTGCGGTATCCGTCGGCGCTGCAAGTGACAGGATCACGTTTCTCAGATGTGTTCCTCCCTCTGCCCCCTTGATACCATTATTTGCCAGTACTCCGAGTTCGGAGTTCATCGTTTCGAGTGACATTCCTGCCATGGACACGGTACCGGCACATACCAGCGTTGCCTCTCCTAACTGTGATACACTTGTGTTAGACTTCTGTGCCGTCTTGGTCATCTCATCGATATAATTATCCAACTGAGATGTCTCCATATTCAGCGCCGCCATAGAGTCCGTTACCAGGTCAGATGCATAGGCCAGATCCATGTCACCTGCTGCCGCCAGATCCAGTACCTTTGGCAGAGTCTCTACAATTTTTTTCACATCATATCCGGCCAGGGCAAGGTAATTCTCCGCCTCTGCCGCTTCCGTCGCTGAAAACTTTGTGGTGGCTCCGCATTGTTTTGCGGCAGCTTCCAGTTGCTTATAGCTTTCGCTTCCGGCATTGATCTCATCCGCTGTCATTCCCATTGTTGCTGCAACGGTGCTCATGGATGCATTAAAGTCAACGCCTACCCCTGTCGCTGCCGTAGCCACCTCTTTGATGCCGTTTGCTATCGCTTTGACGCCTGTTTTTATTGCATCCTCCGCCAGGTTTGCCTTTAATACATCGCCAAATACAGATACCTTGTCCGTGGCATCTCCGGTCTCTTTCCCCAGCTCATTGATGGATGTGGCGCATTTATCTGTGCTTCTCTCTGCCTCATCCATGTATTTTGCAGTCTTATCAAGGTCATCTTGCATGTTATTCAGTTCGGCTGTGGCATCATTCAATGCCGTCTGATAATATTTTGCGCGCTGGCCGGCTTTGTTGTAACTTTCCTCTGCCTTTTCCAGCTTTGATTTTAAATCTTCTATGGTCTTGGCCTGCTCTGTCATAGCTTCGGAGTTATCGCCGCTACTTTCAGACAGTGCCTCAATCTCTTTCTCTGCCTGTTCCAGCTCCTGTTTCAGTGCTGCGATTTTATCAGATGCCAGTTCCTGTTTTTTGGCAGAGTTTTCCATTGCCGTCTGATATACGTTGACTTTTTCCGTCTGAGAGGCTACCTGTTTCGACAGGATCTCATGTTTCTTGGTCAAAGCATCCAGCGAGTTCTGGTTGTTTTTAAATTCAGAGCTGCAGAGCTTCATTTCCGATCTAAGTTCCTGCTGATCGACTTTTATATTTTTTAATGCTTCCCGGTATGCTTTTTCTCCATCCAGGACGATCTTACCGCCGATTGATCCTTTTGCTGCCATATCCGTCTCCTATATTGCGTCCAGTGTACTGATTTCCTCTTCCCGGTCATCATTGACTGTAAATAATCCACGCTTCATCTGAAAATTGTGATGTCTCTTATAAATTTCAAACAGATCCATCCACCAGCCCATATACTGCTGTCTTACAGTCCTATGGGTAAATCCAAGGCACATGACTCCCATTTGATAAAGCCAGGCAAAGTCCACCGACGTATCTTCCTCCGTCTGGACTCCCCTGGCTTTTATTTTTTTGTTGCAAAGCACCTGTTAAACTCTTCCTGCAGCATGGTGCAAAGTTCCATGTAGGGGATATCGCAGTGATGCAGGATATAGTCCTCCGTGATGTCCTCCATCGGTCTGTTATGTTCATCCGCTTCGATCTGCATCCCTTCCAGGACTGCTGCCTGCAGGATCATCTTCACTGCCGCTACCGTTGGCTCCACGATATATATCATCGGGGTTCCGTCCGCAGTGTACATCTGATTGCCGTCATCATCTTTTCTGTACCGGAATCCAAAAAGTTCTCTTTCAAATGCTTTCACGCTTCCGTATTTTTCCTGTACTTTTTCCAGTACGTTTAAGTCTATCTTAAACGGGTATGTTTTATCCCCGATCATTATCCTTTTTAAATTTTCCATCGTTTTCTCCAAAAAAGCCCCGGGGATTCCCGGGGCTGCCTGCACAGTCTACAATTTATTAGCCGTTAATAAAATACTCCTTGATCATAATCTCAGAGTTTACAAGTCCGCTCTTGTATGCGATTGCTCTCAGTCCTGCCGTAGATGCAATGGATATTGTATTGTTATACTCCGTTCCGTTTTCCTCAGAAGGTGTTGTTCCATCCGTGGTATATTTAATGGTTGCATCCTTGGTAGCGCATGAGAGTGTTACCGTCTGCGCTTCTGCATAAGTTCCACTATCCACAGATGCTTCGGGAGTAGCACACTGCTCTACCACGCCAAACTTCGTCTGGATCCACTTATCCGCCTCTGCCTCTGTTGCATAGTACGGAGACTTGATCCGCCACTCGCCATCCTCATTAGCAATGGCAGTGCCGCTCAGAGTAGGTGTCTTGAATACAATGGAGTCTCCCTTCGTTTCAAAGGACTCCTCTCCCTCTTTCATCTTTACTTTCAGGAGCACGCAGGCCCTGTACTTTTTAACTCCGTCCAGCTGCTCTGCCGTGATAAATCCATATCCAATATATCCGGCTTCATCTTCGCTCTTGGAAGCTTCTTCTCCATTTGCAGCAACGGTGTGTCCAAACATTATCTTTGCTGCCTCAGAAGGCAGTCTGTCTGTTCCAATACTTACATTCGCGTTTTTGAACTCTGATACGCATTCTGTCTGCTGATTGTCTGCATACATCGATGTTTCATTGTAGTTAGGTGTTACGGATGTGCTGATCGCCTTTCCACATTTAAAGGCATCAGAATACTTGTTAGTTGCAGGATTGAGTTTCGCAATCCATGGTTTGGATAATCCAAAATTAGGCATTTTATATAGTCCTCCTTAATTTTCCGGCATTGTGATATTCACATTGAATACCGTATGCCTCTTTTTTTCAGGTGTGTAAGAATCTACCCATGACTGGATGGATTCCACACAAAAACCGAGCTTTTTCAGTTCGGCTTTTATCTTACTTTTGTCTTCCATATACTCCTGTTGTGGCGGAGTATAAAGAGTTATCTGCAGATATGCCACTGTCTGAGTTTCCTCATTGTCAGCATCCATCGCAGATCTCTCATCCTCGTATGTATACGTGATGTATTTTTCCTTACTACCCTCGTAAAGGTCCGGTGCTACCGGACAATTCACAACATTTCCCAATGACGTAATCAATCCATTTACATTCATTTTGCACCGACCTTTCTGTTGTAGATATCCTGCATCCGGTTCATAACTTTCGCATTAGCATCATTTTGTGCCCGTTGCAGCCATGGACGCGGAGCCTGCCTTCCTGCTATGCCGTATTCTTTCCAGATTGCTTTCAGGATGTTGGATACCTGATATCTTCTGGCTGTTCTTTGCCCTTTCCCGTTTTTCACGGTATACGAATTTTTAGAGTTGCCACTCGGTCCGATATGTACCAGCCATGCTCCGTTTTTGCATTTCTTCGGTTTTCTCGCCGTCACAGACTCTACCATTTCCGATTCACCCTCATGCAGGATAGTACTCTTCATGGATTTTTTGATTGCATCCTTATAGATGGGAGCTGCCTCAGTGAGCATGTCCTCGGCCAGTTCGTCAAAGTCCGTTTCTAACAGCTCTGATAAAAAATTATCCGGAAAATCAAAGTCAAAGTCAGCCATTTTCTTCCTCCTGCAGGTAAAGTTCCATCCGCATTGAGTTCTCCGGAATATAGGTGCGGATGATCCGATAAGTGATTCCGTCGTGTTCCACTCTGGATGGCTTTGTCTTTTTCCCTGCTATCTCCACGGTGGCTGTTTCAAAATCATACTTGTCCACAGTCATCATCTTTGACAGAGTGATCCCTTCCCTGGCAGCCGCATAAAACTCTGCTCTTTTGATTCCTTTTTCTTCCGCAAAAACTTCTGTTTTATGCAATTCTTCCCGGATTACAAAACCGTCATTATTCCGTACCTTCTCCGGCACTATCAGGTTGATCACTTCGCTGTTCATCCTTCGATTCCTTCCCATTGTACAATCCGCACAGGCTCATTGCATCTCTCAGTTCTTTATATGATTTTTCATATTTTTCGCCTTGTCCCATGTAGTCAAACTGCCACTTGCAATAAAATTCCTTTGCCGTGTCCATGAGCGCCGAATCTTTCCGGATATCAACACCTGCTCTCTGCATATCCAGTGAGCAGGCGCTCATATACCGTTTGATATCATCGTCAAGTTTGGCATGCCTGATCTGCATAGACTGGCGGATCTGCTCCACCGTAATCATGGATTACCTCCGCAATTATGCTTCCGCTTCTTTCAACAGGGCGTGTGCCTTGGTTGTGACTACATTACCATCCATAATGGCATAACCACAGTAATCTGTCTTACGCTCCTTAACATGATCCTCCGGTGTCATGGTCATCTCTTTGTTAATATTCAGGTGGTATCCGTCTCCGGGGTTAGATGCCAGGATCTCTCCATCTTTCATGGAGTCGTCCTCCTTGACCAGCATACCCAGTACTCTGTATGCACCGCCGGCTGTCGGATCCGCTACAAAAATAGGTCTCTTATTACCGTCTAAGATGCCGGCAATCTTGTTCCAGATCGTGTTTGTGTTTGCATACAGCTTAAGTCCTGCACTGTATCCAGATTTGATCTTGGATCTTAATGCCAGCAAGTCCTTATATGTAGGATCACCGCCATGTGCATAAGTTACCACCTGAGGTGTTCCGTCCTCAGCCTCCAGAGCAGTTACAGTACCCATAGGCTCCGGCTTCCCGGAACTTGCCTGCGGTCCTGCTCCATGCGTTACTCCATAGCCGGCAGCTGCGCCCATCTGTTTTGCCATTTTTCTCTGGATATAAGGGAGGAAATCCTCAATGGCCATTTCCTTGAGTTTCCAGGATACTGTAATAGCTCTTGCCAGCTCGCATCCCTTCAGTGTAAACTCCTTGAAGGTTTCCTTACCATCTTCTACGACTGTGCCCTCATCGTACCATTTAGCCTCACTGGATGTGTCTTCCTGGATCATGGTCAACACGCCGTTAACATAGGTCTTGGTCACATCTCCAAAGTAAGGATACATCTCTCCCGCCATTTCCCAGATCCCTCTGGATACCGTTTTGGGGATTACCACAGATGTATTTTCTGTAGTATGAGTAAACGCCTGGTTTACAAGGTTATATGCCTCCTCTTCCTTTTTGTTGAGTTTCATGCCCATCATACTTTTGGCCCAGGCATTTTTATATTCCTCAGATGCCCATGCTTTTGCTACAGGCGTCTCCTCTTCTGTGTCAGCAGTTGCTGTCGTATCCTGGATCTCGTTCGGGTTTAAAGCTTTCGGCTCCTGATTCAGTGCCCTGAAATTTGCCTCTGCCTGTGCGATTGCGTCCCACTGATCATCCAGATCCTTGATCTCCTGCATTTTTTCCTCTGCTTCTTTTGCCTTTCCGGCATCGATCAGCTTCTGTGCCTCATCCATCAGTGCCTTTCTCTTGTCCAAATACTGTTTTTTGTTCATGCTCTTTCTCCTTTTAATTTTAAAAAATTTAACCTTTGCTGCATTAAAAAAGCAGCGTCTCCGGAAGCTTCCGGTTCATCTGCTTGTTTTAACAAACTTTTTACTTTTTCCATCTGGTTATCATCCGGCAGTGCAAATAGCGGTCCTGCCACCAGTGGTGTTTCCGGATGTGTGTCCTCAAACATGATTCCATCAATCAGCCCTTTTTCTTTTGCCTGTTGTGCCGTCAGCCAGGTCTCCTGCTCCATCATTTGCAGTGCATCCTCTTCGGACATTCCTGTTTTTGCCGTATATGCCGTACACAACGCTCTGTCCGCCGTTCGCAGTACTTCCGCCATATGCTCCATGTCATTATGGTTTCCTCTCGCTCCGGAAGAGACACAGTGTACCATCATCAGCGCTGTTGGTGACATCTCACAGTGTGCCGCCATCGCCGCGATTGATGCCGCGCTGCATGCTTCTCCTGTGATATAAATTTTCACATTCTCTTTTCTGCTTCTCAGCAGAGTATAAATCTCGGATCCTACATCTATCACACCGCCAGGGGAATTGATATATACCTCAATTTCATCTCCGTCCATGAACGCATCCATGATTTTCTGCACATCTGCCGGGCAGGTACTGTCCTCTTTAAAGTAGTCATAATACCACTTATAATCATTCGGGATCATTACTCCCCGAATGTTTATTCTGTGTTTCATCTCTGCTCCTTTCTGCCGCCTCTAACATCTTCGATATCAGATCTGCCAGCACAATATAGTTTTTGTCATTCATTTGCGTAAGCGTATTCTGGATCATATTCACCACCTGCGTATCCAGCCTGCGGATCGGCTGATCTCCGCCGTCGATCGGCGCCATGTTCATGGTTTCTCGCCATTCATTTGGTGTCATGGCTCCGCGATCTACCATCGCAACGAACGCAAGTTTCGTGTTCAGGCTGGCACACTGCAGATTGCTTGCCGTAAACACAATTTTATTTCCGTGTGCTCTTTCCTTTCTGGAGAAGAGTCTCACCGTATATGTTTCACCAAGCTGTATCGCCAGCGGTTCTATTTCCGCCTCATAGTAGGCATTCCATTCATCTTCATTCCATTTTGATTGCACAATTTTCTCATTTGTATTAAAAAATGAGTATATCCTCTGTATGGTTTTCTCCGTTTGTGCTGCATTCGGAACGAAATCTTTTGGTTCAATTCTCGTGGCAGTTGCCTTTGAATCTACACCGGCTGCTCCAAAAGTGTCGCTCTCGACATTAAGATAGTTATCTACAAAATCCTGTACGTTTTTCTTTATATCTTCCTGTCGCAGCGAGTTTCCAAATGTTAATAACCAGCGCACTGCACCACTGTTTTTAATTGCTTTTATGATTCCCTGATCAATGGTTCCTATCACTTCCATCATGGAACTTAATGCTTTTGCAGGGCTTTCTCCGAAGATGTCATGCTCGTTAAAATCCTGTCGCAAATGAATGATCTGATCATACCGGAATGTATGACTTTTCCCGTTTCTGTACTGAAATTTCAAGTACAGTTCGTCGTTTATGTACTGTGTCTCGCACATAACACACGGAATCGGATAAAGCTGCACCGGCTTTCCGTTGTCATCCCTAATGATCAGAATAAAGGCATTGTTATTCAGGCACAATTGTGTTGCGACTTTTTCCTGGAACATCTGCCCTGTCATAAATGGATTCGGCTCTGAGAGGATAAAACGGATATTTGCGTCCGGGTTGACATTCAGCGATTTCGCATCCTGCCGAATATGTTTCGCCACAAGTTTTCCCGCTGCCTTCACCTTTGGTCTGATACATGATCTTATGATATCGCTGTCATAAAGTCTGCCATTCCATGCATAGTAATGTTCTCCCCACGATGTCACCATTCGGAGTATGTTTTTGTCCGCTTTCTCATTTTTTGTTGGTTCTCTCTTTCTAAATAATCTCATCTTTTCTCCTTATATGATGCATTCATATTCTTCATAATTGTTCTCCAGTTCCACATAAGCATCCAGGAGCCCTGCCAGTCCATCAATTCTCCGGGTACTTGTATTCCCCTTGCACGGCTGGATATTATTATTTTTATCGATGTCCACAGAGGTGTTGCACAGACACCATTTCAGTACCGGGTTGTTGTTATACACTATTTTTTTTGCCGTGAGATCTGCTCCCAGCGACTTCATCGGTCCAGATAACGTCTTTTTCCCCTGGATCACCGGTTCCATGACGGTGGCTCCGAATGTATTCTTCATGTCTTCCACAAAATACGTTGCCGACCATGCATCATATCCACATTTAAACAGGTAAATATCATATTCCTTTTGCACCTGTTCAAACCATTCTCTGACATACCGGTAATGTACTTTGTTTCCCGGACAGGTTCGCAGCCAATCGTTTTCCATCCAAATATCATATGGTATTTTGTCTTCTCTGATCCTCTGCTCCAGCAGATCTTCCGGAAGCCAATACATCTGCAGTACATATATCCTTTCATCTTTCGGCACCTTAAATATCACCGTCGCATTCGTAAGATCCGTCGTGCTGGATAAATCACATCCTCCGATTCCATATCGTGGTTTCAGTTCCTTTACGTTAAATGTCTCCCTGTTGTCGATCTGTTCAAAAGTCAGCCATGCCTCCGAAGAGGTCTCTCTGATATTAAATTCCTTACATACCAGATTTTTCACCAGCTTAGGATCCTGCATTGCCTTTTTTACCTTGTCTCGCAAGGTCTTCAAGTTCTTTATGGTTCCCAATCCCGGATTTGCCTTATACCAGCACTTTTCATCTACCCATTCCTTTCTGCTATCAAGTTCATATACAAATGCAATCAAGTGATCATCCTTATAACCATTTTCATCAAAATAGCCATTGATCAGTCGCTCCGCTTCATCGTATTTCTGATCATAGATGTCTTCTCTCACTGTTCCTGCCGTTGTGGTGATTAATACCAGCGGTTGCTCTCTGGCTGTAACACCATCCGCTATGATGTCGTATAACGGTCTTCCGTTTTTCCACTGATGGATCTCGTCCATCAGCGCTCCATGTACATTCAGACCGTCCATCGTATCGGAATCAGATGCCAGTGGCTTGAATGTTCCCGAGTTATAGTCCTCCGATGACAGATCTGCCACCAATGGCTTCACCCTGCGTAGCAGAGCCGGTGATTTCTTAACCATTCTCTTTGCTTCTTGCCAGATGATTTTCGCCTGATCTTTTTTGGTCGCTACCGCATATACTTCCGGTCCCGCTTCTCCATCTGCCACCTGAAGGTATAACCCTACTCCAGATGCCAACAGAGATTTTCCGTTCTTTTTTCCGACAATTAAAATAGCCTCTCGGTATTTCCGGAGACCATTGATATCCACAAATCCAAATATTGCTGCCAGCATTGCCTTTTCCCATAGTTCTAAAACCACTCTTTTTCCACCAAACTTACCCTTCGAGTGGTGGCAGTAATTCTCGAAAAATTCTATCACATGGTTTCCTCGGTGCACGCTGTAAAAGTACTCCCCTGGATGATCCAGATCGTAGATCAGCTTTTTATATGTCCTATATATTTTGCTACATACTGTTATTTCTCCGCTTTCTATCTTCTCCCAATACTCCCGGATCGGATTATAATCTTCCGGATACTGTATCATATATCCTCACGCCCATTCACAAAATCATCGAAGTCATCTTCTTTCGTCGTTGGTTTATTCGGTGTCTTTGGCAGACAATCCACCAGTATTTTCATGGCCTGTGTCTGCTTCTGTGACATCTGCAAATACAGCTGCGCATCAGGGCTCTGTTTTACGCCCCACTGGTTCTCTCCGTTTTTATAATCTGTCGTTGTCCCATTTCTGATGATCTTATCTCGCAAGTCTTGCATTGTGATCGTCAAAAAAGCTACGTCTGCAATGGTAGAGTCAACTAATTTCTTTTTATTTTCATCAATTTCCTTGAATAATCTTCTAAGTCTTCCCACCTCTTTCTTGATCCGCTTTTGTTTCTCCAAATATTCGGAAACGCTGTCATATTCAGCTTCTCTACGACGTTCTTCTTTTTCAAATTCTTCCTCGCTTATCATGGATACCACACCCCCCTTATGAAGACCTGTGTGTTACATCAATCTCCGCTATCGGTTCTCGCTCATCTATACCCCACTTGTTTTTAAGGGGGGGAGTCTATGTCCCTGACAGAAATCGGGTTTCCATCCTTGTCAAAGATGCATAACGGCTGCTGCCCCTTGCCAACTCCATGCCCGTCAAACTTGTCATGACAATCCTTGCACACATACTCTAAGTTATCATGATTTAGACTGATGTCCGGATTGCTTATGTTGTCCTGCGTCAGCAAGATCTTGTGATGCACGATGTAGCCAAGCTTTTTCTGACATTCTTCACACAGTCCACCATCTAACAGTCTCCTGTCAGCAATATAATTATTCTTGCATTTGATCCATCGTCTGGATTTATAAAATGTTTTTGCCCATTCCTGCGCCATTGTCTCTTCTGTTGCACCGGTGCAACTCCACGAAAAAAGGCAACGCAGATTATCTGCATTGCCCTTATCACTAATTTATCACACTAACATAATATCACATTTGACAACGAAAATTACGCCATCTTTTTTAAATGTGATCTATTCTCTGTTTTATTGCCTTATTTATAAATTCGTTTACGCTCTCGCCTGCTGCCACTGCTGCCGTTTTGATTCGATCCTTTTCTCCTTTTGGGAGCATGAGACTGATTCTATCATACTTCTCTTTGTTATAACTATTCTGATAACTGATTTGATTAAATACTTTTTCTTCTGCCGACATTCTTTCTCTTTTTTTCTCTCCCCATTTGGTGTATACTATATTTACAGTTTGGGCGGCTTAGGCAAGTTCACCGCCCTTTCTGTGTCCCTAAAGCCTATTCAGCAGGCTTTTCTTTTTTGGCCATGTTTCTGACTTCCTGCACAGCCTTGGCAACCTCGTCCATGTCCTTGCAATTACTGAACTTATCGGCTACCAGATTAAGAATTACATCCATCTGTTTGTCTGTCATGTTCTCAGCCATTTGATCTCCTTTCTATGCTTGCCCATTTATTTGTTAAGTTCTCATATCTCTCTTAACTGTCTTTATTATACCGCATATTACTCAATATGTCAACGCATATTATGTAATATGTTTAAATAATTTCGCCAATGTATCTGCCAACCCTAATTATTACTTTCTGTACGATTCGCTGCATTTGCCTCTCGCTATAGCTGCAGGACACCAATCTATGATATGGCACAGGTTTTCTGATTCCTCTCGACCAGTATCTCACCCTTATAACTTCCTGCTCCTCTTTGCGCAGGTCATTGTATACAAACTCTATTGCCTCAATCTCTTTTTTTATCCGATCGAAATATACCGATGTCATCTTCATGGCTTTTGCCTCTGTCACTGACTGTGCCTTGTCCCTATCCTCTTCGGGGTCCAGCGGACGACTGCTGCCTCTCGCCGGTGATGCCATGATTTCAGACATGTACTCCTCATATTCTTTCTTCCGCTGGGGATACCGTAATAATATAGTTTCGATAATCCTCCAGCTTGCTCTGTTAATTCTTTGCATTAATGCGTTCTCCTTTCCGAATATTGTGATTTATACTGTAGCCACTCTCAACCTAAAAATAGATCTCATACACTCCTGATCCTCTGCTACATAGTGTTGTCCTGCCGTGCTCCTGTCCTTGTGGCCCAGATAATGACCGGCATCCCATATGGTACCGCCCCGCTTACAGATATTGGTGGCCGTTGTCTTCCGGAAGAGGTGTGGATATACCCGGCGTTCAACCTCCGCACGCTGCGCGATTGTTCTGACTGCAGAACGAATCCCAGATCTGGACAGACGCTTGTGCTCTCCCTTCACAGCACGCTCCGCTACAAATAGCGGATCCCGACTGTTAATGCTGCACCTGCGCTCCTGGATGTACTCTCCCAGATACTTTAGTGCGATATCATCAAGGTACACTGTCCGGTAGGTACGTGTCTTCTGCCCGTACACCAGCACGGATCCGGTTCGCCAGTCAATATTATTTACATTAAGCTGTTCCGCCTCACCTACGCGGATTGCCGTGCTCCGTAGCAGCTCCATCATGGCGCGGTCACGTTTGCAGGTACATCCGCTCTTAAGCTCCTCGTACTCCTGCGCTTCCATATGATCCACCGGCTTCTCCTGCTCCGGATAGGGCTCTATCGATTCCACGGGATTCTCACTTACAATCTTGCTCTTGCGTAGCCATGTAAAAAATGCGCTGAGGTGCCGCCGCTGATTATTCAGGGATGTATTGCTGTTGCAGCTTTTAATGCTATTAAGCCAACCATCCACATCCATACTGGTGATCCGGGTAAGCGGTTTATGGCAGTAATCCGTCAGCCGCCGTACCGCATCCGTATACTGCCTGACAGTCTTGTCTGACAGCTTTGGCGCCTTTTTTAGCATAAAGAGATCCATAATATACTCATTAGTGTTATCCACCGTAGCAAGCTCTGTCTCCGGCGCATCCACCTCTACCTTGGTCAGTTCATCCGTCAGCACCACTCCAAGCAGATCCAGCTCCTGGCTGTCCAGATGATAGCGCATTTTCAACATGATGTTGTTCTTGACCTGTTCCTTGATGTCCATATCCGTAACCCTCCACAAATTTCTTGCCTGGAGATCACCGGTGTGGTATAATACTTCCAGACGTGAGAGCGGTACAACTTACTTTGGTCGGTGGGTGTACCGCTGTTTTTATTTAACAGACCATTGACAAATACTTGCAGCAATGGTATTATTTGCTTGAAGAGAACAAATGTTCTGTGCTCGTGGATTTGTCCCGGTGCAGGACATTTTGTTTTATGCAACTCCTAATCAATACAGTTATCTAAACCGCCACTCCCTTCAATATACATATCTTCTAAATCATCAGTTGCAAATTCTGCCCTATAACAAACATCGCAATTAGCCGATGCACACTCAAAGCATTCATCACACTGACATCCTTTACAATTCATTTTCCGGAACTCATCTTTATTCTTCATTTTTACTTTTTCCTTCCTAAATTTCAGTTTTGATGTGTAACGTTACACATAATTACACAAATAATCAGCCAAACAATTTCCGAAATGCGCGATCAGAAGGACTTATAACCTTGTCCCAGTCAAGTTCGCATTTGCAGTAAGGACAGCAGGCATATTCCCGTGCAACTCCCATTCCGCATTCTGCACAGCGGAAATCTTCATCTACTCTGTTTCCTGCGCTATCATATGTTCTTGCCACGCTCTCCGGTGCTAATACCTTAACAAGCCGTATTCTTCTCATATTTCACCTCCGATAAATATACATCCAGTGCCTGCCGGATCACCCAGGAGATAGGTCTGTCCTGCTGCCGACAGTAATCCATAAGTCTCTCGTACTGCTCCGGATCCATGCTGATATCCTTCCGGATGTTCTTCTTACCTTCTTTCTTCGGTCGTGCCATACCTATCTCCTTTCTTTTACCTATTCTTTAGGGCAATAATCAGATCAAAATATGTTGCCTGATTCATATACATGGTCATATGTACCTGATCTACGATCGTTTCCCCACGCTTTTGCCAGTCTTTGGTGATGTATCCATACCGCTTAATCCACTTTTTATTGATACGCTTCTTTTTGTGCCTGCGCCGTTGGACCTGCTTGGTGGTAACTATAACGGTATATCCGCCCATCAGATCGTTTATTTTACCTAACATGCCTATCTCCTTTCGTTACACAAATTTTGCAATTTTTCAGTTTACTTAAGTATTTCCACAGTGATTTTAACCCTATCACCGTTCGTAAAATCATAAGAGTTGGTATACCAATGCTTACCATTCTCTACCATATCCTTATGTATCTCGGTGATGTAATCAACTTCGGTCTCCTTGGTCTTTACCCTTGTATTAACTTCTTCCTGCATTGCTCTTTCCTCCAATTCTTCCGGGCTGTATTTCCGGTAGCCGATCCCGTAATTCGTAAATCCTCCCGACTGATATGTTATAATCCGTGACATTTCATACCCTCTTTCAATTTAAATACTTATTGATTGCTTCTTCTACATCTGATAAACGCACCCACTGGTCAACTTCCTTATCTCCTTCATAAATTGGTGCATCTTCCTGTTTAGCACGTTCCGCAACCTCTGCTAGCACTGCAACTGAATAGTTTATAATTGCTTCGTTTCTGATTTTTTCTTCTGTTATTACAGGAAGTTCTTGTAATGCTGTCATCCTGTCAGATTCGTAGCAGTAATTTTGCATAACTGCGTTAATTGCATCCTGTCTTTTAATTAATTCGCCCATCTCTTCTACCTCCACTAAATCCTAATTCCCGGTCAGTTTATCAAACCTAATCTTGTGTTTTTAATACATTCAATATTCCTTCAACAGCCTTATCCCAAAAAGCGTTAGCAAAATCTTCTACTGTACATATTGTATCTTCATCCCAATCTACAACTGAAGCATCATCAGCTTGGCACAATTCACAACCCAATTCTTTCAATGTTTCATTCGCATATTCTGTTACAACCGACTGTGTATCAGCATAATCACATCCTCTGCTTAAAATATCTTCAAGCTCTGTTATTGTTTTTTTTGATATCTTTGCCATTTTTCCTTCCTCCACTAAACATGAATTTCCTTATCCAATCTTTCTATTTCAGCCATACTTTTCTCCTAAAATCCTAAGTTTGTTATACACGTTCTACTACATTTATAGCACCTACATTATCGCACATCTGCTGGATTAGCTTCTCTCGCTCCTGCTGCCGCTTTTTAGCCTGGGCTACCTCATCCTCGTAGAGGCTGTCGCTTTTAAATTTCAGCAACTTCAACATGGAATAATAGCGACGAGTGCATATCCCGGTTGTTCCATCATTCATGCTGTACAGGCCTTGTCTGGTGTACCCAAGATATTCTGACAGTTCACCTATCTTCATTCCGAATGCACTGGCCAGTTCCTTCAGTTCAACCTTTTTAGCCATTTATCCACCTACTTTCCTTTTTGGGTGCATTTTGTCAATTTATACTGCGATAAATTCTAAGTTAGCTTATTAACCTCTGTCCGCATTTCGGACAGTATTCATCGCTCACTTCTGCGTCATTGCATCCGTTTTCCTCTAAACAGTTGGGGCAGATGTATTCGTCCACATGGATCTCGCAGACTTTCATTGGAATCTGCTTCTTAAGAGCCTTTATTCCCATTTGTGCTGCTGCATAAGTCTCATCTGCCACAGGGCAGCAATGCCAGCTATTCAATTCTTCTATTGCGTCGCTAATTGGAGTAATATCCATAAGTCCAGCAACCTGATCCGTCACTTGTCCTGTGTACAACGCATATTCGTTCATGATTATCTGGATTATGCAATTATCACAGTCACCTGTACATGACTCTGATCCCTCACACGGCATCTCTACATCATCCGGGATACTTTCTCCTCCGCTTGTAAGTGGATTCGTCATGGTACAGCATTCTTCCGGCACCCATACTCCTTCATCAAATTCAACCATTTTTATCATTTTGCCATCTCCTTTCCCTGCCATTCCAGTCCCATCATGGTCAACTCCCCATAAGAAAAGCTCCTCTTAAATCCGGTTTTGCGGT
>ERZ1034626.129-NODE-129-length-51690-cov-48.229767_pt1 | contig 51690 bp, 45 predicted proteins | sample MGYA00520652_ERZ1034626 | MGnify/ENA primary metagenome ERZ1034626 (study PRJEB33766, sample SAMN09781765) | gut metagenome | biome: gut microbiome | host: Homo sapiens | place: Madagascar | study: EMG produced TPA metagenomics assembly of the PRJNA485056 data... | reverse complement strand
TTTGAAAAAGTGCACAATAAAACAAGATAAAGAAGGTGTCTGGTTATGAGTAATGAATTTATCAATATTGATTCTGCAAACGCAAACAGTTCTCCGGAACATTTCCAGCTGCGTTACATCTCTATCTCCAAATATGAAGGGGACTGGCAATCCCTTCCGCATACCCATCACTTTTCAGAGCTGTTCTATGTCCTGCATGGTGAGGGAGCCTTCTATATAGAGAATGAAAAGGTGCCTGTGAAGACGGACGATCTGGTCATCATCAACCCTTATGTAGAACACACGGAGAAAACACTTCCCAACGATCCCATGGAATATATCGTATTCGGTGTGGAAGGGCTCGCTTTTTCCTTTTCCGGTGCAGGGCAGGACAACCCGAAGGGTTACAGCTTCTACAGCTACGGCGCCGACAAAAAGCAGTTCATCAACTTTGCCCAGCTGATGATGCAGGAATTCCGTGACAAGCTCCCCGGCTTTGAACAGGTATGCCACGGACTGCTTCAGGTGCTCCTGGTATATATTTCCCGGAAGCAGAACCTGTCCGTCATCTCCGACTCTTCCTTCCAATTATCCAAGGAATGTGCTCTGGCGAAGCGCTATATCGACTCCAATTATTCGCAGAACATTACCTTAGATTCCCTGGCGGAGATCACACATATCAACAAATTCTATCTGGCACACTCCTTTACCGAATGCGTCGGGCAGTCTCCGATCAATTACCTGACTGACCGGAGGCTGGAAGCCTGCAAGGAGCTCCTGGTATCCTCCAATCTGTCGGTAGCACAGGTAGCCACCAGTGTCGGTTTTTCTTCGCAGTCTTATTTCTCGCAGATCTTCCGTAAAAAGACCGGCATGACACCGCGCCAGTACCGGAGCCGGTATGCCCGGAGATAAAAAGGACCCCACAGACGGCTTCTGCCGCCCGTGAGGTCCCCGGATCCTCTCTACGTGATCCAACCCTTCATAAGTCCTATAAATTCCATGAAAAAATACATTCCCCGAAGCCATATGAACACTCCGCATCCATAATACATCCATGCATTTTCCTTCTGTCTGTCCACCGCCTTGCCCGTCAGGGACAGGATCACACAGATGAGTAATACCATGGTTCCGAAGGCTGCACGGTCAGGGTAATGCGGTGACAGCACCATAGCTCCCCAGGATAACAATGCCCCTGCCAACAACAGTAGGTTCTCTCTTCCGATTTTTTCTCTTAAAATTCCCGCGCAGATCACAAGCAGTACCACCGTAAGGAGGAGTGCAGGGAACAGATACTCAAAGGCTCCCTTCGCCTCGCTGTAAAAGCGCAGAAATAAATTCCATAACAGTCCTCGCGTATCCTCAGATGTCTCCTCACTGCGGACAAAATTACCCGGTGCAGCGATCATCAGAACACTTCCCGCCAGACAGCTGATATTTCCAAGATACATCCATAACGGTATCCTTTTATGATCCTTACGTCTTAAGATCATCACCAGGAGACTCAGGATCCATACCGCCGGTCCCATATTTTCATTGCTCCATCCGGCGATCAGCCCTAACGGCAGGATCCACAGAGTGATTCCCGCAAGATTCCTCTCCCCGCAGTCCTCGTAGCGCAGATAACAATATAAAAATGCCAGCAAAAATCCTGCCATATACAGATAATTCGCCGCCCCGGACTCCCAGACCATACTCATTCTCCAGTTGGCATTGAGTCCCAGTAACATACTCATTGCCGCAAAAAAGTACGGGAATCCGCGTCTTCCGGACACCTCACAGATCAGCCATGAAAGAAGCAGCGTCATACCGGTATTAAAAATATCCGCCCAGTGCTCCCCGCACAACAGTATGAGCTGCAGCAGCCCATGTGCCATGCTTCTTCCGCCCCAGTTAAAATAGTGCCAGATCTGTGCATGGATAATGTCACGGATGTTCTGTATCGGAGTATCCGCGTACAATAATGTGGAATACCATTCATCATCCATCATAAAATCCGTCAGATAATTGACATACCAGATCATAACTGTCGTAAACAGGATCAGTACCAGACTGCTCCGGCGAATTATTTTTTTCTGCTTTTCCTGCATATTTTTCTCCTACAGCCGGATCCTCTTCAGACGGTCCACTGCCTCGACAGTGTTCTCGTAGCTTCCGAACGCCGTCAGGCGGAAGTAATGCTCACCGCTTGGTCCGAATCCGGATCCGGGGGTACCTACCACGTTGACATTCTCTAACAGATAGTCGAAGAACTCCCAGCTGGTCATGCCGTTCGGCGCTTTCAGCCAGATATAGGGAGCGTTCACACCGCCGGATACCGTAAATCCCGCTTCTTTTAAGCCCGCAAGGATATAGTGTGCGTTGTTCATGTAATAAGCAACCTGCTCCTTCAGCTGTGCCTTACCTGCTGCAGAGTATACTGCCTCACCGGCACGCTGTACGATATAGGGTGCTCCGTTGTATTTGGTGCCGTGTCTTCTCGCCCACAGTGCATGGAGGCTGACATCCCCGCTCTTTAAATCCTTGGGGATCACGGTAAAGCCCAGACGCACTCCGGTAAAGCCGGCATTTTTGGAGAAGGAACGGAACTCGATGGCACAGGTTCTGGCTCCTTCACATTCATAGATACTGTGAGGCACATCCGGCTCGGAAATATATGCTTCGTAAGCTGCATCGTAAAGGATGACAGCGCCCACTTTATTCGCATAGTCCACCCACTCCTGCAGCTGTGCCTTGGTGATCGTGGCACCGGTAGGGTTGTTGGGGAAGCATAAATAGATCAGATCCGGGGTCTCCTTCGGCAGCTCCGGTGCAAAACCGTTCTCTGCCAGACAGGGCATATAGATCACATCACTCCAGGTCTCGGACTTCGGATCGTAAGTACCGGTTCTGCCTGCCATAACATTAGAATCCACATATACAGGGTAAACAGGATCACATACCGCGATCTTATTGTCCAGGCTGAAGATCTCCTGAATATTGCCACAGTCACATTTTGCTCCGTCGGATACAAAGATCTCGTCCGGCGCAATATCGCAGCCTCTTGCCTTATAATCATTCTCTGCGATGGCATTGCGCAGGAACTCATAGCCAAGGTCGGGAGCGTAACCATGAAAAGTCTCCGCTTTTCCCATCTCGTCCACCGCACCGTGCAGCGCATCAATGATGGCAGGTGCCAAAGGCTGCGTCACATCTCCGATTCCCAGACGGATGATCTTTTTATCCGGATGTGCTGCGGAATACGCGTTTACCTTTTTACCGATGGTGGAAAATAAATAGCTTCCGGGAAGTTTTAAATAGTTGTCGTTTACTTTAAACATAATACGTTCTCCTCTCTATGATCCTTGGTGCAATGTTGCTGTCACCTTGCTGGCTTAAATAAGCAATTTTTCCGCACTACGTGCTCTCAAAATTGCAACGAACATTCGTAATCCGGGCTGATCGCCCTACTTAATTATGTTCGTTTACTCCTCTCATAGAAACATGTCTTTGTCTGCAAGCAGCCACGCCGTGTTTCTATGGAGGAGTTTATTCTATCAGATGGAGTACGGGTCCACTTCACCTTCAAATACGATCTTCGCAGGACCGGTCATGTAGACCAGATCCGCCACACGGTCCCATTTGATGTGCAGTTCACCGCCTAATAGTTTAACAGTTATTTCCTCGTCCGTCAAACCATTTAGTACACAAGCCACCGCCGTGGCGCAACATCCGGTACCACAGGCAAGGGTCTCCCCGGTGCCTCTCTCCCAGACGCGCATGAATACATTCTTCCGATCCAGGATCTCTACGAATTCGGTATTCGTCCGGTTGGGGAAACAGGAATGGTGCTCGAATTTCGGACCAATCTTCTCAATGTCGAGATCCTTCACCCCGTTCATAAATACAATGGCATGGGGATTGCCCATGGATACACATGTCATGTGGTATTCCGTGTCGTCTACCATGATGGGAGCATTCACTACCGCCGGTCCGTCTGCCGTCTCCTGTGTGGCTTCCACTGTTACCGGCACCTCTGCCGGAGCAAGGATGGGATTTCCCATGTTCACCTGTACCAGCGTCACCTGTCCTCTGTCCGTGGCGGTCTTTCCCTCCACGGTGAGTTTCAGATATTTTATTTTTCCGGCGCTGACGATGGTAATATCCTTCTTGTCCGTCAGTCCCTTGTCGTAGACATATTTTGCCACGCAGCGGATGCCGTTGCCGCACATCTCCGAACGGCTGCCGTCCGCATTGTACATTTCCATCTCAAAATCCGCTTCTTCCGCCGGATTGATAAAGATCACACCGTCGCCGCCGATTCCGAAATGTCTGTCACTTAAGCTTCTTACGATCTCCGGCTTCTCTTCCGGTGAAAGCTTCTCCGTAAAGCCATTAACATATACATAATCATTGCCACAGCCCTGCATTTTTGTAAATTTCATGTATTGCTGTTCCTCCTGTTGTTCTCTTTCACATTCATTGCCTGCGTCGTCCGGAATACTATCATCTTTTCCGTGCCGCTCTATTACTCCGTCATCATGGACAGCACCATCTGTGCCGTCTCCACCAGATTCGTCCCACTGTCCATACTGGTCTTCTGAAGATACCGGTGGGCTTCTTCTTCCGTCATATGATTTCTTGCCATCAAAAGCTCTTTGGCATCCTTGATCGCTTTTTCGTCCGCCGCATTGCGGGTCTTCGGCTGCATGCGCCGTTTTCTTCTGCGGCGCTCCACGCCTTCCACCATCAGGTTCACGGTATTGATCAGGTCCTGAACCTTTAACGGCATGGAGAGACATACGATGCCGTTGCCGTAGCATTCACTGATCAGATTCTGGGATGCCATCAGAAGCATCTCGAAGCCCTCCGGCAGATCATCATGAAGTTCTGTATATATCATATCCGCCAGCTTATAACTACAGATCACGATTCCGTCATTCAGTCCGTCCACCTGGCTGATCGCCTGGGTGCCCGTAGTACAGATACCTGTGACCTGGAAGCCACTGCGTACCAGGATATTCTTGACGCCTTTGGCTTCCTCCAGCTTCGGCAGCACGACAATAATGTTCGTCATTCGCCCACCTCCTTTCTTCTGTGTTTTTACTCTTTCATTACAAAAGAAAGGATTTTATCAATATTTATACAGATACTCCTGAATCTCCCATTCAGATACCTGGGAGCGGTACTCATGCCACTCCTTGCGCTTGGCATCGATATATTTTCCGGCAATATGCTCGCCTAAAACATCCTGGATAAAGGTATCCTTCTCCAGTTCTTCCACTGCCTCTAACAAAGTGCCCGGCAGCTGGTCGATGTGAAGTTCCTTCCGCTCTTTGGCGGTCAGTGCAAAAATGTTCGCATTGATACTTGCGGGGGGATCGATCTTCTCCCGGATGCCCTGTAAGCCGGCGCTTAAGCAGACTGCCAACGTCAGATAAGGGTTCGCTGCGGAATCGGGACTGCGCAGCTCGATACGGGTACCCTCTCCGTCTGCGGCAGCCGGAATACGGATCAGGGGGCTGCGGTTCGTCGTGCTCCATGCGATATAGACCGGTGCCTCAAAACCGGGCACCAGGCGCTTATAGGAATTTACCAGCGGATTCGTGATGGCTGCCATTCCTTTGATATGCTTCATAATACCGCCAATGAAATAATAAGCTTCCTTACTCAGACCGTTAGGGTCGGAAACATCCTGGAATATATTTTTTCCGTCCTTTTGCAGGGACATGTTGATATGCATGCCGGAACCGTTGACGCCGAACTTGGGCTTCGGCATAAACGTAGCGTGCAGACCGTGGCGTCTTGCGATGGTGCGCACTGCCATCTTGAAAGTCATGATATTATCTGCGGTATGTAATGCCTCATCGTATCTGAAATCGATCTCATGCTGCGCCGGAGCCATCTCATGATGGGATGCCTCGATGACAAATCCCATATCCTCCAGATTCATGACGATGTCACGGCGGGCATTCTCACCGAAATCCAACGGTCCGATATCGAAATAACCTGCCTGCTCATGGGTGTTGGTAGTCGGCATGGTATTTTCATCCGTATTGAATAAGAAAAATTCGCACTCCGGTCCCACTTCAAAGGTGTATCCCATCTCTTCTGCCTGCTTCACCGCACGCTTCAGCACATAACGGGGATCACCTTCAAAAGGCTGACCATTGGGGCGATAGACATCACAGATCATACGTGCCACCTTGCCCTGCTGGGGTCTCCAGGGGAAGATCTCTAACGTGGACAGATCCGGGTACAGATACATATCGGATTCCTCGATCCTGGCGAATCCATCGATCGCCGAACCGTCAAACATACATTTATTGCTCAACACCCGGTCTAACTGGCTGGCTGTCACCGCAATATTTTTCAGATTGCCAAACAGATCCGTGAACTGCAGACGGATGAATTCCACATCCTCTTCTTCCACAAGACGGATGATATCTTCCTTGGTATAATTGTTCATCGTTACCCTCGTTTCTGCGCCGCCTGTCTGCTCCTTTTCCACGGGGCGGACGCATCCGTGAAAAAATACTTACACTAAATATAGCAATGCCTGTTTTGTCTTGTCAATGCGAAGTTCTCCTCATTTGCGGTACTATGTGGGAGCTCCTGCGCATACTATTTATAAAGATCATCCCATCATTCCAAGGAGACCCAAGAATGAGTGCAAATACAAAGATCGTTGTCCTTCGCAGAAAAGAACTGCTCTATACCGGAATCTTCGCCGCGCTGGGGGTGTTGTTCGTCATATTACTGTTAATGTTATTGTTACCGGGCAAGGATACAGATACCTCCTCCGGGGCACCGGATTCCCCTGACGGTACTGCCGAGACCGCTATGCCGGACAATGTGGCGGATCTCGGACGTTCATCACAGTTCTCTGCGGCGGAGGATGCCTCCACCGGTGCTGTTGCCGATGCCGAACCTGTTCTGGATAGCGCTTCCGGTGCTGTTGACAATGCCGGTGCTGTTCTGGATAGTGCTTCCGGGCCTATCGGTACTGACAATACATATATCCCCGGGATCTATACCACGGAACTGATCCTAGGCAGTGAGACTGCAAACGTGGAAGTCATCGTAAATGACCACGCTATTACATCCGTAAGCCTCGCCGATCCGAGCGAAACACTTACTACCATGTACCCACTGTTAGAGCCCACTATGGAATCCCTAAACGACCAACTCTGTGAGATGCAGGATCCGGGCCAGGTGACCTATTCCGCCGAGACCAAGTATACTTCGCTGGTGCTGCTGGAAGCGGTGAAGGCATCGCTGGAAAAGGCAAAGCCTAAGGCTACACCGGAAGCTTCCACTGATAGTTCCTCAGCCACTTCGTCGGAAACCGGTGAAAAAAACGCAGAACCTACGAAGATGCCGACAGCGGATATTAATCCGTCAGCATAGGGGACTCAGGTGTAGTGAATGAAATTCAGTGCTGACGCAAAAAAGGGCGCATGCCTCCCGGCATGCACCCCATTGTGCGTTTTATTGTAATATTTTGTTTGCAACACTGGGTTTATTTTATACTATTTGCAGAGGAGATGCAAGGGGAAATTATTTGCTATATTTGGGCACGAATTCTATCTTAAGCGTCATCCCCATACCCTCAGCCAGCCTCTTAAGTAAATTTAAGGAAGGATTTCTTGTCCCATTTTCAATTTTACTAATATCCGCCTGGCTGATTCCTGTGCGCTCAGATAACTCTTTTTGTGTCATATTCACTGAATTCCTTGCATCTACCATAGCTCTGATCACATCAAGTTCCGGCTGAATTGCCTCATACTCTTTTCGGAATTCGTCATTCTTCATTTCCTCAGAAAGCATTTCATTTAAGGTTTTCATTCTCTGCCATCCTTTCTATAAAATCTATTCTCCGCTTCTTGGCTGTTTGTATCTCTTCTTGTGGTGTCTTCTGCGTTTTCTTGATAAATCCATTGGTTAATACTATTTTTCTGTCATAATAGAAAAAATACATGACTCTGGTAATATCACTGCCAAATTTACATCTAAGTTCAAAGATTCCATCTTCTATGTATTTACTGTATGGTTCTCTAAGCATACTGCCTTTTTCCTGCAGTATATCCAACATACCATACATCTTTGCTCTCATTTTGGGATTTAATTTTTTAAGGAACTCTTGCACAGGTATTTTCCCATTAACATCCTCATATGCAATTACTTCAAATGTCATTCTCTTTTCTCCTTTAGTATATGTTATATATGCCATATTGTCAATGAAACATTCTTATCCCTCTCCTGTTTCTGTTATTGTCATTGGGTAATTAAGCCGGAATTCTTCTGAAGTCGCAGACATCAGTTTACACTGATATAGAAAATTTCCATTGACTTTTTCATTTTCATTAATTAATATAATTATAAGAAATGGGTTTTGTTACTGAGTAAGGTCTTACGACTGGAAAAGGTTGCTCGTTTCTTTTTTTATTTTAATAATGTCATACAAATAAAGTTTCAAATATTTTTCTACATCTGACCATCTTACTGCTCTTTTCCCTTTAAAGCGAATATCTTGAATTACAACTACTTTATTTCCACGCAAATCCTTCACTACCTCTACATTTCGCTCCATAAATTTTACTTCCGATATAGTATTTTACTTTGTTGAAAATCATGGTGATTCACCAAAATATTTGAAATCAATAAGATATAGAAATTCACAGAATTATTACCTGCTAATTTAAATTAGCATACTTTCATGATAAGCACAAGGTTTTTCTTGCTGATGGTTAAAACTACTTGAATTTATAACAGTAAGAAAAGCCGGTGCATCAGCACCGGCTTCTCTTGTATTACGTTAGTTATGAATCTTTTACAGAGATTACTGTAACAGAGACAGTACGCCCTGATTGGACTGGTTAGACTGAGCCAACATAGCCTGACCTGCCTGAGCCAGGATGTTGTTGTTGGAGTACTTAACCATCTCAGTAGCCATATCGGTATCACGGATCTGGCTTTCTGCGCTGGTGGTATTCTCAACTACGTTGTCCAAGTTGTTGATGGTGTGCTCAAGTCTGTTCTGAACAGCACCAAGTGCAGATCTCTGAGTGGAAACCTTCTGGATTGCTTCCTTGATGGTTTCAACAGCGCTCAGGGCATTCTTGTCATCTGCTCCGTCAACCTTTAAGCCGTTTACGCCCAGACCCTTAGCGGACATAGCATCCAAGCTTACTGTAATCTGGTTATTGGAAGTTGCATCTGCGCCAACATGAAGAGTAAGATTCAATGCTCCTGTCAAATCTCTCTTTGCATCTACCATCGCTGCATCGGCAGTAAGCTTATTTCCTAATGCATCATATACAGACTTGGCATCAGCTCTAGCTGCAGGAGTCACGTTACCGTTTGCAGCTGTACTTGCAGAGAAATAGCTATGTAAAGCATTCTCAGGAATTCCATTACCATCTTTATCGTAATACTTCATGGTTTCGCCATTACCAAAACCAGCTTTCGCATCTGTAGCAGTAAAGGTTTCTGTTCCCTCAAGCTTAACGTCCTGATCCTTATCCAAGTTAGTATTTGTAATAGTAAATGATGCGACAACAGTACCTTCGTTATCCTGAATTTCATATTTATTTTTACCAGCTGCAGCCGCCGCAACCTTGTACTTATCAGTTCCGTTTAAAGAAACAGATGCGCTATTATCAACCTTGCCTGCAGTACCAGAAACAGCTGTTACGTTCTTATATGTAACACTCAATCCCTGGTCACGAATTAGTTTTGCCACTTCATTTTGAGCATCTCCACTGGCTGTAGCTTCAAAACTAAGACCTGTTATTGTAGTGCCTTTGGCAGAAGCTGTAGTGCTCATTGTTGCTGTTGCTTGGTTTGCATTTGCGATCTTATAACTATAAGTGTAATCTTTAGCTGCATCCTGATCACCTTTTAACAGATAGGTCTCATTGAACTTAGTGGTCTCAGCAACACGGTCAATCTCAGTAGTCAGCTGATCAATTTCGTTCTGGATGTAGCTTCTGTCGTCTTCGGAGTTAGTGCCGTTTGCAGACTTTACAGCCAGTTCGTTCATTCTCTGCAGCATATCCTGAACTTCGTTCAGAGCACCTTCAGCGGTCTGCACTGCGGAGATACCGTCCTGTGCGTTGCTGGAAGCCTGTGTCAGTCCTCTGATCTGCTTTCTCATTTTCTCACTGATGGAAAGGCCAGCTGCATCATCTGCTGCTCTGTTGATCTTGTATCCGGAAGAGAGTTTCTCAGTAGACTTTGCCTGAGAAGCAGTGGTCAGACCTAACATTCTGTTAGAGTTCATAGCTGTAAGATTGTGTTGTACTACCATAATATATTCCTCCTTGAATTGACGAGCGCTTCCCTGCGCTCCGTTATTTGCTTTGGCAATGTCAGCTTCAAGTTCGCACATCCTGTTACCTTCATCGCCATTGTCTTCCTACTGTCCGGCGTGCGAAACCTTCGATTCGGAAGAGGTTCGGTAAGCAAATGTTTTATTTGCTTTACTTGTTAAGTATATCGGAGAGGATTTTGGAAACTTAACCCCTGTTTGAAAAAAAAGTTGACTAATCTTATTTTTTTCTTTTTTCTTACTTAGGGATAAAGACGTATACGCAAAAACATTTTTGAAATTACAGGTCCCTGTCTGATATTCAGGCAGGGACTGTATTTTAGATCATCCAGACCGGTACGATATAATTGTCTCTGTCAATCGCACTAAGTCCCGGTTTCATGCAGATAACTGCGCCCTTCGCACGAGGCGTTGATGCCTTGTCGAGTAATTCAAATACCTTTACCAGCTCTGTTCCGGGATTTGCAGTTTTCTTAATCTCAATCGGATTCAATATTCCATCATGTTCCAGGACAATATCAATCTCCCTGGCATCTTTATCACGATAATAGTACAAATACGGCTCTTTTCCACAATTCAGGTAGGTTTTCCGAATTTCCGCGACCACGTAATTTTCCAAAATGGCCCCGTTCATAGCACCGCATTCTAACGTTTCCGCACTGCTCCATTTCGTCAGGTAACACACCAGACCCGTATCGTAGAAATACAGTTTTGGCGTTTTCACAAGGCGTTTCAACAAATTATTAGAATACGGATGAAGATAAAAAATAATTCCCAGCGTTTCCAGAATTGTCAGCCAATCCTTCGCCTGCGTCTGATTGATATCTGCATCTCTGGCAATCTCTGCCGCGTTAACCATCTGCCCACATCTTGCTGCCACCGCAGTAATAAACCGGAGGAACTTAAGCGAATCTATGGCATCCGATAATTCTCTTACATCCCGCTCAATATAAGTAGACAGATAACTGCTGTAAAAAAGCTGACTGTTACTGTTAATACCGCTTACGATCGCCGGCATGGAGCCCTGATAAATCCGCTCAAAGATCTCTCTTGTATCAGCTTGCTCTCTCTCTTTCTGCCTCTCGCTTAAGTCCTCCAGATCTACCTTAAACGGTTTCATCGTCCCGCCGGATATCTCTGCCTGTGACAGTGATGTAAGTGAAAGTACTGCCACTCTTCCTGCCAGTGACTCCTGTACTCCCTGCATCAATTTGAACACCTGTGATCCCGTAAGCCAAAATGCTCCCGGCTCATGGTTTTTATCTACATATATCTTGATATAAGTAAACAGTTCTGGTGCATATTGAACCTCATCAATCAATACAGGCGGTTTATGCAGTTGCAGAAACAGTTCCGGATCGGTCTTTGCAATATTTCTTTCGTTCAGATCATCCAGTGTTACATATCCCCGCTCCGTTCCCTCCATCAGTTTTTGGAGCATTGTCGTCTTTCCTACCTGTCTCGGTCCCGTTACCAGGAGTACCGGATATTCCCTGGTTACCTGTCTTACTACATTCTCCAGACTTCTTTTGATATAATTCATAAAAGCCCCTCTTTCGGCTAATCTTTTTATGATTATATTTTAGCCGGATTTTTTTTAAATATCAAGCTTTTTTCGGCTAATCTATACTCTGATTATATTTTAGCCGAAAATCACATTTTTATTCTTTCACATTTATTCCATCATAAAAAGAGAAGCAGTGATCTGCTTCCCTTCGTCTGTTGTATTTATTGTTTATTATCATACATCTGGGGCGGTACGTATCCGGCGCCGCTCATGCTCTTGTAGTAGTCAAAGGCACTTTTGGCATTTTTGCGCCGCTGTCCGATGTTGGCACGTTCCTTTGCGAAGTAGTTCTCGATGAGTTTTTTATTCCGTGCTTCCTGTGCCTGGACAGACACGCTGAGTTCAGTCACCCTGGCTACCTTTGCCTGCAGTTCCTTAATCTGGGCTGCATAGCGTTCTCTGTTGCCCTCCAGCTCCTTCGCCAGCTTCTCATACAGGATCTCGAAGCCTTCATCCAGGCGGACGACCTCATCGATCAGACGCTGCTTCTCCTCAACGGCATCATCGAACAGGCTCATGTCCACTTTTTCCGCAGAGAAGATCTCTTCCTGACGCTTATTATATTCCCGGATCTTCTGCAGTACTTCCAGCTTCTTATCCAGACTTTCAGATAAAATGGTCAGCTGATTCTCCATCAGTCATTTCCTTTCTTGGCACCGGCCTTCATGACTTCTTTCCAGTTGTCACGGATGGAGTGGAGATGTGTGTTGATCTCTTCGAGAATCTCCTTATCCTTTTTGACATTGGCTTCCACCAGCCGTCTCTCCAGATAGCTGTAAATATTATCGAAATCCTTGGAAACTTCGTATTTCATATCCAGTGTGGAATGCAGATATCCGATGATATTCTGCACCTTGCGGATATTCTCATGCGCTCTGGGAATGTCATTTTTCTCTACAGAAAGCTCTGCAATGTTACAGAACTTAATGGCTCCGTCGTAAAGCATAAGCGTCAGTTCTGCCGGAGATGCGGTCAGAACCTTGCTGTTATTATACTGTGCATACGCACTGGGTAATGCCATATCATGATCCTCCTAATAAGCTGGTCACCGCACTGGAATTGCTCTGCAGCTTTGCCAGAGCTGTCTCCATCTTGGAGAATTTGGAATACCATTTGTCCTCGTAATCGTTGAGCTTATCTTCCAGGTCGCTGATCTTAGATGTATAATCATCATAATCCGATTTCATCTTTTTGTCATCATAAAAATTACCGTAGGAGCGATAACCTTCTACCGATTTGGACAGATCACTCATTTTCGCATACAGATTTTTGAACAGTCCGGAGAAAAAGCTGACTACGGTATCCGGATCGCTGCTGATCATGCTCTTCAGCTTATCGGCATTGCCGGAAGTACTGGAATCATCTGCATCACCATCGATATGGTAGGCATTTTTCTCATTCTCCGCAGCGGTAAAGTAGCTGAGGGTCTCAATACCGAAATCACTGAGGTACATCTGTTTGCCGTTGACCTCCAGTCCGGAAGACATTACTTCCTTCAGAGTAGAGCTTACGGTAGACAGATTGCTGTCTCTGCGTAACAGTGCATCCTTGATCTTCTGCTCGTATTTCTCTACCTCGGAATCGGACATAGCATCCTTCTCGTCATCGGTCAGCGGTTCATAACCTTTCGCAGAATCTGCATTATACAGCTTATCCATCTCATTGATGATGGAATTGTAATCCTTCAGGAAGCCCTTGATCATATCGTAGATGCCGTCTACGTCATCCTTAGTAGTCACTACGACGTTCTCAGAGGTCGCTTTCATTGCTGTGATGGTCAGTCCGTTGATGGAGAATACATTGGTGTTGCTCTCATACTCCGTATCATTCAGCGTGATCTTCGCATTCTGTGCACCGATCTTATTGGCACTTGCACTGTCCAGCCCCAGGCTCTTAAGTACGTTATTGCCGATCTCATCGGATGCGGTAATGCTGAAATCATTGCCTTTTCCGGAATCCTTGGCGCTGATATAGAATCTCTGCTGCGTCTCATCAAAGTTAGCATTCAGTCCGGCTTCTTTTAATTTAGTCAGTACGTTGGAGATGGTAGTATCCGCAGTGATCTCCAGTTCTACATTGGTATCACCGCTCTTGATATTTAATGTAGTACCGGTGCTCAGATCCAGAGCATTACCGTTATTATCCACGCTCAGATCAGACAGCTTCGTCAGGGCATTGAGCTTGAAATCATCCCCGTCTGCATCTGTTTTGGTTCTCAGAGAAGCCTTGCCACCGGTCATGTAAGCGGTCTTGGCCAGCTGTGTGATCTTCAGGTTCTGCACGCCGTTCATGGCATTCTCACCGGTGATGATGCTGGCTGCGGTGCTGTCGGAGACGGATGTGGTCTTCTTCATATAAGCACTGGTAAAACGCATATTATTGACATATTTGGACTGCAGATTCTTCAGCTTGGTGTTCAGATCCTTCCATGCCGTAGTCTTCCACTCCAGCTTGGTCTGTGCCTTTTTCGCATCGTCTACTTTGGTCTGCTTTGCAGACACCAGCTGTTGGATAATGCTCTCTGTGTCCATACCGGAGATCAGTCCGGATAATCTCATTGTTGATGATGCCATATTGGTATCCTCCTATCTTATCTCTTCTCATCTACCAGGATACCGGCTAACTCCCACACTTTGGCGATCATGTCCAGGGTCTTCTCGGGAGGAAGTTCCTTGATCACTTTCTTGGTATCCTTATCTATGATCTTGATGGTTACGCGGTTGGTTGCCTCATGAATGCCGAAGACCGCTTCGGAATGAGACATCATGTTCTTGTTCAGCTTCTCTACCGCTTTCTTGATCTGCTCATTGGTCACATGCTGTTGCTGCTCCCCATTGGGATCGGCAGAGGTATTGCTCTGCTCCTTGCCCTGAGCATTCTCAACGACTGCTGTCGTCTGATCGATCTTGTCTATTGGCTTTACATTGGCAGGATTATATTCAGAGGCGTTCTCCTCTGTGGTCACTTTTGTAGCTGCATTCCTGGCAGCGGACGTGTTCTGTGCCTGCACTGTCATGATACTGGAAATCGGTTCTATGGTCATAATGGTCACCTCCGTGTGATAAAAGCGCCTTCCGTAGGCGCACGACCTTTGCTCTCTATGGATTGTATCGGTAAACCCTTAGAAAAAATTAATAGGAGATGCAAAAAATTGCACCTCAATTCCAGTATAATTTCATATTTTCAGTAACACCTTCCTCTGATAATTGAAACCTTACTCTGACTTTCTCTGCCGTGGTTCCATAATCAGCTCCTAACTCCATACAGGTTAGAATCAATGCCTTAATGCTGCTCTGCCTTTCCTCCTGTTTTCCTTCTTGTCTCCCTTTTCTAACATATTGCTCAAATAATTCACACACCGTAATTTCATCCTCCTCTTAAGCCCACTAAATTCATCTAAGCAGGAAAAATGTAAACAGATCCTCATGCCATTTCTCTTTTCGCCCGCTTATGTTGTTTTGTCATTTTGTTTGAATTTTTGGCGAAAAGCCCGAAATACACACAAAAAGATATTATCAGAAATTGTCATAAAGAATTCTTTAACTACCGTAACTATAACATGTCCCTATACTCTTTGCAAGGTCTTTTTTAGTTCCGGCGACGCGTATATTTACAGTTCAGGCAAATGTGCCCTTATTTTTCAACAGCCTAACAAAAAGGCTCCGAATTGCATGATCCGGAGTCTTTTTGTTACTTATTTTCTTATTCTATTTTCTTATTCTACCCAAACAGGTTCTTCAGTGCTTCCATACCATCCGCATCCACAGAAGCTTTATTAGCCTCCTGGATCTGGATGTATACTTCCTTGCGGTAAATGGGCACTTCCTTGGGAGCGGAGATACCGATCTTGACCTGGTCACCCTTGACCTCTAAGACGGTGATCTCGATGTCATTGTTGATGACGATGGCCTCATTTTTTTTACGGGATAATGCCAGCATCTTACTCACCCGCCTTTCCGGACTTCAGGATATCGTAGATGGGGAACTTTACGGGATACTGGTTGCCTTCGAGGATGATCTGGCATGCCTTACGCTCTTCCACGTTGATGACAAAGGGGCCCTGGAGGTTCACGGTCATCTTCGTCAGATCGGAAGGTACGGTCACGGTCACCATGACCAGAAGGTTCTCCGGGGTGAGTGTTCCCACACCGGTGAGCAGCTCATCATCCACCTCGGGATCATAGTCCGGGTTGACCAGCAAAGGATCCATGACCGGCATGGCAAAGCTGGGTTCTTCGATGGACTGCAGATAACGGATACCGGCACTGCTGCCCTTCTCCTCGTCATGCAGCATGGTAAAATGCTTCAGCTCCGGGAATCCGATGATTCCTTTGTCGAAAGTGATGATCTTGTCATCCGCGATCTCTACTTCCCCAAATTTTTTTGTCTGAATCTTCATAGAACACCTATGCCTTTCCGTACCTGCAAGCCTTCAGGTACTTCTGTATTTTTACACTATCCTCTTAGATAAAGTTCAAAAGCGTGGTCTGCATGACTTTACCGGTAGCCATCAGAGCCGCTTCGTAGGTCATCCCCGCACTCTTTAAGTTAATGGCGGTCTCTGTCACATCAATATCTTCGTTTTCACTCTTTAATGTCTCAAAGGTGGTCTTCTGGCTCTTCATACGGTTCTCAATGAGCTCCAGCTTGCTGCTTCTGGTACCGCAGTTGGTGATGCACAGGTTGGCATCATCGAGATATCCCTGGAAGGTGGTAATGCTGCTCTCGAACAGCTTCTGGCATTTATCCTTCGACAGGGTCAGTGCCTTCTCCACGGCTTCCATCTGTTTTTTCAGAATATCCGCATCCTTACCGGTAGCATTTTCCTGCAGTCCTTCAAGCCTGGTCTTCACAGTCTCTAAGTCGATTACATCCTGCATCGCCTGTACCAGGTCATCTACGGTACGGCCGATTCCGTGCTGGAAGCACTCATCTGCGGTAGAATTTACACGGATGGTCTGATTGAATCCTACATCATATTCGATCACCTGTCTGTCTTCATCATCCTGTGTATATTTCTCGTTATATTTTATTGTCTTGCCATCCACGGTGGCATCACACTTGAAGTAATGTTCCGGCCGCAGATCTCCCTTCACCCAGTGATTCTTCTGATAGGTCACCTGGATCTCGCCCTCGTTCTGATCAGATGTAGCGGGATCATCCTTGCATGCCATCAGGGTCTTGTAGCGGTCTTTTCCGATCAGGAGTTCTCCGGTATCTGCCACGTAGATTATTTTATCCGGATTCTGTGCGATCTTATCATAAGGGCTGTCCGCGTCCGTAGAGGTTGCCTTCATAATCGTGCCATCTGTTGTGGACCATGTGGTATTGCCGAATTTGATCTTGACATCCCCACCCTTTTTACAGTCATCATAAGACAGTTGGATACGATATACCTCCGTAGCCTTGATGTTCTGTTCTGATATCTTATCAAAGCCCGCATCTTTATAATTCGCTGCGGTGATATCCAGCAGTTTACCGGTATTTACCTTGGTCAGCTTAGTGATGGAGCTGTTGTCCAGCTGCTCGGTGATATTGTATTCCGTGTTGTATTCCTTATCAAAGCTTAAGGAAGTATCGGTACGATAACCGGTAAAGACATAACGGCCAGCATAATCCGCATCGCCGGTGCTGTAAACTTCTTCTCCTAAGGCTTTCAGCTGTTCGAGAATGATCTGGCGGTCTTCTGCCTTCAGGTCTCCGTTGGAGCCCTTCGTAGACTGTTTGATCATGCTGGTGATGATTTCTGTCAGATTCTTCAGTGCATCTTCCGTCACGTTCAGCCAGCTCTCCGCATCGGGGATATTCTTGCTGTAATACTGTGTCACTTCCGTTACGTTGCTTCGCAGGCGCAGGGCACGAATGGATACCACCGGGTCATCGGAAGGGCGGTTCACCTTCTTCTGCGTGGACATCTGTGTGCTCAGCTTATCCTGATATACTTTGTTCGTATTGATATTGGACAGATTATTACGCTGCATGATCTTATTCGTAATTCTCATTTTGGTCCTTGTCCTTTCTCTCTATAGAATTCCATACCATTTTCATACTAGACTCCGGTCTCCAAAATCAGTCTGTCATAGATCTCCGTCAAGGTCTGGATCATCTTGGAAGCCAGATTGTATCCGTTCTGGTATTTCACCAGGTTCACCGCTTCTTCATCCTCATCGACACCGGAGATGGAGATTCTCTGATTATCAATGGTAGCGGAGACATCCTTAAAGCTTGCATAAAATGTATTTGCTCTGGATGCATTCAATGCCACATCCGACAGAATACACTGTAAAAATTCGGAAGCATTACAGCCGCGGAAGCTCATCTTCGTCTTATCTGTCGCCAGGTTCTTCAGATCATTTAACAGGTCGTTCTGTTCCACGCCGTCGGCGGCATCCTTGCGGTTCGCCATCAGGCCGGGATCCTGCTCAATGGCCTCCAGAATATCAAAATTCTTCGCTGTCAGGCGATAGTAGCTGTCATCGTTGACCTTTACCGTCATTTTGTTGCCGGCCTTTTTTTCCTGCTTGTCATATCGCTTCGCCGCATCATCCAGCAGGAACTGCTCACCGCCGGTAGCTTTATTACCGGTGAACATCTTCACGCCGGGATCTCCGTTTCCGCTGTAGCCGGAAGTCAGAATATCGTTAAATTTCTGAGAGAAGGTACGGATCCACTCATTCATCTGGTTCATGTAATAAGGGATTCCCTGATAGAACAGGTCGGTACCGATCTCTGCCTTTTTCCCTACACGGTCGTTGGTAATTCCCCGGGGATTCTTCTCACTGTCCGATAAAGTAAATGTATAGGAGTAAGTGGCGTTGCCGTTCGCATCATATTCGCAGGTATATTCCCAGGAATCATAGTAGAATTCCTGATTGCCCAGATCCAGGATGCCTCCCTGATCCGACAGATTACATTTATTCAGATCCTGCAGATAAGCCTTGGTTACTTTTACGGTTACGGTATCATGGGTCTTGCCGTCTGCTGTGGTCGTCGTGCCGGTGGCGGTCACCTGTCCGGTGAAATTCTCGCCGTTGTTACCGTCACGCATCTGGATCAGTCCTGCCAGATCACCGCCCATGGATGCATTGTACAGGTTGAACTTCTGTCCGTCCGCCCAGTAGACTTCATAGAGACCGTCGATATCGGTCTGGTTTACTTTCTCGTAGGAGGTTCTTGCCACACATTCGAGACCGTTGTAATCACTGCCGTCTACCAGCGTCTGGCCTCCGGCAATCTTGACCATGTATCTGTTGGCACCGGTCTCACGGTTCTCATTGTTGGCATCGATGATCGGTGTCTCTTTGACTTGCACGTCCACGATCTTGGATAACTCATCGATCAGCAGGGTTCTGCGGTCACGGAGCTCGTTTGCTTTCACTCCGGTCAGTTCGATGGTATTGATCTGTTTATTTAAAGTAGCGATCTCACCGGCGATGGAGTTGATCTCGTCCACCTTCAGCTTGATCTCCTGGTTGATATCTTTCTGCACTTTCTCCAGATTGCCTGCCATGCCGTTGAAGTACTCGGTCAGGGCTCCGGCATATCCTACGAACTGGGACTTGGCGGTAGCGCTGTTGGGATCTTTTAACAGAGCCTGCATACCGGTCACCATCAGCTGGTCGAAGATGGTCTTGAATCCGGTGCTCTTGCCGTCATCGTCAAAATAGGTCTCCAGCTGCTGCATGTAGTACTGCTTCATATCGTACTCACCTAACTGCGCGTTGTTATCCCAGAATCTTCCGTCATAGAACTCATCCCGGACACGCTCGATGGCTAACGTCTCTACACCGGCGCCGGCACAGCCGTAGGTCTGGAATACCCGCAGTGCATTGGACGCCTGCTGGGTTACCTGCTGTCTGCTGTAGCCTTCCGTCTGTACATTGGCGATATTGTTGGACGTGGTGTTCATGGCAGCATTGCTGGCCAGCAGTCCTGTATATGCAATATTTAATCCAAAAAATTGTGAGGGCATTCTATATCGCCTCCTATACTCCTAATGTGGAAATAATATGCTCCAGCATCTCGCTGATCACATTGATATATCGACTGGATGCGTTGTATGCATTCTGGAACTTGATCATATTGGACAGTTCCTCGTCCGTGGAGACACCGACCACCTGCTCTCTGGCACTCTGTGTTGCTTCCACGGTGTTGACCTGGTTCTCATAAATGCTCCGGAACACATATCCGGAGTTTGCTACCTGTGATACCAGATCCGTATAATAATCTACAAAAGTAGTCTTTTTCTGTACGTTGGGATTCAGCGTATAGGATTCTTCGGTAAACGCTGCCTTCAGTGCATCCGCCGTTTTCTTATCTTCCGAACCGTCAGCCAGACGGAAGCCCAGCTTGGAAGGCTCCTGCAGTAATGTGGGATTCACCTGCAGATTGCCGATGGTGTAGAGGCTCTCAGGATTTCCCGCCTTTTCCTCGTTCATAACCCAGTAGTCCTTCTTGTCTTTCCCGGTCACCTTGCGATAGCCGTCTGTCGTCACCTTGGTAAATAACTGGATCGGGGTACCGTCATCCATGCGCATATAGCCGTCGGATTCCACCGCACAATACTTTACATTTGTAAGCTTTGTACCGTCTGCCAGTTTCAGATCTCCGCTCTGTACCCCGGCTGCATCTGCCAGGATATCATTGATCTTCGTCACCACATTGTGGATCATCTGGTCAAATTCACCCTGTATGTTCATAACGACCGATTGGGATACGCTGTCGTATTTTCCCTCTGCCAGGTCGGTATAGTTGGCTCTGTGATCACCTCTTGCCAAAAGCATAGCCTTCAGCCCGCCGATGTCAGTTCCCAGATCCGATGAGATCTCGATGGAGAGATCAAACACTTCCGCGCCGTCGATATTATAGACTCTGGTGCCGTCATCCCTTGTAGTATAAGAAGCATTCATGGGCCAGAACGGTGTTACGAAGCCGGTAGCTTCGTCCGTCTTCATGGCGATCTCATAGCAGGTTCCGTCCTTGACGAAATCCACACCCTCGATCTGTACGGATACACTGCCGTATCTGTCCTCGGAAAAGCTCATATTTGTCAGCTCTGCCAGTTCATCGAGGATCTGATTTCTCGCATCCCTCAGGTCATTGGCATGCTCAATACCGCCGCTCTCGATGGCACGGATCTGATCGTTTAAGGTTAGCAGCTGTTCTCCGTATTTATTGATCTTATCCACATTCTGTTTGATCTGTGTGTTCAGGTTGTCCTGATAAGAGCTTAAGCCACCATATACCGCACTTGCTCTCTGCACGAATTCGGATGCTCTCTGTACGATCAGTCCCTGTGTTACGGAGCTGCTGGGATCCTTGGAAAGCTCCTGTACGGCAGTCCAAAAATCTGTCATGGTTGTCTGAAAAGCCTCGCCGTTTAATTCTCCCAGCTGGCTCTCCACCTCCTCGAGTACTTCCGTGGACACTTCATAGAACATACTGCGTCCGGATTCCTTGCGGTATGTTTTGTCCAGGAAATAATCTCTGACCTGTTTTACACGGGAATAAGTGACACCCAGACCTGTCTGCTTATTGGCAATAGACTTCGGGTCTGTAGATAATGTGACATAAGCTCTGTTAGATTGCTGTACCTGTTGTCTGGTATAGCCTGTGGTGTCCACATTAGAAAGATTATGCGCTGTGGTATTCAGCGCATTCTGACTTGTCTGTAATCCGGACGAACCTATATATAAACTACCCATTAATGGCATGAACTCTCACCTCTGTATATAGGGATCCGTGCGGATCCCCGGGATCTGCTCTTACTGCTTGGCATCGAAGCCATGATCCATAACGCCCATGGTATCACCCGCATTGTAAGCTCCACGATTGTAATTTGCTGTCTCGGGTGCTGCCTTCGCCGCCTGGAGGAGATTCATCTCGAACTCCACCATCTCCAGTGCACTGTTTAACAGTTCACTGTTCTGCTCATTGGCGCGCTTCAGGCCCCGGACTGCTTCCTGCAATCTGTCATGTGCATCTGCCAGCGCCTGCTGCTCCGCAGGGCGTGTGGATAACATGGTGATCAGATTGGACAGCTTTAAATCATTAACATCCCTGTTCAATACATCGGCTATGTCCGCAGTCACTCCCGCTCTCTGTTTGTCCAGATTGTGGATCCTGCTGACAAGCTCCTGCTCCTCGTCCGTGATCTTCTGTAATTCTGCAAGATTACCGCTTGCAATGATCGGTGTCTTGCGTTGTGATAACTGAAGCAGAGCCTCGTACTCCGTACTCTCTCTGTCCAGTACATCTATCAGGTTTTCCATTAAACTAGCCAAGGAACTACCTCATTTCTTCCTGTTTTTGAAGCAGCTTCTCCGCAAAGCTTGCATTGTCCACTCCATAAGTACCGTTTTGGATCCTTGCCTTAATGGGAGCCGTTAACTCTTCCCTGATATCAGGTGCGGCTGCCACTGCTGCCTTAGCGGTCTGGAAATCCTTTCCCTGGTTGCTGATCTGCAGTCTGTCCGTGTGTGCTGTCTTCTGTGTCTTCTGTGTTCTGCTTACCTTCTGAGACTGATACAGCTGCTGTACCTGTGTATACGCTTCAATACGCATATCGACTCCTCCTTCCCGAATGTCTTTGATGTTTCACAATAGATATCGGATAGATTTGCAATTACTTTAGAGTCTGCTGAAAAAAAACGGTATCTGCACGTACCTATACCATCTGTACCACCCAAACATTGCTCTTCACCATGTAGTAGCCGATGATGACCTTGATCATTTCTGTCCCCTGCACCAGGAAATAGATGCTTACGATCCCCAGCCCGGTAAAGTGCGCCAGCAGATAAGCCGCAGGTACCACGATCACCCAGGTAAATACGGAATCAAACAAAAACGTTACCACCGTCTTACCGCCGGAGCGCAGGGTAAAATAGGACGCATGGCTGAATGCACAGAACGGCATGATGATCGCGGAGACTGCGATGAACTGCGTAGCCAGTCCCTTGATCTCATCCGAAGTATTATAAATACCGGGAAAAAATCCTCCTACCACGAACATCAATGCTGCCATGATCACACAGCAGAAGACACTGAATACGATCATCTTATTGTCTGCATCCTTCGCCTCTTCCAGCTTGCCGGCACCCAGATACTGTCCTACCACAATGCTGATACAGGAGCCTAACTGCAAATATACAATATTGAACAGATTCGTAATGGTGGATGCGATATTCAGTCCTGCCACTACATCCAGTCCTCTGACGGAATAACACTGGGTCACGGTGGTCATACCTGCTGCCCACATTACTTCATTCATCATCAGGGGGAAGCCCTTGACGAGAATTGCTTTCAGTTCCGCAAAAGGAATGCCAAAGCCGGTGTAGGCTCCTTCCAGATAGCGGTTCTTCGCTCTGTGCATGTGTGCCCAGGTGATCACGATCAATGCCTCAATGTAACGGGCGATCACCGTCGCCAGTGCCGCACCCGCTACCCCCATCTTGGGAAAAGGTCCGATGCCGAAGATCATCAGATAATCTAACAGCGCGTTGGTTCCCACCGCCACGAAGCTGGCTAACATGGGAATAAAAGTCTGCCCGGTCTCTTTGATATTCGTAGCATAGGACTGGTTCACCGCAAACGGGATCAGACCTACCATCATGATCGCCAGATATTCCTGACCGTATTTGAGTGCCACATCCGTAGCTCCGTTCCCCACCGTATCCGTCAGATACAGGGAGATCAGCGCGGAACCTTTGGTCAGAAACAGTAATATTGCTCCTCCGGTCACAAACAGGGTCGCATATAATTTAAAACGGAACGAATACATATGTCCCTTATGATTGCCCTTGCCAAAATACTGGGCACCGAAGATGCTGGCTGCGGATACGGCTCCGAAGATCGCCAGGTTGTATACAAAGATCAGCTGGTTCACGATAGCGACACCGGACATCTGCTCCGTACCCAGCTGTCCTACCATAATATTATCTAAAAAGCTTACCAGATTGGTAATGGCATTCTGCAGGATCATGGGGATCGCAAGCAGCAGATACCTGCGATAGAAATCCCCGTTTCCGATATATTTTTTCTTGAATTTAGTTAACATATTATTCCTCAATTCTTTTACTGTCTGTGCATTGCGATCACGAGTCTTACACACTCTGCAGCCGCCTGTCTTATGTTCTTATGTCTCTTCCTGCGGCATGGTACTGTGTACTTTTTTCCTTACAAAATAAAAGCACACTGCCTGCAGCAATATCGTCGCGGTCCAGGATGCCGGATAAGACAAAAACAGTACCATCAATGACCGGTGCATCGGGAATACCCCATAGATCCAGAAGATCCTCGTACCTACCGTCCCGATAATAGATAAGATCATGGGAACCGCCGAATGCCCCATTCCACGCAGGGCTCCCGGGATCAGATCCATGATTCCGCATAAAAAATATGTCAATGTCGTATACAATAAGATTTCCGTACCACAGGCGATCACATCCGCCTCCGTAGTATAGATATGAAGCAGCTGGGGGCCAAAGAGATTGGCGCCGCCACCCAGAGTCACCGCCACGATCACCGACAGGATCATGCAGTCGACAAGCACCCGGTCCATACGCTTTTTCTTCCCGGCTCCGTAGTTCTGGCTGGTGAAGCTCATGCACGCCTGCGTGATGGAATTGACCGATACGAACAGGAATCCGAAGATGTTGTTCGCCGCCGTGTATCCCGCCATGGCAATGGATCCGAAGGAATTCACCGAAGACTGCAGCAATACGTTGGAAAAATTGATCACCACGCTCTGAATTCCTGCAGGCACTCCCACCTGGAAGATCTGCACCAGATACTCCCATTTGATTCCCAGCTTTGTGATCTGCAGACGATAGCAGCTGTCCGTGCCAAGCAGACATTCCAGTACCAACACACAGGAGATGATCTGCGAGAACACCGTAGCGATGGCCACACCTGCCACTCCCATGGAAAAGACAATGACCAGGAACAGATTCAGTGCTGCGTTAACAGCTCCTGAAATGATCAGGAACAGAAGCGGTCTCTTCGTATCGCCCACCGCACGCAGAATGGCAGCTCCGTAATTGTACAGCATAAAAAAGGGCATTCCGCAAAAATAGATTTTCATATATAAAGCTGCCTGGTCGATCACATCTGCCGGCGTATCCATCAGCTCCAGTGTCCCACGGGCACAGAACAGTCCCACGAATACCATGACGATGCCGCTGATCAGGGCAAAAGTCATCGCCGTATGTACCGTCTCGCTCATCTCCCGCTCTTTGCCTGCCGCATAGAATCTGGCAGACAATACGTTGGCTCCCAGCGAGACCCCGATGAACAGATTCACAAACATATTGATCAATGCCGTGGTGGATCCCACCGCCGCCAGTGCCTGACTTCCGGTGAATCTCCCGACCACAATAATATCCACTGCATTAAATAGCAGTTGTAAAATACTCGACACCATCAGCGGCAAGGCAAAGGATATTAATTTATCCATGATCGTGCCGTTGCACATATCTATCTCATATTTATTTTTCTTCTGTACTGCTTCCATTTCAGATACCTTTCCCATCATTTCCGGCCAAGCCTATGAATTATGATTCTATCACATATTTTACTATATTTCCATTCCCCTTTTTTGCTAAAATTATGGTATACTATATTTTGATGCCAGGGTCAAAAGGTCTAAACCCACATGAGCTTGCTCATAAGTGGGTGAAAGACCTTAGGACCCGCCCCGATATGAGCATAAAAGTGGGATGATAATCCCACGATATGCGAATATTGGGTAGGGTGCTATGTGCCAGTGGCACATGTCTAGCACGGACCGAAGCGGAGCGGAGACGTGAGAGTGCGTAGCACGGAACAATCCGTAGGCATCAGAGTCGGGGGCTTTTGACCCCGACATCATATTTTGTATTTACAGAAGCGAAAAAAACACTATGAAAGGAACCATTCCCTATGAAATATGACATCATTATTATCGGTGCCGGCCCCGGCGGTATCTTCTCCGCTTACGAGCTGGTACAGCAGAATCCCGATCTGAAGATTGCCGTCTTCGAAGCCGGTCATCCCCTGGAGAAGCGTCACTGCCCCATCGACGGAGATAAGATCAAGAACTGCATCAACTGCAAGAGCTGTTCTATTATGAGCGGTTTCGGCGGTGCAGGTGCTTTTTCCGACGGAAAATACAACATCACCAATGCCTTCGGCGGCACGTTGTATGAATACATCGGCAAAAATCAGGCCATCGATCTCATGAAATACGTGGATGACATCAATATGAAATTCGGTGGAGAGGGCACCAAGCTGTATTCCACCGCAGGTACCTCATTTAAGAAGCTCTGCATGCAGAACAAGCTGACTCTGTTAGATGCTTCCGTGCGTCACTTAGGTACTGATATCAACTTTATCGTGCTGGAGAACCTGTACGCGGAGCTCAAAGATAAAGTGACCTTCTATTTCGATACTCCGGTAAAAACCGTGGAAGCACTGGATCCTGGGTATCGTATCAGCTGTGAGGACGCCTCCTACGAGTGTGATCAATGCATCATCTCCGTAGGCCGCAGCGGCAGCAAATGGATGGAACAGATCTGTAAGGATCTGGATATCAACACCAAGTCTAACCGTGTGGATATCGGTGTCCGCGTGGAGCTTCCCGCTGTCATCTTCTCTCATCTGACCGATGAGCTGTATGAGAGCAAGATCGTATACCGAACCGAGAAATTCGAAGATGCCGTGCGTACCTTCTGTATGAACCCCCACGGTATCGTAGTAAATGAGAATACCAACGGCATCGTCACCGTCAACGGCCACAGCTATGAAGGTGCCGACAAACAGACCGAGAATACCAACTTTGCACTGTTAGTCGCCAAGCATTTCTCCGAACCCTTCAAGGACAGTAACGGCTACGGTGAAAGCATTGCCCGTCTCTCCAATATGCTGGGCGGCGGTGTCATCGTACAGCGTTTCGGTGATCTGGTAAGAGGACGCCGCAGTAATGCAAAGCGTATTGCCGAGGGCATGGTGGAGCCCACTCTGGCTGCAACCCCCGGTGACTTAAGCCTGGTACTGCCCAAGCGTATCTTAGACGGCATCATTGAAATGATCTACGCTTTGGACAAGATCGCACCCGGTACTGCCAATGACGACACCTTACTCTACGGTGTGGAGGTGAAGTTCTACAACATGGAAGTGGAACTGGACGAGCACCTGGAAAGCTGTCATAAGGGATTATACATCATCGGTGACGGCAGCGGCGTGACCCATTCCCTGTCCCATGCATCTGCCAGCGGCGTCTATGTAGCCAGACAGATCGTCAAAGGCAATGAATAAGGAAAGATGAAACACTAAAAACTAAAAAAGAAGGTATATTCTATGGCACAGACAGTTAAGATCATCTCTGACAGCACCTGCGATCTGTCAAAAGATTTATTGGAAAAATATGACATTACCATCCTGCCCCTGCACATCCTGTTAGGGGAGACAGAGTATCGTGATGGTATAGACATTACCCCGGAAGAGATCTTCCGCTGGTCTGATGAAAATAAGACCACACCGAAGACCTCTGCGCCTTCCATGACCGAGGCCATGGAAGTGATGAAGCCCTTCCTGGATGAAGGCCGTGAGATCATCTGTTTCTCTATTTCCGACAGCATGTCCACCTCCGGCAACGTCATGCGGCTGGCCGCGGAAGATCTGGAGGCTTCGGATAGAGTAACCGTGATCAATTCCGCCAACCTGTCTACCGGTATCGGCCTGCAGGTAATACAGGCTGCCATTTTATCCGCAGAAGGGAAAACCAGAGCCCAGATCACTGCTGCCATCGAAGAGATCCGCCCCAGAGTCCGCGCCAGCTTCGTCGTAGATACCCTGACCTATCTCTATCGAGGTGGCAGATGCAATGCCGTAGCTGCTCTGGCCGGTGGTATGTTAAAGCTTCACCCCAGGATCGTAGTCGAAGACGGTGCCATGGATGCCTCCAAAAAATATCGTGGTAAGCTGGGTTCTGTCATCCTGTCCTATACAAAAGATATGGAAGAAGACCTGAAAAATGCGGTCCCCGACAGAGTCTTCATCACCCACTCCGGCTGTGACCGGGAGATCGTGGAATCCGTTCGTTCCTATCTGGAGAGCCTCGGCATTTTCAAGGAAGTATTAGAGACCCGGGCCGGCGGTGTCATCTCCAGCCATTGTGGTCCCGGAACTCTGGGCGTACTATTCATCGAGAAATGATATGAATGATGCCAGGGTAGGATTGTGAGAGTGCGTAGCACGTAACAATCCGTAGGCATCAGAGTCGGGGGCTTTTGACCCCGACATCATATGAATAGAGCAAATGAATTAGAAAGAGGTATTTATGATCCGTTTTATATTCGTTGTATTATTTGTTGTATTATTCCTGATCCTGTCCACTCCGCTTATGCTGGTGGAATGGATCATTGGCAAGTTCAATCCGGGACTGAAGGACCGAAGCTCGCTGGCCATTGTCAACTGGGCATTCCGTCAGGTGATCCGCCTGGCGGGTACCAAAGTGATCGCCATCGGTGAAGAAAATATTCCCACCGATACTGCTGTACTGTACGTGGGCAATCACCGCAGCTTTTTCGATGTGGTCCTGACCTACGTCCGCGTGCCCAGACCTACCGGCTACGTTGCCAAAAAAGAAATGCTGAAATGGCCCCTGTTGAATATCTGGATGAAGGATCTGCACTGTCTCTTCCTGGACCGCCAGGATATCAAGGCCGGACTTAAGACGATCCTGCAGGCCATCGAAAAAGCCAAAAACGGCATTTCCATCTGTATCTTCCCGGAGGGCACCCGGAATAAGACAAAGGATACCTTCCTCCCCTTCCATGAAGGTAGCTTTAAGATTGCGGAGAAAGCAGGCGTTCCCATCATTCCCATGACGATCGTGAACTCTGCCGCGATATTCGAAGACCATTTTCCGAAAATAAAAAAGGCCACCGTAGTCATTGAATACGGTAAGCCTATTTATATGAAGGATCTGGATAAGGAAACCCGTAAGAGCATGGGTACCTATGTACAGAATATTATCTCCGAGACCTATTTTAAAAACAAAGAACTCATTTAATCTGTTCGTGTTTCCCACCGAGGGAGACCTGCTGGGCGATCAAAAGAAGATAATCCGCAGTGTCTCCCTCTTCGGGATAATAACATACCGAATCTTTATTTCTTCCCATCAGATAATGCAGAAAATCTTCCAGAATCTCCGTATACTGATAACTGTATAAGATGTAGTTGGCACAGGACAGTTCCTCCGCTCTCTTCAGCAGATCTTCCGTGCCGTTATTAACCGAAGTCACCGCATCGATCATCTTATCCGATCTTTTCGCCAGTTCCTCCCCCCGGTTACGGATATCCTCCATAAACACGGTACACAGATCCACATCCACCGCTTGTCTGGTCGCCAGATATGTCATAGCGCCATAGAGATAGTCCGTCTCTTCGAGGTAGCTGGTATTATCTTCAAAGAAATCCTTATATTCCAGTATCTGCGTCCGGTAGGAATATAATCCTGCCGCCCGGTACAGCTCCGTCAGCGCCATGAATTTCTGTGCATCTCTTCCGGAAGTCGCTGTAAGCTTCGTATATATGGCGGAAGCATGCTGTAAGCACTGTGTGGCGTACTGCACGTCGTATTTTTGATACAAATAGCCGAACTTCGCCAGTGCCGCCACATAGGTCATATTCTCCGGCTCCGGCTGCCCGGTGTCATTGGTCGTCTTCTCCAGCCACCCGGCGATATCCTCCAGAAGATCCGGAATCTCATTGGCATTATCATCGGCGAAAGTCTCCGGATACCATTCGCAGGCAGTCAGAACCGTCAGGATCTCTTCCTCGGTAATCCTCCGGTTCTCACAAGCCTCATGCAGCTTCGCACATAAGGAACGAAACAGTTCCTCATAATGATCCTGCTGCACCGTAAAATCAAATGACTGTCCTACCCTGTCACATTCCAGATAAAACGTACCGTTCTGTGTAACTTCGGTGAAATCCACCCTGCCGATATATAAATGCAGATCTTCGTTATAATCGGAGTTTTCTACCTTACCATGGTATACCGTCTCCCCGGTCTCTTTATCGATCACGCGAAAATTTTCCACCGGCTCACGGCTTTTTACCACTGCCAGTTTTTCTCTGCCTGATGCATAACCCTGCTGGTCCACCAGCACATTGGGTGTCAGTACAGGCAATGTATAGTTGATGACCGGTGTGCTCTCCATACCGGTGAGACTGCTGATGCTGCTGTAACTGACATGTCCCGTCTCCACAGTAGTCCTGCCACAGGCCATCATTCCTATGCTGTTAAATAGTAATAGCAGGGAGAGGATCCCTGCATTTTTCCTGCTGTATCTCAAGCGCTTCCTCCGCCCATTCTCTTTGGGGATTATGGTACACTTTTTTCCCATCTATAATAGTATAACGGGTTCGTGTAAAAATTTCCATAGGGAATCCTGCCTCCTACGATATATCAGTGGAACAATGTCTCCCCGTTTACCGGTTCCCCGTTATGGGTCAGGGCAAAATATACATTGCTTCCCTCGGCACTGTAATATTTGGTAGGCGCTGCTACTTTGCCTATGGTCTCCCCGGGATTTACATAGGAATCCTCCTGCACAGCGATCTCTGCAAGCTGTCCGTAGGTGGCCTCATAGCCATCGCCCAGATCCAGTGTTACTGCCTTGCCGATCTCTTCATTTTCGAAAATCGAAGTCACTTTACCCTGTGCACAGGCGGTCACTGCCTCGCCCTCCTCCGCGGAGAAAATTGTGGCAGGATTGTATTTGTACTGATCCAGTGTTGCAAAATAGGTGCTCTGATCCATAGAATAATGCATCAGAATATCACTCTGTACCGGCTGCTGTAACCCATCGCTTTCCGCGAAATGCAATGTCTTCTCCACGGTACCTTCGGACAGGGGAGTTGCTGCCTCGGCTTCTTCAAGCAAGGTCTCCTGATCCGTCAGTCCCGGGATCTCCACATGCCCGGAGCCAACCTCCTGTGGCATATAGTCCAGATCATCCTCCGTAACGGGCGCCCCGGCGATCTCCTTCCCAGCCGTGTTATTCGCGGTCAATCCCGGAATGTTCTCATCCTCTTTTAACAGATGCTCATCGTTGTTCTCCGTGATCTCCTGCAATTTATCATCCGCATTGTTTTCAAGCGCAGTGAAGTCCAAGGTATAACCATCATCCTCGGACTCCACATTCTGCCCCTTCATATAGACCCCCGTCATGGTCAACGCTGCCAGTACAAAGGCTGAAGAGGCTAACATTATTATACGTTCTTTGTGAATATTGCTCTTTCTGTTTCTACTCATATTCTATCCGCATCCTTCCTGTTACCTGAATCTGCTGCCTGCTGTTGCATCACTCAAACCACTTTCCCTGGTTTATCCTATAGTCTTGCCTGATTCATGGGTTTTATTCAGAATGCGGTATTATGTTTTTGTTTATGCTTTTGCGGCATATGCTGCCATATCTACGTGCTGCACAGTGCCTACATTTCCGTTTTCATATAAGAAAATACCGGTCTTGCGGATCACAGCATTCGTTGCATTTGCATTCATGGTGCCGTCCTGCGCTTTTCTGTCTCCCTGCATGGTAAAATCTGTGGAAACATTCTCAAGGCAGATCGCTCCAACACCTTGATCGGAAAGCTTGTACAGTACGTCGTTGCCGTTTTCATCTTTGCACCAGATTTTTAATTTTGACCAGATGGAATCGTTCTCATCGATCCATCCGTTGCCGTCCTCATCGTACCGTGCCAGGTCTGCAAAGCCGTCACCGTTTTTCGTTCCGAACAGCTCGCTGCCGTCATTGATGACACCGTCACCGTTTTTATCCAGTGCCAGATAGCCGCTGCCCTTTAACATGGAGATCTCTTCTTCCTCACCGTCGGCATCCAGATCAAAATAGAAGGTCTGATCCGACAGTTTTGTCACATCGGTATCCAGGTTGATCACCAATGGATCATACAGGGCAAACTGCGCCACATTCAGTTCCTCTCTGTAATATTCCTCACATCTGCGGCTCATATTTACATTGACATTAAAATTGATCTCTCTGCCATCCTTCGTCCGCACGGTTCCCACGGTGGAGAAGCTGGTGTCTTCCTGCTCCACGCTATATGTCTCACCTACGTAGTTCAATACTTTCATGCGGGCTGCAACCGGATAGACGGTATCCGATGCAGGTGCTGCCGTTCCCTGGGTGCTGCCGGAATTCGTCCGGGCGTTATCAACGCTATTGCCCGCATTCCACCCGTTTTCCTGCATCCAGTCACGCAACGTGCTGTTCCTGGAGGGGAACAATAAATCAAAAATATAGCGTACCGTATATTCCCGGATGGTGGACAGTGTCTGTTCACTGGCACTGCTTCGCATATCCCATCTGGCAGAAGATACCAGAAAACGGCTCTGCCAGTCTTTTGCGGTCATTGTCGTGTTCTCTGCAGGCTTCTCCTGTTCTCCGGTATTCTGTGCCGTATCCTCCTCTTGCGGTGTCTTCTGCTCCTTGGTGGATACATCTGTCAGAGCTGCCTGATAATCCGTTATCTCAAATCGTCTGACGCTGGTCTTAGAAGCATGATAGCTTCTGGCGGAATCCATTCCTATACTTGCGGAATCAATTCTCAAATCTGTAATTTTCTCCTTTCCCCGACCTCACCATGTACAGGGCGCGCTTCCTGTAAAGCTTAACAGTTCACGACCACATGCGATATTGCACGGCTGAACTGTTAAGTCAAAAAAATGGTAACAGAACAGAATATTCTAATATGATTCTGTCCGATTACCATCCGTGGTGACATTATCCTGTTATAAAATTAAATAGCAGGGAAGTGACTGGCCTTGTCACCTCTCTGCTACTTATATCGTCCGTATCGGGCGTTTTGTTTAGTCCGAATTTATTGTTGTGTGGGTGCAGCAGGTGCACCGGGTGCGGGAGGCACCGGTTTTCCGGCTGCTTTCAGCTTCGCTGCGATCATACCGGCTACCATCTCTCTGGTAACCACGATGTTTCCGCCAAAAGGATTGATCACGAACCCCAGTGCCGGGCTGATATTACCCTGCGCATCCTTACGAAGCAGCATTCCCGCATAATCGTCAAAATTCATGGCGAAGGTCTGCTGATTTTCTTCGTCCTTCCACTTTTTTAACTCTATCCAGTCCGTGAAAGCCATGAAGAACTTCCGTCCGTCCTCTGTGGACAGCATAGGAAACTGTACCTTGGAATCTCTGGCAATCTTCACCTGCCCCTTCTCATCGGGTTGAGGTACCGGATCGATCACGACTGGTGACAGGAACTTTGCCTTCTGCAGCTCGTCTAAGAACAGCTGTCTGTGTTCCGGAGTGTCCTCTGCTTTTAATAATTCAATGGATCCCACCATCATGGGGTTGGATACCGGTTTGTTAAATTCCATATTTTTACTCCTTACTTCTCGTTGTAACTATTCAGTTACACCCGGTTATAATTGATCAGGCAGCCCTTCAGGATGATCTGGCGTTCTTCATCGGTCAGTTCGCCTAACTTCAGGGAGAATTCCTTCATGCCCTCTCCGGGTGTTACCACATAAGCTTTGATCTCTTCTGCCTTGTCTTCCACAGCTTTTCTGATGTCGGGAACGAACAGATAATCCAGATTCTTAAAAGGCAGATCCCCGGGCTGGATCAGGAAAGGAAGCATACCCCAGTTGATCAGGTTGGAACGATAACGCTTGGTAGCATACTCGTTGGCGATGTTCGCCCAGCCGCCCAGTACCTTCTGACAGGAAGCAGCCTGCTCGCGGGCAGAACCGTCTCCGGGCTTCACTGCGAAGATTGTGGAACCGAATCCGGTGTTCTCACGGCCAGCCTCTGGATACTGCTTCTTCACTTCTCCCATGACATCCTTCAGTACCGGAACTGCCTGGCAGGGATGTCCGCCGTTCATACGCTCTTTCTCTGCCTTCTGGATCTCTTTGGCACGTCCTACATACTGGGGATCCTTACGGCTTAAGGTGAACTCTGCCAGTCCCAGAGGATTGGAACGGTAGGAAGATGTCTCACCGGAAGGGATCAGCTCATCGGTGGTGGTTACGGGATCGTGGATCTCGGATACTACCTGTAGTACCAGGTTATCAGGCAAAGCACCCATAGCGGGCCAGTCCTTAATATTGGGACCGAACTGGATCTCTACGCTCTCGTCTGCCACACCATGGGAATCGAATACACGGTTCTTGTAAATATTGCTGTCGAAATGATATTTGTATTTTCCAAAGTCACCATCGAACTCCGTTGCGGGAGTCAGCACGCCCTTGTTGGCTGCGGTAGCTGCGATAGATCTTGCATCCATCAGAGCTACGGAAGCGATCTGACCGTTCTGCAGCTTGGAGCCTTCACGGTTCGGGAAGTTTCTGGTAGAGTGACGGATACTGAATGCGTTATTGGCAGGGGTATCTCCGGCACCGAAGCAGGGACCACAGAATGCCGTCTTCATGACTGCACCGGTCTCTAAGATGGTCGCTGCACAGCCGTTACGGATCAGTTCCATATATACGGGCATGGATGCGGGATATACGCTTAAGGTAAATTCATCCGCACCGATGTATCTGCCCTTCAGGATATCCGCTGCCGCACAGATATTCTCGAATCCACCGCCGGCACAACCTGCGATGATACCCTGATCTACGATAAATTTTCCATTTTTAACTTTATTCTTCAGAGTGAAGTCCACTGCTCCGTCTAAGCTTACCTTCGCACGCTTCTCGGTCTCATCCAGAATATCCATGAGGTTCGCATTCAATTCCTCGATGGTATAGGTATTACTGGGATGGAACGGCATGGCGATCATGGGACGGATCTTGTCCAGATCTACCTCGATCAATCCATCATAATAAGTTACCTGACCGGGATTCAGTTCCTTGTAATCTTCGGTACGTCCGTGGATCTCATAGAACTCACGGATCTGGTCGTCGGTCTTCCAGATAGAGGACAGACAGGTGGTCTCTGTGGTCATGACATCAATACCAATACGGAAATCCGCGCTTAAGGAAGCCACGCCGGGACCTACGAACTCCATTACTTTATTCTTCACATAACCGTTCTTGAATACAGCACCGATAATGGCCAGTGCCACGTCCTGAGGACCTACGCCCTTTACAGGCGCACCCTTTAAGTATACGGCTACCACGCCGGGCATATTGATATCATAAGTCTGATTCAGCAGCTGCTTCACCAGCTCGGGACCGCCCTCGCCCATAGCCATGGTACCCAGAGCACCGTAACGGGTATGAGAATCGGAACCCAGGATCATCCTGCCGCCGCCGGCTAACATCTCTCTGGCAAACTGGTGGATAACAGCCTGATGAGGGGGTACATAGACTCCGCCGTACTTTTTCGCACAGGTCAGACCAAACATGTGGTCATCCTCGTTGATGGTGCCGCCTACGGCACACAGAGAGTTATGACAGTTGGTCAGCACATAGGGCATAGGGAACTTCTGCAGTCCGGATGCTCTCGCGGTCTGAATGATACCTACAAATGTAATGTCATGGCTGGTCAGCTTATCAAAACGGATCTTCAGCTTTTCCATATTGCCGGAAGTATTATGCTCCCGCAAAATACCGTAAGCCATCGTGTTTTTCGCTGCTTCTTCCTTAGAGATCGTAATGCCGGTCTTTGCCTGTATCTCTCTTGCTGCTTCCGGAGTATCTGCTACAATGTCTGTACCATTTACCAGATAAGCGCCACCCTGTGTTAACTGAATCATGCTCGTCCTCCTGTTCGCGTCCGAATTTACGTCTGCAATCTCTGCATCCTTTCAGACTGTACTTTTCTTATTATAAAGGTTTGCTCTCTTTGATGCAACCTGCATATTTATTCTTTAATAAGGTATCTGCCACCATAAACCACATCAATAAAAATGCTGCCACACACACAGACAGATACAATTTAATCTGCACTGACTGGAAATGTCCGCGATACGTGATTCCGGACAGCGGTGCGATATCCGGCAGCTGTTCACCGTTTAAATAAGCTCTGCCGTATTCCGCCTGGGGCTTTTCACCCTCCGGAGTTACCAGCAGAATGACTCCGGCAGCATTATCCCGCACCGCCACCTTCATCTGATAGGTTTTACCTGCGGTCAGCTTCCAGTCTGTCAGCTGCATTTCAAATACTGTATCTTCATAAGTCTCTATGGGAGTTATCTCCTCCCCACAGAGGGTCTCTCCGTCATATACTCCGATCACCAGGTCTCCGTCCGTGGACCCATTCGGTTTCACACAGAACGTAAATCCCTTTACATTATTCACTACAGGAGTAAATTCAAATTCCAGTGTATCTCCCTGTGCCAGGGGAAACTCTTCATTATCTCCTCCGTTGATATCCATCCTGTCTTCCATGGCAAGTCTGGAAGCTCCCAGTCCCACTGCCAGGCAGCATATAAGCACTGCGACTCTTTTCACCAGGTCACCCACAGCGATCTTCGCCTTCCCCTCAATGCTTTCTTCACTGCTTTTATCCAGACAGCCACAGACGAACAGCATAAAGCCAAGCAACGATGCTCCATAGACTCTGTAAGTAAACAGATGGTGATAGCTGGTATGTGTATTCATAATAAGATACCATGCCGGAGAGGTTAAGGTCACTGCCGCAAATATCAGTTGTTCTGTTTTTATCCGGAAGCCTCCCCGCAGGAATTCGCAGATGAGCACTACGATCCATGCGAGTAATATCAGAATAAACAGAGGGAACAGATAATGTCTGAAATTGTTATACAGTGTATCGATCCTGCAATAGGTCTGATGCAGCAGTCTGTTCTCATCGGGCATTCCACTGAACAGATGATTGAAGACCGCGCCGATACCGTTGTCCAGGATCGAAGGACCACATACAACCGTCTCTACGACCCATTTTACGCCAAAGAATCCACCCCAGCCGATCACATAGGAAATACCGCCGCCAAATAACAGTGTGATCCGCTCCTTCAGATTCACCTTCTCTCCTGCCGCCACCAACAGCCAGCAGAACGGGAATGCGAAGCTAAGTAACGGATAGGTCAGGAAATCAAAATAGCAGGTCACAATTCCCAGAAACAAAAACAGATAATATCTTCTGTTTTTCTCCAGGATCCAGTCCGTCTTCAGCAGAACAAACAAACTTCCCAGCATAGCAACATAAAATACCGGCGAATTCTGCAGTGACATGGCAGTGGCTGCCGGTGTCAGGAACGCACAGGAGCAGAAAAATGCCAGTAGATACCTTTTCTGTCCCGTCGCCTTATAGATGGCATAGCCTACACATCCCATGACAAACAGCTGGGCAAAGCTGTTGACCAACAGATAGTCCCAGTAGTCCATAAAATAGAAGAGGGGACGCAAAATAGCAACATAACCGTGCCAGTATCTTCCGTAATCATTCATATCCGCCGCACGTTTGATGGCGGATTCCTCTCCTTCATTATAGCAATTGTTCAGGATCGTCCGGTCTGTGGCATCATCCAGGGTTCCGATCTCATAGGAAGTGAAGAATGGAATGTACTGGGTATAGCGGTTATTGACCAGGGGTGCCCAACCCATCTGCCCGCTGTACTCAAACGTAGAATCCTTCGATTCCTGATTGACCGGAATATGATAGGCAAAAGTCAGGAGCAGGATCCCAACCACTCCCGCTGCGATCAAAATTCCAATATATTTTACAAAAAAACCGATCCAAATTCCGAACAGTGACTTCTGTTTGGAAACATCTTTTGCAGTGTTCAATTTCGTCTTCTCCCTCATCGTAGAATTCATTACTTTATCATTCCAAAGTATAGCATATTACTTTCCTGCCGACAAGTAAGCATCCTGCACCGGATCTGCTCCTGCGTTTTTTCCATCCGCAGTCGCAATCAGGCGTCTGAGTTCCTCCGCACCGCTGACGTAATTTTCCTCTATGATATCATTATGAATAACATGATCGCAGATCTTGCGGTTCCGCTTCTCCGCGTCGATGGACAGGATCCGCAGGGTTTTTTCCTCGGTGTCGTAATCGGAGTCAATAATATCCGCAATCAGTTTTTCCTTATCTCTTGCCACGTAGATGATATGGGTGGGAAAAGAACGTTTCATGGCAATGGCACCACACATATCCACCGGGATCACGGCAAACTTTCCCTGATCTAACAGTTCCTGAATATCTTCCTTCCTCGTGCCGTACCGTACACCGGCATAAGCGGTCTTTTCAAAAAAGTTCATCTGGTCGAAAGCTTCTTCCGACACATACCGGTGTCCGTAACGTTCGGGCTCCGTGCAATAATTCACCGGGCGCACAAACAATTGCTCCGTGCTGATACTATCTGTCGTATTTCCGCCTTTGCTGCCACACAGTGCTTCCGTGATCTCCCGTTTGCCGGAACCGGAAGGGCCCACCAGTGCCAGTACCGCCGGCGCGGTGATCTTCTCCGGCTTCGAAGTAGAAGCTTTCATGATCTGCCGCACCAGTGACACGAATTCCGCCATGGTATTCACAGACAGGAGACCTGTCATTTTGGCATTCCATGGCTTCCGCATCAACACCGGATACTCTGCCTTGCTGTCCAAAATATTGTGAATGGCATCATCCAGTACAATGTCAAAATGGACTCGGTCCTTGGCGCTTCCCAAAATGATATTTTCCGGCGGGAATTCCGGGAACTGGGTCATGATCTGCTCCGCCCGCACTCCCATAAACCGCGGCGACACCGCCGTAATAAAAAAAACATCCGCAATCTGCATCAGCCGGCGGATCCCACGTTTCGTTTCCTCCGTAGGAATCTGCCGGCTGTACAGCTCGGGATCGTTATAGAATTCTTTGATCACTGAAGTCCGACCCTCATTGGCCCAGGAAGTGATCTCTTCCAGGCGGTAAGGTTCCGCCGGGTGATATTTTTCATTTGCCATACGAATGGCAATACTGTTAAACGGGGCGGTGACATCGTCCCAATCGATACCAATGCTAGGTCTGAGCATGCTGTGTTTCCTCACTTTTACGCTTTTACGTATACATTCCTGCTGTCATGTACAATCTGTATCTAGCATAGCATAAACCGCCACACAGCACAATCCATACCGGATCAGATATTCCTAACCCTTCATGGTCTCTTCCAGAATATGCAGACAATTCTGCATGGATGCTTCAAATTCTTCCGCATTGTTATTTTTAAACAAAATCAGATCGTCCTTCGCCTTAGGATCATCCAGATTCTTCGGGATAGAGAAATCGCAGGATGCAATATACTCATCCCAGTGTGCCAGCTTCCAGGTATCTCGGTCGGAATTTCTGACGATCATACGCTCATGCACGATCTCAGGAGATGTTTCTACCCATACGACTACCAGGGTGGCATTTTTCTCTGCCAGTTTAGCTTTCAGGTTATGGATATAATCCATATCCCTGATCTCCTGTGTGAAGGGGGCATTGATCAGTACAATATCGTCATAGTCCAACGCCTCCATGGCCAGATCCACGACGCACTCATACTCGTAGTCACGGATATTTTTCTCAAAAAAATCACTGCTTCTGTCATAAGGCTGTCCCGCTACCACAAAAATCTGTTTTGACAAAGTGATTAAAGTATCCTTATCCAAATATACAACGTGCTGCAGTCTTTTTGCCAATGCTTTGGAAATATATGTTTTTCCGCAGGCCGGCGGTGATGTTACCAGGATCAGTTTCTTAACCATAAAAATCTTCCTTTCCGCTATGTATTGTTTATTATTACCCGTCCCCTTTTCATTAGATATATCGCGTTTTTTTGAGATTGTCAACTATTTATCAAACTTTTTAGTTGTTGACTTGTCAACATCCATGTGCTACACTTCATAAAGTTGCTGTATCAACATTTTACAGGAGGATTGTCCATGCAGGATCGTTTTGAAAGATTCGTTGTATCGATCACGGAATTGCACCGTTATCTGCAGAAATTAAAAGAACTGGAAATGGGGCAGTTAGACTTAAAAGCAGGTTACACTATGTGTCTGTATCACCTGGGAAAACATCCGGAGGGGCTGACCGCCACACAGCTGACAGAGCTTTGCAAGGAAGATAAAGCTGCCATTTCCCGGACATTAAGCCAGTTAAGTGCCAAAGGGCTGGTATCCTGTGAACTGCCGGAAAACAAGCGTTCCTACCGCACTTTATACTATCTGACCGAGGAAGGCAGCACAGTAGTCAAAAAAATCGGTTCCCGGATCTACTCTGCACTGGCTCACGGCGGAGACGGCATGACAGAGGAACAGCGGGTGAATCTCTACGATTCCCTGGAGAGGATCTCCCATAATCTGGAACAGTACCTTGCTGAGTTCCCTTCCGAGCATCCACCCAAAAAATGAGCAGGAAGAAACATTCAGCTGCCAAACTATAATAAAAAGAATAGGAATATTATCATGGAAAAAATACGTTTTATCACAGACTCCGCATCTGATATGAACCACCCCAGGGAGGATGTCACTATCCTGCCGTTGCACATCCGCTTCGGCGACGACGAATATGCGGACGGAGTCACCATCAGTCACAGAGAATTCTACGAAAAGCTGATCGAATGTGACACTCTCCCCACCACCAGCCTGGTATCACCCGCTGTCTTTGAAGACGCTTATGAGCAGGCAGTCTCCGCGGGGGAGACCGTCATCGTGATCACCATCTCCGGTAAATTGTCCGGCACCTGCCAGAGTGCCCGGATCGCTGCTGAAGATTATGAGGGTAAGGTATTCGTCGTAGACAGCATGAATGCCACCATAGGAGAACGCATTCTGGTAGAGTATGGTCTGCAATTAAAGGATCAGGGAAAGTCCGCAGAAGAAATTGTCAGCATTCTCGAAAAGGAGAAATCCAAGATCCACACCATGGGACTTCTGGACACTTTGGAATACTTGAAAAAAGGCGGACGAATCTCCTCTACCGTGGCATTCATCGGTGGTGCACTGGCCATCAAGCCTGTGGTCGCTGTCTCAGACGGCGAGATCATTATGCTCGGGAAAGCCCGCGGCTCCAAAAACGGCAGTAACTTCCTGATCCGTGAGATAGAAAAAGCTGACGGTGTAGATTTCTCCCGCCCCTTCTGTCTGGGTTATACCGGTCTGAGTGATGAGCTGTTACAAAAATACATTCACGACAGTGAACACCTGTGGAAGGATTACGCAAAAGAACTTCCCATCAGCACTCTGGGCGCCACCATCGGAACCCACGTAGGTCCCGGTGCTGTAGCGGTTGCCTTTTTTGAACACTAAACCTATTATAATTCTTTCCATTTACTCAAGAACAGCCGCAATCTTACGAATGTTACGATGCGGGCTGCCACACTGATCAAAAAAATCCCGAAGGCTTTCACAGTCTCCGGGATTTTTTTATTATTTGTCTTTTGCGTCTCTGATTAAGCAGCCTTCTTTGCTTTCTTTTCTTTCATCTGCTTAACGAAGGTCTGTGCACCTTCCACTACCAGGAAGATTGCCAGAACTGCCATTGCAGCTGCGAAGAACAGCTGGAACCAGTCACCCCATGCAGCAGTGCCGGCACCGATCGCCTTGCACTTGTTGATCACGGTGATCACCAGGCTGGTCAGGGTTGCAGCAAGCATGAATACCATAGGGAAGAAGAACATCTTGTTGTTCTTGCCAACTTCACCCAGCCATGCAGCTACTGCCATCAGAGCGATACCTGCAAGCAGCTGGTTCGCTGCACCAAACAGACCCCAGATCTGGCTTAAGGACAGACCGCCGAGGATACAACCGATCACTACCATGGATACTGTACCGAACAGAGGATGAGCCAGCACCTTACGTGCGCCCTTGGCATCCTTGTAAGTAGCTTCGCCCTCCTTCAGGAACAGCTCGGAGAACATGAAACGGCTCAGACGGGTACCGGTATCCAGACTGGTCAGAGCGAATACGGATACAGACAGCGTGAGCAGTGCGTAGATGGTACCGTATGCCTTGGAGGTCTCGGTACCGAACATGGATGCAATGCCTGCAGCGAATGCAGCTGCGGGAGATCCGAACTCACCGTTTAAATACTTCTGATATACTGCACCGACTGCTACCAGCGCGATGATACCCAGAGCAGACTCGATCAGCATGGAGCCGTAACCGATAGCCTTGGCATCCTTCTCGTTCGCTAACTGCTTGGAAGAAGTACCGGTAGCGATCAGGCTGTGGAAACCGGAACATGCACCACAAGCTACAGTGATGAACAGCATAGGGAACAATGTCTGTCCTGCCTTGGGCTCCCAGCCATTAAACGCGGGGATATCGAATGCGACAGTACCGGTGAAAGCACCGGCAACGACACCGATGAATGCCAGACCGATCATAGCATACAGCAGGAAGCTGGACAGGTAATCACGGGGCTGTAACAGGATCCATACGGGAACCAGGGAAGCCACTGCGATGTAAACACCTACAAATACGATCCATGCGATACGGTTCATGGCAAATCCAACGTTCAGACCTAAAACAGTAATAGCTACGATACCGATGATACCACCGATGGTAGCGGGCAGAGTCTTAACGCCCATTCTGTTGGTCACATAACCATAAATAACAGCCAGAACGATGAACAGCAGAGAGATCATTGCGGTGGACTGATTACCGGTAGGATTGGTCACAAAACCGAAAGCGGTCTTGCCGGCATCATCCGCCAGGGTCAGGAAAGTACCTGCCACAATGTTAACAAAGGAAGCGATTACCAGGATCAGCACCAGAAGTGCGAAAATGATGAAAAGCTTCTTAGCTCTGGATCCCATGGAATCCTCAATGATCTCACCTACAGATTTACCGTCATGTCTGATAGATGCGAATAAAGATCCGAAGTCCTGCAGACCGCCGAAGAAAATACCACCGATGATACACCACAGGAATACGGGAACCCATCCGAAGATGGAAGCCTGAATCGGTCCGTTGATCGGTCCTGCTCCGGCGATAGATGAAAAATGATGACCCATAAGTACGGCAGGCTTAGCTGCAACGTAATCCACACCATCTTCCTTCTCAATTGCAGGAGTCTTCTTGGTAGGATCGATGCCCCACTGTTTTGCCAGCCAGGAGCCATAGAACACATAGCCGATAAACAACAGTACAATAGCGGCTACAACGATTAATAATGCTGTCATTTGTGTTTCTCCTTTTCTTAATACACAGATTTAATTTATCATTGCCTTTTTTACGAGTTTCTTCAGAATCTGTCCGTGGCGGTTGTGGACGATCCGACCCGAAGACAGCTCGGCGACAATCAGACGATAATTGCTCCAGCCATGGAATCCCCAGAGGTAACTCTGGTAATGCCTGCACTTTTTCACCTGTGCGAGGGCATCCTCCCCGGCATGAGCGGTCAGAATGATCAGGACGACATCACTGTTCCTGTGATGGGAAGACGGCTGCACATTTGCAGTTCCCCGCTCCCAGGCGATAGCGTCTAATTCCAGAAGACGTTCCTTGGATAAAGATTCTTCTGTGGCAAAATACACGGTCTCGTTGGTGTCAATATCTGCCACCTTGGCTTTCTTGATCAGAAAATACTGCTCATTATGGGATCCGAAGATCGCCTCTGCTGCGAATGGCGGTTCTACAGCTTCTGTTTTAATGTTGTAGTAAGTCTGATAAGATCGCAGGAGGCGCCCAAGCGCCTCCCCGGGAGTAAGTGTCTTTTGTAATTCCATTCTGATTTCCTTTTAAGCATGCGTAATCGATTACATTTACGTTCATGCTATTGATGACTTTAGCACGTCGAAGTGTCAAATGCAACGGATTTTTTAGCATTTCTTTACACTTTTTTTATAAATACATACTTTATCGTTATATGTTAGTCCTCTGACAGCTTTTTTCCAAGGTGCAAATTTAACCTATATACCATTACAAATTTAATCTCTTTATCTGGATAAACTTATTGACTTTTGTTGGGTAACCGGAAATCATTCTAAAAAAAGCAGCCGATTTTCATCAGCTGCCAATTTTTAGGAATGATTCTTCTCTTCCTTGATCTCCCAATGGATCAGGAATGTCAGTGCCGCACGAAGTCCGATGATACCGGCTACGGTAACGATCTCCTTCCAGTCTCTGACAATAACGGTCTTAAGGATCTCACTGCACAACTTGAATTCCAGCCCTACAGCAAGCCCCTGCGCCAGGGTGATCTTCATATCCGGCACCCGCCGCACATAATTATAAAACCCTTTCAGACCGGAGAGAATAATAACGATCACTCCGACAAATTCAAAGAACAGTATTGCCACCTGGACAATATTGTTCATCACGTTTTCCAGGAATTCAATGATAAGCTCTATGTGGAACATGCACAGCCCCCCCGCTTTTCTTACACTTCTTTTTTCATTGTAGCGTATCCAAAAAGGGCGTGCAAGATGTATCTTTATCTTTTTATCAGCTATTTTTCTTCTGTTTTCAATAATTCCTGCATAGTATGCCAGCCAAGCACCGCGCATTTTACCCTGGCAGGCATGTGGGCGATATCCTGCAATACGGAGGCTTCCTCCAGTTCGTCCCGCTCTTCGTCGGTGATACTTCCCTTGATCATTTTCAGGAACAGATCTGCCAGATGCAGTGCCTCTTCCTTACTTCTACCAATGACCAGTTCCAGCATCATGTCCGCGGAAGCCTGGGAGATGGCACAGCCGTCTCCTTCAAAAGCTCCGTCCACGACTACACCGTCCTCCACCTTCAATTCCAGGAAAATATCATCGCCGCAGCTGGGATTGACACCCTCTAACACCAGGTTGGCATCCTCCAGCTTATGCTTATGATACGGATGCAGATTGTGCTCCGTCAAAATCTCATTATAAAACGTCTTATTCTCCATAGCCCATCTGTCTCCTTATCCCGGCAAGACTTGTTAAAAATGCCTGTATCTCTTCTTCCGTATTGTAGAAGCCCAGGCTCACTCTGGTGGTGGACAATACTTTCAAATGCTGTAATAACGGCTGGGCGCAGTGATGTCCCGCCCGGACTGCGATGTGATCCGCATCTAAAACAGATGCCACATCATGAGGATGCACGCCCTCCAGCTTAAATGTCACAATGCCGTGATGATCCTCCGCCTTCTGAGAACCCAGAATGTGTACCGCAGGGATCTCCTTCATGCCATCCATCAGCATCTTCGTCAGCTTCGCTTCTCTCTCTTCGATGAAATCAAAACCGATCTTCTGCACATAGCGGATGGCTTCTGCCAGCGCATAGGCACCTGCACCGTTCACTGTACCTGCCTCGAACTTATGGGGTACCTCTGCCCACACGGCTCCCGTACGGCTGACGGAATCGATCATTTCTCCACCGCATAAAAACGGGGGCATCTGCTCTAGCAGCTCTCTCTTCGCATATAACACACCGATTCCCATGGGCGCATACATTTTATGTCCGGAAAATGCCAGGAAATCCACATCCAGATCCTGTACATCCACTGCCATATGGGGCACGCTCTGGGCTCCGTCTGCCACGAAATAAGCACCTGCCTCATGTGCCAGCTGTGCAAAACGCCTGATATTGTTTTTGCAGCCCAGCACATTGGATACCTGGGTCATGGCAACGATCTTCGTCCGGTCGCTCAGTGCCTTCTTAAAAGCTTCCTCGGTATATTTTCCGTCTTCGGTGCACTCCAGATACTTCACCACCGCTCCGGTCCTGGCTGCCGCCTGCTGCCAGGGCAGGAGATTGCTGTGATGCTCCATAATGCTTACCAGGATCTCATCTCCCGGTCTCAGTACCAGGGATCCGAAGCTGTACGCCACCAGGTTTAAGCCTTCCGTAGCATTGCGGACAAAGATGATCTCCGCTGCTTCTTTTGCGTTGATAAATCCCCGGACCGTCTCTCTGGCTTCTTCGTATTTTTCGGTTGCCGCCTCTCCCAGCTCGTATAATCCTCGCAGGGGATTGGCATTATATTTTTCATAAAATTCCCGCTCTGCTTCCAGGACACAGGCCGGCTTCTGTGAAGTCGCCGCCGTATCCAGATAGATCACCTTCCGATTCTCCAGCAGAGGAAAATCCTTGCGGATCTCGTTGACTGAAATGCTCATATTTCCTCCTGTTATCTTACTCTTTACGCTTCCTCTTCTTCCACGGCTCTGCCCAGGAACTTTTGTACCTTTGCCTGTGTGGAAGCGTCAGGGATCTTGCGGCAGACCGCATCCACCTTCGCCATCGCCATCATCTCATAGATCTGCTCTTTGTTCATGCCGCGGCTCTCTAAGTAGAACAGCAGCTCATCATCCAGCTTACCGATGGTGGCGCCGTGGTTGCCTTCCACATCTTCCTCCGCACAGAGGATCAGGGGAATGGTCTGGTTCACCACGTCATTAGACAATAACAGTACGTCCTCTTTTTCATTGCCAACCGCACCCTTGGCACCCCATTGGAAGTCAATGGTACCGCGGTATAACTTGAAGGCATGATCTCTTAACACGCCGCCTGCCTGCATATTACTCTGGGTCTTTTTGCCCTCATGCAGTGCCACATAATTCATATCCAGTCTGCCTTCGCCATCTACAATATAAGCGGTATCGGCATTCATGCTGCTCTCTCTGCCCTGCAGAGTAGTCTTACATCCAAGGTAGGTATTCTTCCCGCCCAGGATCAGTTGGATCACTTCCAGGGAAGCCTTCTCCTCACATAAGGCCCCAATGTCATTCATAAAAGTAAAATCACTGCCCAGTCTCTGCACCTGGATCAGGCGGATCTTCGCTCCTTCTTCCAGATACAGTCTGGTGGATACTGCTGCCTGACCTGACGCCTCTCTGTCAGAAGCAAAGTCCTCGATCACTGTGATCTCACTGTTTTTACCTGCTTTTACGGCTACGGCTCCCGCCTGTAAGCTATTCTGTGCATAAGCATAATCAAGCAGTAACGGCTGCACCTCTGTCACATCCGCGGGCACCTCATAATGTTTTGCTTTTACTCCCGCTCTAGCAAGCAGACCGTCCATATCTTCCCCCATACCGGAGGCAATACCTGCAAAATCCGCATTCCAGGGCTTAGATCCTTCGTTTTCAGCGGTCGTTATCTTCTCCGGCAGAGTAACTTTTGCCTCTCCTGCTGCTGGGATCTCTATTTTTTCCAACTGCGTCTCGTTCATACGAAGCCAGTTCCATGTCTTGGAGGGCAGTCGGTTGATGGTCATATTATATTCTTTTTCCATATTCTGTCCTCCCTTTACCCGATGCTGCCTTTCATCTCCAGGCGGATCAGGTTGTTCATCTCTACCGCATATTCCAACGGCAGCTCCTTCGATACATTGTCCGCGAAGCCGCTGACGATCATGGCTCTGGCGTCTTCTTCGGAGATACCGCGGGACATCAGATAGAACACTGCCTCGTCGCTGATCCTGCCGATCTTCGCCTCATGCCCGATATCGGCATCCTGGGTACGGATATCCATCGCCGGGATGGTATCGGAACGGGACTTGTCGTCCAGCATCAGGGACTGACAGGATACCGCGGATTTACTCTTTGCCGCACTGTTCTTCACTACCACAGAGCTTCGGAACGTACTGATCCCGCCATCCTTGGAGATAGACTTCGTGTTGATATAAGAAGTGGTCTCCGGCGCATTGTGAACCACTTTCGTACCGGTATCCAGATTCTGACCGGCTCCGGCGAAAGTAATACCGGTAAATTCCGCTCTCGCCCCCTTACCGTTCAGCACACTCATGGGGTACAGATAGGATACATGGGAGCCGAAGGAACCGGATACCCATTCAATGGTGCCACCCTCTTCCACCAGCGCCCGCTTGGTATTCAGATTGTACATGTTCTTGGACCAGTTCTCGATGGTAGAGTAACGCAGTTTTGCATTTTTCCCAACGAACAGCTCCACACAGCCGGCATGGAGGTTCGCCACGTTGTACTTCGGAGCGGAACAGCCCTCGATAAAATGCAGGTATGCACCCTCGTCCACAATGATCAGGGTATGCTCGAACTGTCCGGCTCCCGGTGCGTTCAGTCGAAAATAGGACTGCAAAGGGATCGTCACGGACACTCCGGGGGGAACATATACGAAGGAACCGCCGGACCACACAGCACCGTGCAGCGCTGCGAATTTGTGGTCTCGGGGCGTTACCAGCTTCATGAAATGCTTCCGTACCATATCCGCATATTCCCCGTTCAGGGCACTCTCCATATCCGTATAGACTACGCCCTGGGCTGCCACTTCTTCCCTGACATTATGATATACCAGTTCGGAATCGTACTGGGCGCCCACCCCGGCGAGAGACTTTCGTTCTGCCTGGGGGATTCCCAGCTTCTCAAAGGTATCCTTGATATCCTCCGGTACCTCGGACCATTTGGCACTCATATGCGTATTGGGCTTCACATAGGTCACGATATCTTCCATGTTCAGCCCCTCGATGGAGGGGCCCCAGTCGGGGACTTCCATCTCATTATAGATCTGCAATGACTGCAGGCGGAAATTCGCCATCCATGCGGGATCCTTCTTTTTCGCAGAGATCTCTTCCACAATGGCGGGCGTCAGTCCTTTCTGAATGCGATAGACGTCTTTTTCTTCGTTACGGATATCATAAATACTTCTGTTGACATCTTCCACATACGTTTTTTCTCGTTCGCTCATTCGGATCGTCAACCTCCTTTATGCTTCCAGAAAACGTTCGAAACCATGCTCGTTGATCTCGTCTACCAGGGAAGCGTCGCCGGATGCCACGATCTTACCGTTCACCAGTACATGGGTCTTATCCACATGGAGAGACTCCAGGATTCTGGTGCTGTGGGTGATGATCAACAGCGCACCCTTTTTGTCCTTCTGGTACTCTTCCACACCCTTGGATACCGTACGTACCGCATCCACATCCAGTCCGGAGTCGGTCTCATCCAAGATTGCCAGAGAGGGTTTTAACATAAGTAACTGTAAGATCTCCGCCTTTTTCTTCTCACCGCCGGAGAATCCCACGTTCAGATCACGGTCACCGTAAGAAGGATCCATCTGTAATACCTCCATAGCCTGCTCCAGCTCCTTTTTGAAGGTCCACAGTTTGATGCGGGAACCACTTCTCTGTTCCACGGCATTACGAATGAAATTCCGAAGCGATACTCCGGGTACCTCCAGGGGATTCTGGAAGGACAGGAAAATACCATCCTTGGCTCTCTGGTCTGCGGTCTCCTCCAATAATTGTTTTCCTTTGAACAGGATCTCACCACCGGTCACCTCATAACGGGGACTTCCCATGATGGTGTAACCCAGTGTGGATTTGCCCGCACCGTTGGGTCCCATGAGGACATGGGTCTCTCCGGGACGAACCTCTAAATCTATTCCATGAAGGATGGGCTTGTCCTCTACACTTACGGACAAGTTACGCACCTGTAATAATTGTTCTGACATATACTTCCTCCTATCTCTAGCGCTTGACTAGGAATTATTATATCATTATATACGCGCATATACAAATATGCAACATGTAATTCCTACAAAAGTACCGTACATTCTATCCATATCAGGGACAAAAGTTATAAAAGTGATCCATGGATATGGAGATCAAAAAAAAGATAAGCCACTGCAAGTATATCCTGATATGCAGCGACTTATCTTTGATTTTATATTTCTTCTCTGTCCAAAAGATTCTTCATGCTCTTGGTGCTGATCCACAGGGTAGATGTATTATGCAGAAGAGCGGAAGTGGTGGGAGGAATAATTCCTGCCACACCTAAAATGATCAGTCCGGTGTTGATGCCTACGATCATGCGATAATTTTTATGGATCCGCGCCATCAGGGCATTGCTCAACTCCTTCAGTGTCGCTACTTCCTGTAAATTATCCGCACCGATGGTCACATCTGCGATCTCTCTGGCGATCTGTGCGCCTTCGCTGATGGCAATCCCTACGTCTGCCGCTGACAATGCCGGGGAATCATTGATGCCATCGCCGATCATAATGACCTTATGGCCTGCCTGCTTCTCCTGCTCCACGAACTTCGCCTTGTCCTCCGGCAATACCTCGGAATAATACTCGTCCACACCGACGATTCCGGCAATGGATCTTGCGATACGATCACTGTCACCTGTCATCATAACGACCTTGCCAATCCCCAGACCTTTTAACTGCTTTATCACCTCAGCGGCCTCTTCTCTGAGAGGATCCTCGATATAGATCACCGCAGCCAGCTTACCGTCTATTGCCATATACAGACGGGAGTATTCCTCAGACAGCTGATCGAACAGCTCCTGCCTGCCCTCCGGAATCTGTGCCTGTTCATCCTCAAATACGAAATGATAGCTGCCAATGATGATCTTCTTGCCTTCCAGAGTGGAAGAGATTCCATGGGCTACAATATATTCCACTTTGGTATGCAGTTCTTCATGTACCAGCTCCTTGCGGGCTGCTTCCCGCACCACTGCCTTCGCCATGGAATGAGGGAAATGCTCCTCCAGGCAGGCGGCGATCCGAAGAAGTTCATCTGTGGGCTGTCCGTTAAAGGATATCACATCCGCCACGGTGGGCTGTGCCTTGGTCAGTGTTCCGGTCTTGTCAAATACGATGGTAGTGGCATCTGCCATAGCCTCCAAGTATTTGCCGCCCTTCACCGTAATCTCGTAGGTGCTTGCCTCGCGGATCGCGGACAAAACAGCTAACGGCATGGACAGCTTCAGTGCACAGGAGAAATCCACCATCAGTACGGATAATGCCTTGGTCACATTCCGCGTGAACAACCATACCAGACCGGTACCTAAGAACGTATAGGGTACCAGCTTATCTGCCAGGTGCTCTGCCTTACCCTCCAGAGAGGATTTCAGCTTCTCGGATTCCTCGATCATGGTCATGATCTTCTCGTATTTGCTGGAACCGCCGGTCTCCTTGACACAGATGGTCAGCTCACCCTCTTCTACCACGGTTCCGGCATAGGCAGTTCCACCGGGGATTTTTCTCACGGGAACGGATTCGCCGGTGAGAGACGCCTGGTTCACCATACCTTCTCCGTCCGTCACCGTACCGTCGAAAGGAATCACATTGCCCATGTGGATCCTTACCAGGTCTCCTGACTTAATGGACGTGGACGGCACCAGGATCTCCTGTCCGCCGCTCACAACCCATACCTTGTCAATGTTTAAGGACATGCTTCTCGCCAGATCGCCTACAGACTTTTTGTGCGTCCACTCTTCCAGGATCTCGCCGATGCCAAGCAGGAACATTACGGAACCTGCTGTGTTGTAATCACCGCGCAGCACGGATACGCCAATAGCGGTGGCATCCAGTACCGGCACTTCGATCTTCCCCTTTGCCAGGGTCTTGATTCCATGCCAGAGATATTTGAAAGATTTTACCGTGGTGATCACGGAACGGATATCCATGGGTAAAAACAGCCTGATTCCATAATGCATTACCACTTTATTGATCAGCTGATCCTTATATTCCCGGTTCATCTCTCTGCCGGAATTAGCAAGATAGTTCTCCGGCACTTCCGTACCCTGATACGTAAAATTCTCCAGTGTCTTCAGCACTTCCTCCCTGGAACCGGTATAGACTACCGTAACATCCAGGGTGCGCTCCTGAATTTTGGCACTGACAATATTCTTCTGTCCGTCCAGATAGTATTGCAGTGTATCTGCCTGCGCAAAGCTCATGCGGCTCTGTAAAATGTGAACCCTGAGTCTCCCCTTTATCTCATGTTTGATCACAAATCTCATAATTTATGCCTGCTTTCATGAAAGGGATCATTCTGCTGCTGTGATCTTAGTCTCTGCTGCTTCTGCGTCATATTCCTGCGCTGCCTGTGCTGCTCTGTCCTCGTTGATCTGCTGAGCTTCTGCGTAGATATCCTCTGCGTTCTCCTGGATAGTGGTCGCAGTCTTCATAACACACTCTTTTGCGCGCAGAACTGCTGCGGTGCAGTTGGTGTACAGCTTCTTCG